>JGI24022J15233_10001746_pt1 | contig 18976 bp, 17 predicted proteins | sample Ectturendosymbi2_FD_15233 | JGI IMG/M metagenome (IMG submission 15233) | reverse complement strand
AAAAAAAAAACGAAAATTAACGAAGCAGGTCGGAGTGCGTTGGTCAGATAAATCATTATTTCAGTCAGCAATACTAAGTTAACACACACACACACATATACATACTGTATATACATCTACTACAGATCAGCAATAACACACAAGGAACTGATGCTTCCACAACGTCGCAGTCCACCGACGCTTCAGTATTGACCAATGGCGACGATGAATGTGAAAAGAAATGCCAGGTTTCCCAGAGAATAAAGGATCATGACAAAGTACTTGATGGCCGCGCCCTGTAGAACAAAATCTTCACGTTACAGGCAGTGGTCAGCCGCAAAACAATGAGTTGCAGAAAATAAAGAAGGTCATGTCTGCGAGGAACCTGCAAGTCTGGATGGCACTGAACAACAGCAAAGGTTTCTGCGAACGAGCAAAGCTTATCAAACAGTCGTCTTACCACAGAGATAACATGGATCATTGAACTCACAACTTATTCTGAAAATAGAGCTGTAATCATAAAGCAAAAGTGATCTGGGGCGGTCAATGGCCCGTTGTCTATGACGACAGTATTTGCTGAGTCATTCTGCAGTGTCATTCCAACAAAAGCTGCAGCGTCATTTCAGCAGAGCCGGTCTACAGCAACCAAAGCAGCAAAACACACCGCAGACGGTGGCAAGTGATCTGCCCGCCTCCAAAACTTGTGCAAATACTTTTTATGGAGTCAACGCACTATTAATCGCCACGATTCCTGCTTTGTAACTTGTGATAAGATCGTAAGACTTTCCGGAAACACAAATGGAGAAAAGAACCAGGCCGGTCATGGTTCGGCGACAAACATTGCGTCAAGTCAACTAACATATGAGGAAGTCTTGGCAGAACTGAAAAGCTGTCACGACTCAAGGCTACAGCAGCACCTAGTTGAGCGCAGTTTATGGTAATTGTTGAAAAGTGGTATGGTGATTGAATTTTGGCAGCTGATGCTATTTGCTTGTGAACCATAAAAAACAGGACATATCTTGTTGAGCATGCCACAAGGAAAGCGTTCCAGAACAAGCTGCTCCTCATAAAAAGTGTTTCTTCGCTGCAAGAGATGCGCGCTCCGAGTGCGTATGTTGGGTGCTTCAGATCGGTCAAATCAAAATCAATCGTCAACTCTCATGACCCATTAAAATAACTGCAACGTACCTTGGGAGGTGGTTTGACTTTGTCATCTACACCTTCAAAGTTCTGCCGTTTGTAAGCTGCAATTGCGTAAGAATGCGCCAGTTAGACACCCGTCTCAATTGAAATTGAGAGAAAAACCAGTAAAGTTGAACAAAACAGTAATGTAAGAATAGGACGAAACGTAGACCTGGATTGGCGATTTTTGACTGAAACCCATGACCTCAAAAACATAAATTCCGCACCTTCTGAAAACGCGATCTTCAACTGCATGGCTCTCTAATAATTTTTCAATCGATAAACTTAACATGTTGGGCCTGATCAGCGCCAAAACTCCCAGGTAACGCTTTTCACTGGTACTTGGGAGAATCTCACGGCTGCGTCCGGGTTACAATTTCGATGAACGCAAATCTTTGGCCAATTGATAAACATGAGGTCGGGCAGTCTGCGCCAAATACCCCCGATGGACGGTTACACCCTGATGCACAACGCTATCTCAATGAGCGAGGCGCAAGAGTTGGCCGCTCAGTGATCGGTCAACTATTTCGCAGTGCTGTGGGTATGTGAAAAAAATATTGTCAAGAATGACCGGTCACAAAAGGATATTTTGACACGCGACAAGGCAACAACAAAAAACAAAACTAGTCATTTCAAAATTTTATTCTATCCACGCAACCGAGTCAACTTACCATCAATGTGGCCGTAGACAGCTGATATGATTTCCATGATAATCTCAGTTACGACGTGGAAGCAGACGAACCCGACCAAAACCCAGGTGTCCCACTCCGGAAGATTAAGGGCGCTTAGGTCCACACCTGCACGTAACAGATCAACGCATTTGTGGAAAGCGGGACCGAGACATGTTGCTGCAGCAGAAAGCCAAACGACGCGTTCGCATCGGTTAGTTTTCATATAAAAGCGAAAATCACCCAAAACCAAGATCCGTTTTTGAAACGCGAGTTTCGCAAAACGTGACTATCCCACCATTTTTCTTATAACGACAAGCTAGTAACGTAATGAACCCATTCTGAAAAATATCCACAAAGCTTCAAGCACGAAAAAACTGTCGATGATTTTCTCTGGCGTTACAATGTAAAATATGTGTATGTCAGAAACGACAATACGAAAGTACAGCAACGACGGCCATGTCTAAAAACAAGCCTTGTAGATTCTGCTTTCTTCTGTGTCGAAAAATCGCCCAGTTTTAGGAACGAGAGCTACTCAAAATTTATTCGGATTACCCAATTACCAATCGCTCTTTCCAACTTACCGAGAAAGATTGCTGATATACCTAAGATCCTGGCAGCTGAACCGACGAACCAATGACCCCAGTTGAATATGTAACGGTTCGGGGTTCCAGGGTGAGGTCGGAAGAGGGCCATGACTGGGTTGATGATGGCCAGAATAGTGACCACAATGCCAATGTACGGGTGAGCTCCAGCATTCTACGCGCAAAAGGTTTGTTTGTATTTCGGCAGAAGTTGACGAAAAGGTAAGCGAAGATTTATAACGAGATACGGCGTAAAACTCAAAACATTACACAGGTTGTTGTTAAGGAAAATGTTAGGTACCGGGTATGGATCTGTGGGGACCCGATTTCTCTGATTTTAGGGACCTGATGATAATTTTCTCTGATCCTACGGACCCGAATTTCAATTCTAGGGACCCGAAACACCTTTAAAAACCCTGCATTACAACTACTAAAAATTGAGATTACATATGAAACGAAGTAGTTTTTTCCTGCAGTTGTTACTCACAACAAGGGTCTGGTTCACCAGCACAGTGCAACCCGAGCATTTGCAACGATGGGATTCTGGTGGGCGCAGATGGCGTTGTTAGCGGCAACAGGAACATTTGCAAATGGGCATTAAACAGTGTAACAAACATCGGAACAGCTAACGCGCACTGAATGCGCCTCTGATTCCTAATAACCGCACATTGTTGGTGCACTTCAGCGAAAATCGCCAACATTGGCAACGTTGTTCTGAGCGTCAATTCTATTTCTAATTACTGTACAACAATTATTGGAGGTATGAAAGCAACGTCAACGCTTCTTAACGTCATGAGAATAAATGGTTTTGTGCTGAGGTGAAAACGTTATTTTAAATGTACGCTCGGTTGCTTGGTAAAATCAAAAAATATATTTATATATATTCCAGACGACCGATCACATTCGTGACCGTAAAGCTTCCGGTTTAAAGCAGGTTCGGTCGGACAACTATAGCTACGGCTACATTCACAATATGCGCGATGCCTGATCTGTGACCAGGTCCATTACATGAGCTGCACTGGAACCTGACATGTGACGCACACCAACGAGTGTTGTAATCACCAATATTTACGCGTCACTCAATAAGATATCAACTAGGTGCGGTTGTCAGCAATAGGCATCATCGAATGCAGCAGCTGCTGCTTCACCGCTGTGTCGTTAGCACTTGAAAGAGCTGGAAGAGACGCCCGGCACCCGCGGGCAAAGGCACTGAAGCGATTCAACGAAGACATTCCACCATACTTCACGACGCAGAAACGTTGAATGAGATCGCGCATTTTTTATCGACGCTGCTGAGCACACACACCAGCAGCGATGCACCGTAACGATGCATTTGCTCAAAACGTTTCGTGAGAACATCGACTGACGCTGAGTCATTGCCAGGCGAGGATGACGTGGCAATGATCGTGACCGGTTGGCAAGCAAACAACTCGTGCAGGGTGCCTGAGGGTTTATGGCCAGATGAGGTTAAGATAAATAAAGGAACACCAGGGATCTCAATTGCTGCTGAGTTTCACCTTCGGAGAGAAGACACAACATGCGGCGACGCGGTTTTTCGTTTTTTAATCGATTCAATTGGAAGCAAAGCCGATCAACCAAGTGTGTAGACCAGTGCATTAAAATCTGGCGATTCTTTTCATCTCACATTTTTAGCGGCGCAACCATAAATCACTGTGGTAATAAGTTACCGCCGCAATGACGTCGATTTGATAGAAAATAGCAGACGATTCGGTGGCACTGCCGAAGTAGAGTAAGCGTGAGACGAAATAAGTTAAAGTTGGAAGAATCGTATTTGACAAAAAAACTGGACGCGTCCCGTAGACACCGGTCATTGCAACAGAACCAGAAGCCGACGACGTTTACGCGCGTAACCACCAAATACGAATAAGCAAACTGGTTTCGAAAAAAGCGAACAAAAAGACTAAGGTTGATTGTGATTCGCATAGAGATCATTCAGATTCGGCTGACGAGAGCGAAGGTACTCGAAAAAAAGTAGTTGGCCAGCAACTTGCAGGAACAGCTTGGTTGATAATTGGGAACAGGTCAACCAGCAGAGAGCAACATGTTGTCGAACAGTTGAGACGATGTTTTATATCGCGGTCGGCGCATTCTTAGTGTTCTGGAGTTTTTCATGCTTGGCCTTCATGGCTTTTGGATGAAAGTGGCGCTATCTAGCATTGGCTACGCTGCCTTGGGTCTACACTATAGCTACAAGCAATACATATCGGTTTGAAGCAACAGTCACTTCTAACATAGTAGTGTCAGCTTTTGGCTGACAATGTTGGCCACACCACTCTCGGAAGACTATATTTTTGTTTACAAAACGTAAATGATATTGCGAAAAACTTTTTCAGCAAGGTGGGTGAGCACTTTTGAAACCGCCCCGAGGCACTGTGGTTGAGAAACCCTGCATGAAAAGCGGGTTAAATGTCGTTGGATCATTTCGAAATGAAAACATAAGGATTGCTGGTACTTATGCGAGGTCAGCAGATACATACCTGACTAAATCCCTCCTGAGCGACGAAAATCAGAATGAAGCCGATCACAGTCGCCAACAACGCTGTGATCATCAGGGACCGATGCAGCTGTAAAACAAGCGCCAGTCAGCAACCCGCTGGAACGACGAACAAACACGTTGAATAGTCATGCTAAGCAAACAAATACACAACGACGGGTAGCGCCAGCTCCACGACAGCGGCAGATCGTCGCAAATATTGGTGCAGTGACACATTACATCAGGAAATCATTCGACTAAACCTTTCATTGCGTAGGACTCGACTGCAAGCCATGTAAGTCTAAAACAGGATTTTGCGGCGTGGTGTGATCGAAACGTTAAGTACACGCTTTGAGGATCCGTCATGTCCCGACTCGGATAACAGGAACAACGACTAGCTTTATGCAATTTTTGTCAAGCACAGAGAAGTTTCAAGTAACGACTGCACGTGGATTCTGTAATGGTTATTGAAATACAATTTTCCAAGAAAAGGATGCAAAACTTACTGCTCATCCGTTTTTCATTTTCAACCCACACAATTGTTTCTACTTTGAAGATGGTTTGAAACTGGCTGCTATACGCACGTTTGCACGCACATACTATGCATCTGAATGGGTCGGAACTCGCCAACGGTCACTGCCACAAGCAGTCAGAGGCAGTGTACACAAGTCAACCAACCATGACACAGAGTTATGTTGAGAAAATTGTGCCAGCGCAAGAAAAACACAGCCCGAGGCGGAGCTTTCACGGCCAACTACCAACAGGCAAGATTTCGCGCTGGACGTTTCTTGCGAACACAATGTAGCGCAGTACTAGAAATGGCAAGCTCTCGGATGATACTGAGCGACAGAGCGCATTTGGTTTCGCCGAATAACCATAGTCTTGCAAAATCTCCACGTTCCGCACATCACTTAACATAACCTCATGCTCTCTGTTTGTCACGCCGCAACTGTTTCTGCGAAGATAGCCTGACAGTTGCGTCGGGCGGGACCTGGCTGCTGCGTGGTGAACGACAAGGATCACCGGTAGTGGAAGACGAGCTCTGCAAACTCCCGGGTTTGATCTGCCGGACAAGGAAACGTAACGAAGCAAGAAAAACTGAAGCGCACCTGGAACCAAACTTTTTCCTTGAAGCACGTCTGGTCATGAAAGAGCGGCTTGAAGTGACGAGCGAACAGGACGCCGATGCTCACGCATGTCATCCAGGCAATCAGCATAAGTGACCTAAAAAAGAAACACAACAACAGGTACCGCATCACGAGGTGTCGAGTCTCTGCTAGAATCTGCTTCGCTTCAACGGAGTCATTCAAGCGGCGACTGCTCCTTAACATCCTAAATTATAAAACATCGTCATCGCAAAAGGGACATCAGCGAAAATCAGGTTGGTTTTATATTGAGGATGGGATTCCCGAATTGACAAGGGCAACAGAACGTTCAGCTTCGCCTGGTCCTGACGGCTCTTTGAAGATTTTGAAAGTGACTTTCTTCGAAGTTACACTCATTTACACTTGTATGACCGTGATGACGTCGCACTTGTCGCCAGACGAAGCTTCCTGTTTTTTCAGCGTTTCCTATTGAGACCTCACAAGTATTAGATGCCAAGCTCATACAGCGAGGTCCTTCATTTGGGACTTCGTTCCACCTGTGACATATGGTTTAGCTTTGCGAAAGCTTGTAATTGCGAACGGTCAGGATTGGAAATACTTTTGCAGATTATGACCGTACGACGAAAAATTCCAAATCCCTGTCATGAGCATTTGCGCAAAAACGCTTGAAGCGAAAGTTGCTCTATGCGCTGTGAAGCACTCCTGGCACACGAAAAGTCAAGTTGTGTAATTAAAAGTTTAATAGCAACGCAGCGCTCAGCGTGGTGCATCCATAACAGCACCAATTCAATCTGAAATCGTGAAAATAAAGTTATCCTACACTTGCATTTTTTACAAGCTCATTTGTGCTTAGCTGTCAGGTCAAATATACGCAACAAAATTAAAGTTCTTTCTGGCGATATTTTTTCAAAAAATTTTTCCGAAATTACTCTCACTTATTCAGGCACAAGCTTTTCCAGTAAGTGCTTCAAACACAAGCAATAACCACATTCGAATTGAAGGAGCTAACGTTGTCGATTTAAGGCATAAACGCATTTTTTATTCTGTTGTGACTCAGACGTCAGCTTAAAAACCCTCGATAGATATCACAACAACAAAGGTTAGTTTTAACGACGACGACGGTTCGTCACTCGTCACGCAGAAACGTCAGTTAACGCTAGAAAACTGCAATAGTTTCAAATATCATTCGGTTCAAACCAGTTGCACCATGCACTATTGAATTGCCATTGTTTGAGGCGAGGGCTTTTGACAAATCATTTATGTTTGAATGAAGTCGCTACGAAGTATGAAGTAAGGCAACCTGCTTCAAACATTGAGCAGCTGCTGTTCCGACGAACGATGGATAATTATAGGATAACACTTTGCGCACATTTCTTCCAAAGCGTCACCATTACAGCGCTTTACAGCAGTTTATGCATGTTATAGCTGGATTTTTGCTCTCTTCGATCACACTGCCGATTTGAAATAAGACCGCAGGTGATTGCCGTGTGGCAGCTGTTGATGCTTGCAAGAGCGGTCAACGTCACTGCAGATCAAAGACAAGGAAGCAAGGAAAAATTAATTGAACTCACGCATGAGCTTTGATCATGTTCTGTCGCATGGAGCCGCCGGCACCGGCCTCGCTTGTGGCCGTGAAATTTTGCGCGCCCGCTGATATCTGCCTTGCACTATGTAGACCAACCTGTCCACCTAAAAGTAGTAATCTCAGCACAAGAAACTTACCATGCACTTGCCACGAGATCACTAACCCTGTGGCGATACTGAAAATAGCTTTTTTGCGTTCAGAAAACTTTTCACAGAAAAAAACATCCAAAATAAAACACTAAAATCGGAAGTTTAAGTAAAGTTCAGTTTTCAGTTAGTTTCATGAACAGAGGTCTGTCCGAGTTTATTTTGTTGGACAAGAAGCACCAATCACAGCTTCAGGTCGAAATGCGGTATTTGACAACGTATCTACGCACTTGAAACGTTGAAACCCAGTCAATGCATACCTGCGAGCGGACCAACGGCAAGCAGAACATAGTAGTTGTTGGTGACTAAGTTGAAGGCGTGCGAACCGCTGGTTATCGTTTTGCTAATACTGGGAATTCGCTGAAAGGAGCAAGTTATGACGCCGTTGTTCACACTGGTGGTGACGCCAGTGATTCCGGTCTGAAACAGAGAATGCCCTTCTTAGGATTACGTTATACCTTAACAGTTCACATTGACAACATCCGGCCAAACTAACAAAACCTTCACAAGACGTTTATTAGTCACTACTTGGCCTCCTTCATGCACTACAAACAAAATAGTGAAAAAAAGTTTTACAAAGCTTGCTTAATACGTTTAGGACCATAGTTTATTTGAACCATGAAGGAAAATTAATCTTGTGAATAAAATTATTTTGCTAGAGTACTGTTTGTCACTCACGTACGTAAGAATATGCATGTTTTGTTAATTTTGTGTCATAACTTTACAAGGGAATATAAGATGAATGCCATTATTTCGTGGGCTAGTTTCTTATCGCTGCTTTTTGTCTAAATAGTGAAACCAACGGGAAAATGGTTGCGGCATCAAAAAACTCGAAAGGTGAAGAAAGTTACAGCATCTGCGACGAGCTGTTGCCAACTATCATGCATCTCGCACAACAGCGAAAGGCGCGCAGTTAGGTTGGTCAAACACACAGGCATTGTGCACTCAAGACGCTGCCCAACATACCGGCAACGACGAATCAGTGGCTGGTTGTTGGCGAAGCTCTCGAATTGCACCGGAAAGCAAGGAAGATGCAGTGCAGTAGTACAAATCCGCATCTTGCATTCTGTCCACAGTCCCGAAAGCCACAGCTGCGTACTCCGCATTCGGCTGACCCACGACCTCGATCTTGAACAGATCTGTGCTTTTCATCTTTTAGGAGAGAAAACAAAACACACTGCGATTAGAATAAATGTTATTCGCGCAGAGTGAAACAGGCCGCAAATCTCCTCGCAGCTGGGGTCTTACATTCCATACGCTGTAAAATATTGAAACTCATTTGAAGGTCTCTTTGCAAGAAATTACGTCGGCTAAGACAACAGAGAGAGAGAGAGAGAGAGAAAGAGAGTAAAGCTTGCTACAAAGTTCGAACAAAAACAATATAACAGAATTAGCGAGGCCATGCGAAATTGATTTATTTTCTGTGGAATATACTAGAGCTACAATCACACCACACATGCACGCAAGCCTTACGAAAAAAATCAAAAAATCTTGCAGAATACGTTTCTTCTCAATTAAAGATCTCCTGAACGAGGAGCTTGCGCAGATATTCATGGAGCAGGCCTCGTTTGCTAAATCGTAATTTGTTGTTTCTAATTCCGAAAGCGAAAGAGCTATTCTCACGGTCTATGCCAGTCGTTCTTAAACCTTTTTGTCTCATTTACCCTTTAACAAAATCTAAAATTATATTTTGCCCCCAACAATCTTTAGTGTGTCAAGGCATGACTTTTATGGAAAAGGTTCGGGGCAGGTTCTCCAGGAAAAACGTTGTAAGCTTACACTCAGATACTTGAATTTTTGTGCTTACTGGAACCAATTTTACGGTAATGCTTGTACGAAACTTATCAGTCTCTGAGATTAAACTTTAATAAGACACAAGAGAGCATTAATACTTGTGGTAAGTGGTTCGATGAGTTGAAATCAGGGATATCCAGAACACCAGCTGGAGTTCTAGATATCCCTGATTTCAATAAACTCCAGATATCCCAGGAGTTTTTGAAACCCTGGTTGAATATCTGAAAACAGTTTCATACGAACCGGCGTATCAGTGAATCAAGAGGCAAAACGTTGGGAAGAAGGAATAGACAGCCATGCTTCCAGTCAGTCACCCAGTGAGACTTTTGTGCATGTTTTCTACGCACAATATCTGAAGATTCTGAGAACAGTTGTTGAAAGAGATACTCTCATGTCATCTTTCGGAATCAATGGCGATCGATGTTTTGTGTTACAGTCATCACTGATGATAACCCTGCTTCACACAGATAAGTATTTTGAAAAGCTATAATAACTTCAAATGCGCGCTTCAACAACGTTGGAAACTCTTCGCCCAATCCACACCAAAATTTAGAAAAGTCACAGTTGCAAGATACTAATTTGGAATGAAGCATTGTTTCACATTGAAGATCAATCAATTCATCTTTTAAAACACTATGAAAGATGAGCCTGAATCCTGATAACATTTACACGTTCTGTTACATGTTTCAAAACTATTCTCAAAAATTCTAAAAGGGCTTTCTTTACTCGCCAGTGCATGTCGATGAAGAACACAAGGGGGAGAAATGATGTGCGCCCGTTTATTCACCAGAATTGTAAAATCTGATTCCACTAAGTATAGAAAAGGCGCCGTCTATGCATAGCCAACCAACGTCATTCCACGAGTCCATTTTGTTGAAAGAAATTATTCATTTTTGCTGATCATCAGTCACATCGCTGGTCATCTCTAGACTTTCGCACATGATGAACTCAATCTTTCAACTCAACTGGATGTGTATGACAGCAGACACGGGGTAATCGTAATCGATTGCAGTTTTTTGAGTAATCGTAATCGATTGAACTGACCAAAAATGAAATGTAATCGATTACATCGCTAATTTCATCGTAATCGACGATTAATTTCGCGATTAAACTTCGAAATATTCATCCTACATCACTGCGATGAACCGCGGTTATGGTGGATGGGTTTCACCCTTTATCATAGTTTCTTTTGGTTGTGTTTCAGGGGAGGCTTTCCATCCGTCTATGTGGTTTAAATCCAGACAGTCCAGGGGAAAGCACAGCGTTTTTACCAAATTCTCGCTTTGTTCCAGCTAGCCTTCCTGTTGGCCGCCAGAAGTAACGTAGTGAGTCTAACTGTCTAGTCCAGGGGTTCCCAACCTTTTTACGATCTCGTACCACTTGAGCACCTCGTATTGTCAATGCGTACCACTTCTTCCAGAACAAATCATTTGATATTAGTTTCTTCAGAAGCATAATATACATTAAAATAACAATACAAGACCACAATGACATGAGATTTTTGTTTCTGTTTACCTTCCACCAATTGTTCGATGCGTGGCGTAAATTTGCTAACAGCGTATCGAAAGTCATAATGTTAGGAAACAATAGGAACAGCAAGCTACAGGAAAATTCATTTCTTTAGAAACAAAGCCCGAAACGCAAACAAAAAAGCTGTGAATCCAGGTTTTTGTGAAAAAATGGAAATTACTCGCGTACCGCCTGGCAGACCTTCGCGTACCACAGGTTGGGAACCCCTGGTCTACTGAGACGTAGCAACAAAAATAGGAGCTCTTCTTAAAAACGGGTTCACACTTCGGCAACAGAACAGCGGGACATTACGAGGAGAGGTGTTCGTTTCATTCATATATATTCAGACTGAACTTATGAATGTAAGAGCTGGAGTAGGCTATGCATATAATTAATACATAATTTATATAGAGTAAATTAACTTTCAGAAGAATAAGGTATTTTAATCCAAGTCGAAAGTACCTTTCCACAACACTGATAACTTGCATGTCAACCGCGATCCACCAGATATTGGTAAAAAAAAACTCAACGAAGCCTGTGAGATTTTGTTCACCATTGACTACTATTAGTTCAATAGACAGATGCTCAGCTGTATTGGCATCACTGTTCATTACATTTCAAATTAAAGCTGCACAATGCTACGATGACTTGTAGACGATCGTAACCCGCACAGAGGCCAGGGCCTCTTTCAGCTAAGTTTCTCCTATAACTCAAAACCTCCAATTACGCCACTTGTTTGTTGACTGCACGAACATCTCAATAAACTATCAATGTTTTTTTTCTTTTTTCCGGTGCTTGATCTTCACAGATTAGTAATTTCGTTTATTGCATTGATTCATATCGTATATTGTCTGAAAATATACTTACATAAAACCATGCAAATGGGTTTGTTTTCTTTCTGAGGATGTTTCACGACAAATGTAATCGCCATTGTAATCGTGATTACTTTCAATGTAATCGTAATCGATTACATTGTGATTTTGATTATTCGTAATCACAATCGAGCAGGTGGCAAGTGATCGTCATCGATTACATTTGTGATGTAATCGACCCATGTCTGATTGACAGTACACCAACAAATACGTGCAGCTCGACAGGCCAGTTGACTCATCTAGCTGAAGGGTGGACTCATGGCTTATCACTTCGAATTTCATCTGCTACGTTATCTAAAATATCACAAGACATAACACTTATATGACAATAACTGTATGGTTTGATAAAGAAATTCTCTAAGATTATGTTCTTGTTTCGATTATATCCATAGTGTATGGTTTGATGAGTCGCCCCCCAGTTGTAGCCTATGCGGTTTCTTTTCTTTTGCTATTGCAAAAGCAACGCGACAGGATGCTTCCAACCCACGTATGATCCCAGAGTTATATGAACGTGGTCTGTTATGAACGTGGTCTGTTATGAACGTGGTCTGTTATGAACGTGGTCTGTTATGAACGTGGTCTGTTATGAACGGGTCTGTTATGAACGGGTCTGTTATGAACATGGTCTGTTATAAACATGGTCTGTTATAAACATGGTCTGTTTCGAGTGGTTCATTGTGAGTGGTGTGTTTTGAACGGACACCGGTAGCGTTTACATGTGTAAAGATGAAATAAAAAGAGAAAACGTATCACTAAGCATGACACTGAATTATAATCAATGGTGCAACATCTCCAGTTTGTGTGATATATGCGTAAACCCACTTCGGAATAATTTTTATGACGCCTGGCATTTAGGGTCTCATTAATCTACGAACAAAACACTGTCGGATGTACTTTAGTGTTTTTTCCTGTAACCAACTAGCTAATAATTCTGGATATTACATTTCGTCCAAATAAATAAAAATGTGCGTTTGCTATAATTTATGATTCAGTAAATTTACCCTCTAGAAAGATGAAATTTACCCCTGGGGTAAATTTACCCCAAGTTAAGAACAGAACCACTGGTCTACGCAATTCGAACACGGCACACAATCTAAGTTGATCCTTATACACAGGACTGACAGCGATTCTATTATTTTTCAATGAGTTGTTGCCTGAACTACCATCCGCTGGAAATACGGCTTCGCGGCAAGTAATGTATTCCACGTTCACAAGCTACGTAGTCACAGACCCAAGCATACAACGGCGATTAGACCATAATGAAGCTGATGTGCATATGCAAAAACATCAACGCAGTCCCACATATATATACTTGATTTTGTGCATAGGATTACAATAGTAAATACGTATTAAGGAGCTTATGAATCACGAGGAGGAACAAAAATGCTAAACGGCATCACAGCAATGTTTGCATTTCTCGCCAAAATGGAGGCTTGGAGTCAAGAGGCGTTCGACGAATTAAAGTCTCAGTGTCCAGTTATATTCAAAGTAAATAAATCGGTTTAATTACGAAATATAACAGGAAAAAGGGTAGTTGATAAAAAGTGCTTTTCATTCAGGAGACTAAGCGTTTTTAGAATTTCTTATATAACCATTCATTTTGGAACTTCGACAGGCAACGCAGCCATTTAGCAACATTTTCAAGTCAAACGGTTCGCCTCCTCAATCGTATTAATGAACTTACGTAAGTCCAAGCGGCAAAGAAACAACCGCTCGCCCCAGGGGTGCATCCCGACGGTACCCGAAAGCAACCTTTGGTTGTCCCACATCCAGCAGCGGCGTTACCATTTGTGTTCGATGGAGTAGTAGGGCTTCTACATGAGCGGACAAAAACGAAACGAACATGGAAACAAAACATAGGCATGTTAAATCGCACGAAGACAGAGCATCTTCCCGACCCGGTCTGAAACACTTACGAAGGAGCAGGAGGAGCAGTGAAGTTGAACGAAGAGCTTGAAGGCCAACGATCACTGTGTCTCTCGAGTGCACTTGTACCTACATTAAAAATACCAAGAATCGTTTTTTCCGTCAATTTTTGGCAACGCAACGGCGCGCTAACACTGTATTGTCGTCATCATTGCGCATGGAAGTGCATAAACAATCGCTTGCCATCTACATGATAGACAAACACACAATGCTCGCGTCAGGGCTCGCTGCTGCTCTGCAGAGCTAACAGGTTGAGCAATGGCCTGACGGTCTTCATGCCATGGCACATTAGCTGTGTTTAACCATAGCTGCTTTACGACGACTGTAACCTTCGTTTATTGGGCAATAAACACGTTGCACCTAAATTTCCAAACTATGACAATCGGTTAAGTTGTTCGCCCCCAATTTACTGTGGGACTTAAAACACAAAACTTTCGGGAAAAAACCCGTAACGCTCTGTAAGAGACTTTTTACGTTTGCGTACCGCTAACCAGCAGCTTTATAAGCTTTTCAGCTGGGAAATTTACCCATTTTGGACGGTCGCAAACGAGGGTTGGGTACGCAATCGATGCGGACACAGCAACAAATTAAGTTCCCGTTCAAAATCATGCGTGTATCCTATTTCAGCAGTATTGTATTGGTCTTGCACTCCGTGAAAAATAACCCGCCAAACCATTAAACAGTTCACTGCGCTATAAGAAGTTTGGCTTCACTTTTCACACCCGCTGTTCCTCTCAAGAGGGTCGTGGAGCAGCAACCCCAATCCAAGACTCGAAATACTCCACGGCTATAGTTCAGCTAGATCCACACCAAAGCGGGACCAAGTCAGGCCGGAGATATTATCACGTCACCTCGTCCATGGTCAGTCTCTGGGTCACTTTCCCTTGAGTGTATTCAACAGGAATCACCTTGCCAACCCTTCTTAGGAAATTCTGGTCACGTGGCCAAACCACCGTCTCTTGAGATTTCTCTATCTGGAGTGGCGCGATATGAAAGGTTAAATTATGAATTTCACAGCTGAGTTATTTGTCTTTCCCTGTGAGTGAAGTGCTGTTCCAGCTTTCAATCACGAGCTTATGACAAGACTTACAAGCGTGGCTTTCAAGTCTCCCACAGACGTGCTTTGCGCTGTTCCCATTCGCCTTTCCATATGCACAGCGCGCGCAATGTGGTGCCTATAATTGTGGATGGCTGATATAATTAATGGGAGAGTGTCGCTATTTTTCGAACATCCCTCTCTGCCTAGTGCCCGCACGCGGTCCTTGGTAAGCCGCGCGACGGCTCTGATCGTTTTTGTGCATTTTATAGCGGCAACTGCCTGCCCGAATTATACCGATGGACAAAACAGTCGTGCCAGGGGTTACCACGAAAAGGCGAAGTTGAATGGCTTTGCATTGTGTGCACGAGCAGACATACAGCAATCACTACTCCTGAAAAGAAATTGCATGTGTTGCGCTATCGCTTCTCTTTTCTTAACGAGACTGTGCGGACTATATTTTGGTCCCTTTTGCCTCACAATCCACATTCGTTTAGTTTATTTTTTAAATGTCCAGCATTGTTATCATGCTAACTTACAATTTGCTGCTGGCAATCTTGTGCAGTACAATGTACATATTCTTCTCGTTTCATTAAATTACGCACTTCCAAAGTAATCCTGTACTTGATAGATGGAGTTTTTGAGAAGATAGGTGAGCAAAAATACTGGTCAGGTTCTTTCAGCGTATTTCAGAATACAATCGGCGCGTAACGGCATTGCAACACATCTCCAACGCAGCGGAAGTACACTCCATGTTTTCGCTACGAACCAGGATTAATGGAGCCAGCTGCCAGCAAGATATGATAAGCGGTAGAAGAAAGGTCAAAAACTTGGGTGCTATCTTTGGTGACGCTGGCAGGTCGAGTGAATGAACATTCAGCAACGCCGCCATTCACAGATGACGAAACGGTTGCAACTCCGCTCTGTGAAACAACAAGCTCTTAGAAAGAAAAGGAAATAGTTTTCGAGTCAAACTTAATGGACAAACACTGAGCGAGAGGTGTTCGAAGTTGGAACCTGCCACCTACGGTAAATAGATATAGACTTGCAAGCAATGCTCATCGTTTACGGTATATTAAATGTATGCGTTTCCGGAAATGATAACAACTATCAATACACAAAAAGCACACCAAAGTTCAATTCTGCGTTTGCAAGCAAAATATACCGGCAGTGAACCATCCACAACTGGATCGGAATATCGTGTGCCAATATATGCCGATTTCAGCGCAGTTCCTGTGCAGTAGTATACGTCAGCATTTTGCATCTGTGCTGCAGGAGCGAATCCAACAGCGACGTAAGAGTTGGCTCCACTGCCGCCACTCAGCTCCATGCTGAGACTGCTTGTTGAGGAATTCTGCAATGCAATCAACAGAAGTATAGACATTGAATGTATGCAAATAAAGTGCACAGGTTATTTCAGCAAACGTTCTATTTGAATAGGACAAGAGATAGAGTAAGTAAATTAAATAATTATTAATACCTATGATGCTCTTGATATTTCTGGCCTGCTGGCCACAGGCATTCTGTCATAATATGGGGAAAACCACCAAGGAAGCTAAATTTCAAATATCACAAGCTATCAACAGCATGAATGGAAAATTGGACAAACTAACTGATCTTCCAGGAAAACTTGAAAGCCAACTAACTAGAATACAATTTAAGATACCTGAACTGGAGATGAATACAAGGTTACACGATTTGAAGAGGGAAAAGTTCAGCTGCGCGGTATGATTCAGAAAACAAATCTAACTTTCTTTCAACTTGATAAAGTGGAGCAGTACACGCAAGAAAACATTCTTATATGTGGTGTAGAAGATGCGGAAGACAATGATGATGATGGTAATGGTGAAAACTTTTGTTACTTGTGGCAAATGAGCTTTAAAATTTATCTCCAGCCAAATAGAGTACACCGGGTAAGAAAAAAAGAGAAACTAGAAGAGTCCACACCTAGTTTTTGTAGTGTAAGGTTTGTGCTATACAAAATAAGAAACGAGTTTCTTGCAAACAAATGAAATCTCAGCAATATTGAAGACATTTTCATCTGCAAAAGGATCTTACTATTAAGTGCATGCAAGGTACAAGCTACTTAAGTGCATGCAAAAATCCAACACAGATACTTTATTTTCTTGCTAAAGCCACAACAGCAAAATAAAAGCTAAGTTCAGCACAACTGACAAATGGGTAACCATCATTTCAACTATTAGCCTCTTCAAATGCAGAACTGGTGTTGATCTTAATCAGATGGGCTGCGAAAAATTACTCAGCATTGAACTCTACTGAAAGGATATGAGCTTACACATAAACTACAAAAATCTGCATCATGGTTCTACAACTATTACAACCATAAGACCATTTACACATGGACATAAAATTGCTGGAAACATCATGAAGGTGTGATGCTTTTGTCTATTAGGATGTTTTTATTGTAACCAACTTGTTGGTGACTGTGAAGCAATGTTTAATATATGGTTTCAGCCTAAATCAAAATTATTGCCATTGGCTTTTGTAATGCCCTATTGTTTCTTTACCATATCAAAGTATAACAAAGAACGACAACCACTCAGATAGTAATTTATCACAAACTCACTCACGGTATGCTACACACCCTGAATTTATGACACATGTTTGCACGTTGACGTGGAATGATATCCTTTAATTGCACTGAAACAGAAGTTCTTTGTCTAAGTAAGAGCGATGATAAGCTAGAAGAAATTATTTTCCCATGCTCAAAACCACTATATATCGCAGTGCTGTTGGAAAAAACTTTTGGAAAATTTAATTAATTCACCAACTCCAGGTTATAATTTCATTAACAAAACTCTCAATTGCACGCAAGGGTGTAGGTGATTACACATGAGGTAATTTGATATATTTTCGAAGTTACTATCTCCAGTTCAATATATTTATATATATATCAGTGTTTCCCAACCTTTTTAGTGTTGTAGCACCCTATGGATGAGAAACATAATTTGCAGTACCCAGCGATGAACCCATAGAAATTTGCTGTAAAGTTTGATTGCATTCTGAAAATGTATTATTTAATGATATATTATTGCAAAACGTCTTAACAAGCAGCACGGGCACCCATGAGTATTGTGAATGGCACCTCAGGGAGGGAACCACTGATATACAGTAGTATTTGTCTAATTCGTCATCATTCAATTCGTTACTTTTTCGTCAATCTCGGAAGAATTCCTATCTTTTGTGTACCTTTCTGTTTATCTAATTTGTCAATTAGCTCAATTCGTCAGCTCTTTCTAGCCCTGTGAAGCGTTTTGTTTGGCTAATACATCATTTGCGGTTTCGTTTTTGAAGTTTAAGCAGCTAGTTTAACACGTGTGGGTATTCAATCAAATTAAGGATCTTTATATGAGAATCATTGCACCTTGCAATTTGTTTATCGAATTTATGCATGAGGTGCGACGTGCGACCCAACTTCCCATTGAAAGAACGTGGAAAGTCTTTGGAGTTCATCAAAGATTTAGAAGGTGTTAGATTAAATGGAGGAGTCTAGATAGAGTAGAGGAATTAATACTTTGAGAGCCGGCATACGATATATTCTTACTTCGATTTCGGCCTAAAAAACAGCAGTTTTCAGTTGCCTTACCAACGTCCTGGCTCCTCTGCCGATTGCGCTAGAGAGCTGTTCAACGGCTCAAACGGATCAACCAGTCTAGTAGATTGCACTCGAAAAAATTTTTTGGTTGGGGGGTGCGGATTTTTTGTGAGTGACGTCATAAGTGAAGTACTTTTGGGGTCATTTTGGCTCATGTTGCCTGGCCTAGTGCCCAACCGCTAGGCCAAAGTGTTTAGCTGAAGTTTTCATTGGAAACTAGGCTTGAATCCGAGTCTTTTGAGCCTTTGATCGACTTTCTAGCGTTTCTGGTTCAGAAGTTATGGTCTAAAATAAACAAACTTATTAATTATCTAATTAGTCAAATATATTTGCTAGTTTAGATCATAACTTTTGAACCTGCAACCCCAGCAGGTCATCCAAAGTATCAACAGACTTGGATTGTAGCCTAGTTTCCAGTAAAAACTTCAGCGAAATACTACCACCTAACGGTTGGCGCCCAGGGCCAGGCAAAGTGGGCC
>JGI24022J15233_10001739_pt1 | contig 18990 bp, 9 predicted proteins | sample Ectturendosymbi2_FD_15233 | JGI IMG/M metagenome (IMG submission 15233) | reverse complement strand
GTCACGTGAACTTTTTATCTCGAGTCCTCGATGTACCTGAGCCGATGTCAGTGGCTACGTCAGATCGCTGTTATGTGCCACATTGCTTGTTGGTTCCGTAGCGTTGCAGTGTCAAGTTTTATGACTAAAACTTCTTAAACCAACCTTAAACTTGTTTCCTCGTAAATGTAAGTATGCAAAAGTGATTGATTTACGCATTATGGTGCTGTGAAGTATTGGGTTCATGTAAATCGACATCGCATCCCCCCCACCAAATTAGCCAGTGTCCGCTACTGCACGTGACATGTTGGAAACAGATTGCTGAATTTTCTAGAGGCATTGCGCATTACAGTTTGTTCAGTCATGTGACAAGTTAAAACGTAGTGAATGTTGCAGACATTAGTTTATATGAGTGCTGTTTGCCATTGTGCCGGTCAGACACAACTTTACATGAACTATCTGGGAGAGATTCACCACGAGCACCAAGAGTAGCATCCTGGATATGAGCGTATACCAATCAAGGGGTTGTGATAGAGTGATCTCGCCAAATTACAGTAGTTATAATACTTACTTGGACCTCAGTACTTGCGTATTTTCGGGGACGTGTTGCAATTGGGCTTTTGAAGCAGGCGAGCTATCTTTTTCGTGTAAAAAAACTGTCGGACGCGATAGAGTGTACTGTTTACGGTTACACTTTATTTACGGTTAAACTGTACTTGTACCGTAAATTTATTTTTGTGACATGACTCGTTCTTATTTTGGGGGGGCAAGTTTTTGGAGTGTTCAAAATATACTTATGTGTGACTGCATATTTTTTCAGGCACTTCGGCTTTTTCAGGTTGAGGAACAACTTTTGTAATGAAAACAGAAAAATAGGATGAAGTCTGTATTCCCTCCGTTGAAATTGGAAGCCCTCCTACTAAACGCTTGCTGCAAAACAAAAGAAGAGGAAATGGATTATTGTCTACACTACATGATTACGTAGGTTTCGCTCAAAAGTTGAGAAGTTAAATAGATATCCGCCTGCCCAGCGTCTTTTCTACTCAACCAGGTATGGCAAACGTGCAGTTAATAGGAACTTTTAAATCGCCTTAAAAAATAGTATCCCGAATATCCGAATAAACCCAATTATTTATTTCAGTTACGCCAACAGCAGCTGTTTACAAGAAAATGGCTAATTCGTCACATCAGCATCTAATGTATTCAACCTAGAACAAGAAGCTAGTGGTAGCATCGTTGTAGATCTCAAGCACATTCAATGTGTTGAAAGTGAAACGTCCACATACACAGGCATACCGCGGTTGACATGAGTGTAGTAGCAGGCAAGCTTTTTGGTGTTCAAACGATAGTTTGCTCAAATTTCACCCAATTTGCCCTAAACAATTTTATGCGATTAACTTACCTTACAAATGTTCTGTAGCTGTTGGTACATTAAACACTGTAGATAAATTAAAACAAAAGCTTACTGTACCTGCCTGGGATAAGAATGCAATAATTAATCATTTTTGCTAACTTTCAAGTGATTCATTCACTTACCAATTCTCACAAACTCAAATACGAATTTACTGGAAATATTTTGCTGATTTTATGTACATATCTGATATGTTTTTATTATGCAATTAACTTTTACTCATACATTCGTTAACAAAAAAGTGAAATTTTATTTATATTGTTAGTAAATACTGAAACGTCTGTACCCATATTTTTTGCGATTTTGCACAGACTTTCAAAAATTCAAACTTTTTGATGGCGTGCTTACACCACTGACGATTGACATGAAAAGATATTTTCGCTACCAAACCACGGCTATCGCCGTCCGTAGTTGTAACCACGTAGGTAACAAGAGACGAAGAACGCCGTCAGATGACAATAAATCTGTCTACAGGGGGCCAGAGCATATGCTTCTTACAAATCAACGTAGATTCTCACAACTCTTAACACTCGCTTACAACAGTGTCTGCCTCCATTGTAAAATGGATTAGAGTTGTAGCACGTTTTTGCTATTGCAAGAATTAGTCAAAATTTAGAAGGACAAGGCTGTGTCGACCAGCAGCCTTTTGTAATAAGTCTTCAGTGGGGCAGGATGGATTTTGACCAGGAATGGAAATTTCATAAATGATTTCGTTCTGAATAAAGAATTCACGCTAACTTGCATTTTAGGCTGTTTTGTCGCCGGTTGCAGGAGGTAAGTCGTTTTGTTGATCAAAATCCTGTGTCCCAAGCCAACCCAAGTTTTTGGGGCAAACTATTACATGAGCTTCTTCCCTTGTTTTTCGTGTATTTTATGTTGGTTTCTTTTTATTTACTGTACATCATGTTTTATCAAATGAACAAACAGGATGGAAAAAAACGCCAAGAACTTCGAAAAACCGCCTGGTCACTCGGCACATTCTGGCGATAAATCAGTCTGGCAACCAACTCGTTTTCGGCAGAACAAACGAAGTGGATGAAGTCAAGAAAATTTCTGTTACCAACTCTGTTGTGGAACGATGTGTAGATATATTCGCACATTTATGAAACAACTAGTACAAAACCTATCAAAAGCCTCCCATTTCGGCATGCAATATGACAAAAGCTTTTAGCTGCGAATCTCAGCTCATGGTCTTCTGTAAAATTTCGGATGTAGAATCTTTCAGAGTAGCTGGTCATTGTTTAATCTGCTAAGCAGCTGGATAAAATGCACTGTTGTAGGGATTTACAACAAAATAAACGAGTTCCTTGTAAAGGAAGTTTTAAAGAAACATGCAAACCTGTTACAATGTATGACGACGAAGTCATGCGAGAAGGGAGGGATATAAAAGCAAATGGACTTACTCCAGGAGGCCTGTGAAATCAGTACAATCACCACAGAGAGGCATTACTTAGATAGAAATTTCAGACAAGCAGAGGTGCGCAAACAGGAAAAAAATGTGACGATGTTTCACGAGAAGTCGTGTATTTTTCAAATTCAATTCTAAAACGTGCGAAAGAACAAAGAGGTGCCTGGAAACTTTGAGATAAAATGGCCCTCACGAACAAGAACTTCCTACATTGAGAGGACTGGTCGGCGGCGTCAGTACCACCAGCGTAGGGATGTACCACCAGCGCAGAGGTTGATTTAGAAAGCAACTATTTGTACCTCCAGCGTGAGGATTTGATTTATAAAGCAACTGTTTGTACCTCCGTAGGGAGTTGATTTATTTTTATTTATTTATTTGTTTGTGAGCAGACACGAAGTCCATAGTATGAACACACATATTCTGCAGATTTAGAAAGCAACTCTTTGTACAGTTGCTTTCTGAAGTCATCCCTACGCTGGAGGTACAAACAGTTGCTTTATAAATCAACTCCCTACGCTGGAGGTACAAACAGTTGCATTATACATCAAATCCCTACGCTGGAGGTACAAACAGTTGTGTTGTGGGAACTATGTGCGCACAACACAACTTGAATGAAAGCATACATGAGGATAAAGTGAATGAAGTGATTGACCAGATATATGGAAATATAATGATGGAAATAAGCAAAGCCAAGGCACTTTGAGCAGAAAAGAAAGCGACCTTTGGCCCCAGACGATATGAAGCAGCTCAAAGCTCAAAATGGCTGTAGTTGCACTAATATCTATATTAGTTGGTGCACTAATAGCCAGAATAATACAATATCAATTAAAATCTTACAATGATATCATCAATGATAAATTGGAAACCCTTGAAAACAAATTTACGAAACAATTGAACCATGAACAAGACCAAATTGAAAAATTACAAGAACAAGAGTTGAAACTAGCCAATGCACTAGCAACATTAGCTAGAGAAACTAGCAACTTGGCAAACAGACAACAGAGATTTGAAAACTTTATCTTCTCGTTTAATCAACAATTATTGGAACAAAAAATAATAACTACAAGAAGATCTATTGAAATTAGAAAATTGATAACGAGTCAAAACGCGTATGAAACACAATGCGATATAGAAGAATATAATCCTCGAAAGTTAATCTTACAAGCATTAAAAAAAACTAAAGAAATATTCAAGCACTGAGAAATGATACGATTTATAGAAATCAAATACGACGGGGAATAACTATAAATACTGAAATATATAGAATAGTTCGACAGAATGCTAACAACTATACACAGTGGAACAAAGAACATCCACTCATAATACGTGATCAAAGTAACAGACAAAGGAACTTTGAAAATATGTTTAGACAACACCAAAATCAATTCGATACATCACAAGATATTAAGCAGTTAAATGACATATCAGAAATTACAATTAAACCGATACCAATTTATAACTTCACCAATAATTATGTACCAATACAGGTAACAGGTGTAAACCTCGGTGAAGGTATTGGAAATATTGTATCTGAAGTAACAGATGTAGGATAGAAAATAGTTGAAAAAGGAAGGAACCTTGCAACCACAGTTGTCAATACAGGATTAAATATTTTAAGTGAACCGATAAAAATTGTTGTAATAATTTACAGCATATTCGGAGGAATAATCCTACTCGTCGTTATTCTTAAATATAAAAAATTCTTCCTCCCAAGTACTGATAGAACTAATAAAATTGTAACAGATAAGCAAATGGAACCGCATATCTGGAAAAAGATAATAAAATAAACATATTTATTTTTCCAGATAATTTTGGAAACTACACAAGCGATAATACATTTAATAGCTACAATCATCATTTCACTCATTTTGATAAGCTTATGCCACAGAAAGAAAAAGTAAGCAATATACGAAAAAGCATACTTCGAACCAAATTCAATAAGTGTGCGTTTGCCAAGAGAATATCTTCAAATACCAGACATCGCACAGAAGACTCCACGAACGAACTCACCTCTAGATCTCTACGAAGACATGTATCCCATGGAAGAAAAAAACTATGAACAACAAAGTAACGATTCAATGTGCGTAAATTATTATTCTTCACCCTCGGAGGACCAAGGAAAATTGATGGAAGATCAATTTTTAAATGGGCCCCGGAGGAATGTTGTAGGAACTTCCTTACAACAAAATGATTTCAATAAACAAATCCACAAAGACAAAGCATACGAAACCATAGACAATACATATGAGGACTTAAGCATTGAAATGCCTAAAACACAAACCTTGTGAAAAGACATGAACGACCTCTGGACCTGGATGATATGAAAACATCAAAACAATGATGTAATGAAGTAGCTGAGAAAGTTATGGACGAAGAAAATAACCAAATATGGACATAAATTAGAATATAACCAATTATGGACACACAAAAGCTGACACAAACTAAAATAAAGAGTGAAGCAAGATTACCACACTAAGAGTCGCAACTACTGACTCGTGGAAAGCACAGAATTACGTCAAGCAACAAGCAACAAACAACCTGCAGTAAAACACCTGCTAACATAAACGAAGTAAAAAAGTGAACTTCCGAAGCGGGTATTACCCCAGGTAAATTACTTTCGAGAAGGCAACTTGTGGAAGAAACAAGATAATAAATAAAGTAAGAATTTAGTCAGTTTCATGACCAGAAATAAGAAAGAGATAAGTAACAAAGCTATAAAAGGCCACCAAAACCAGCCTTAGCCCAGACCATCTTCCACCTGGCCTCAGGAACACAAGACGAAGAACCAAGAAGAAGAAATCTCAGGCAAGGACGAATACTGCAATGACAGCACAGCTACCCACACCTATTGCTCAAGGCAAAAGAAAAAGACGTACACTGCAATGACAGCACCGTCACCCCCCACCTACTGCTCATTTTTAAATCTGTCTGAGGAGAGACACGTTTGCTAAAGGTCAGTCTTCATGAACGTCGGTGCTATGTCAGTTTGGCATACTGTGTTCGGCAAATGACAGAAGTACGAATGTTTGATGTCAGTTACAACGACGATTGATATGTTCTACGTCTGCTCAAGGGTACGTTGTGTAAAACTTCGATTTAAAGACAATATTAAAGAAGAACTATGCAAGTTGGAATTTTATAGACCACTCATTAATTACATATGAAACATAATGTTTAATTGAAGTAAAGACTTAAATGCGTGAAACGATTGTGTGTTCCGGGTAACATTCGGGTGTGTTAAACAAATTAGCTTTTGCAACAATGTACCTTGGTATGCGTATGAACCCATTTGAATAAAATACGGTACCTAAAGTATCTTTTGTCATGTCGCATGCATCCCAGACTAAACAGTATATGGCAAAGCAACGGATATAACAGTTGCTTTATACGTCAAATCCCTACGCTGGAGGTACAAACAGTTGCTTTCTAAATCAACTCCCTACGCTGGAGGTACAAACAGTTGCTTTCTAAATCAACCCCTACGCTGGAGGTACAATCCTGTGCTGGTGGTACCGACGCCGCTGACCTTTACTCCATTTAGACTTGCGTCTTGCTTGTACCGAAAGTTCTTTCCCGTGTTTTTGAACTTTTGAGTACAGCTGAGATTTTTATTCTGAAAAAGGAGTTCTCACATTCGTTAAGTTTCGTGAGATGTTCTGGTTTGCAAAACTGGCGCAAATACCAGAGAATTTTTTAAGCCAAGTTACCGTAAGTCTTCAAGTGAAAGGAAGTGATACATTTCAATTAATCATAGCAAAATCAATACCCTGAAGATTAAATTTCTACTTTGGTAAAAGTGTCGCGGCCCGTGCACCAGCCTGCAGTCTGACATGACTACCGAACGCAACGCGTGCGACACGTCTTATAAAACGGCCCGCTCACGATCCGCGTGCGCTCTCTTTTCTCGGAACCAGCAGAAGAAGAAAACGCAACGAGACAATGTAACTGAACGAGTCTTTCCTTGATTTTGCACGTTCCTTGTGTGAGAGCCAGCAAAAGATAAAACTGCATGTTTTCTGTGAAGGTGAAACCGCGAGTCTTCCTGCGAGATAACTAGTTCGAGATAAAAATGTGCTGAGCCGGGTTTCGTATCAACGTTTCCTCCTCGATATCTTGAGCTCATCGAGTCGTCGTTTTGCTTTCACGTAATACACCAACTGACGATATCCAACGTTTCTGTGGTTGCTTGGAAGGTGAGGTTAACTGGGAAGTCGGCAATCAAAAAAGAATCTCATTATCGCAGTCGTGATCAGTGGCTGAGCCATGTCGCCACAAAAGAATGCGTAATTCAGAAATTTTATAGATTTTCTTTGTCTACGGCAGTGTAATGTTCAAAAAGGGTGTTGAAGATCACTGTTTTGAAAAATAACATCTCTAGCCTCATTTGTGGTCACTCAGACTTACTTAGCAATCATTTACATGTGCATTTTCCTGAAAGTAACGATGAGCTTCCGGAACGAAGCTTGTAAATACAATTTGATTAAGAACTGATGACGCCTGCTCAGCAGACGAAATATATACACTGATAAGATCATTGTGTCTGATCTTTAGCTGTGAAAGGATTCTTTTCGATAAATTGGGTTTCTTTATACATATTCTTGAGTACGAAAACTTTGCAGAATGTGCTGTTGCTGGCTTAGTTCAGAACAAAATGATAAAAAATGTAGACGTGGAGCCACTAAAGTCATGGTTTTATTAATTTTGGTTGTTTTTTTTACAGTCTACGAGCTTTGCTTTCTTTATGTGTGGTTGCTAGGTGATGTACGCGTTAACACATTTCAAAAATTATATTATGCTGTGTGAAAAGTGGTTCATTTAGATTCCAAAACAATCTGAGCAACTTCAAACCTTATTGCTGTTTTACTGTTTGTACTTTATTATAAATATTGGTAAGTACACCATTCTAAATCGTGGAATGGGCACCGACCAAGGTTAAAGAACAGCATTTAAAAGATTATTCTCAGGAGAGAAAGGTTGAACTATTTTAAGGCGAGCAAGGTTGAAATGCACTATTTTAAGGAAGTAACGCATTAACTTTACAAATGTTCCTCTTTCCGCACAGTGGCGTATCCAGCCCAAAATTTTGGGGTTAGGCCAAAATGTTTGACATTTGCCGAGTGTAGTTACACGTAACCCGTCGTCGTGCCTAGATGTAGGCTTTATTACACTCAAATCAGAGGCGAACGTAAAAAGCAGGCAGCATGAATACAACGGCAGCGATTAAGAAACGGTGCACATCATTCAGCAAGTAAGTAGAAAATGACTACGTTCAGAAACAACGGGCCACAGTTGCAGTAGCAATCAGGCAAGATTGCTCAAGGGCCCAAGCGCAATTTACGAGCGAAGCAAAGTAACATATCACCACACCGAGCAACAGTGTGTTTGTTTGGGACGCCACTTCTCAAAGCACAAAATGACTAGGAACCGCATTTACTCGATTTCACTGGTCAACACAATTTCTTTCTGGGATGAAAGTAACCACCCTTTACTAATTTTGGAGCGAGGAATCCGAAAATTAGTCTTTAAATTGTCAGTTAGCTCTAGTTTTCAAGATATGGACACCAGCAATATATGCTGGGGAGACATGTAACCCCCTGGAATTCTGAATCAACTACCTGTGTATCTCTTTCAAAGGGCCCAAAGACATTTTGAAAACAACCACTGCGTTACCTTTTTAATAACCACATGTTTCTAAGGCCTGTGGTGACAGTTACATTTGACCCCCCTTAACATATCATTTGACACCCCTTTCTAGGGGATTTAGATTTGCCGAAAGTTGAAGCTGAACTATTGGCTTGAAGACTAAAACAATGGAATTTGCTTCAAAGTGGTGTCAATATTTGCAGTTTTCGAACACCTCAACAGTCTTTGGCCCAGGTTTTTAGCATGAAAGGGGGGCTTGTATATTGTACAGATGTTGATGGCATTATGCAAGAATTGGGGTACTACCACAGATCACAAGAATGGAGACTGTTCATTGATTCGTCCAAACTAAGTCTAAAAGCTGTGTTGCTGTACAATGTTAATATGTTGCCATCAATTCCCGTTGGATATGCAGCCCATACGAACGAGACATACGAAAATATGAAGCAGCATTTACAGTGCATAAATTACGAACCGTACTGCTGGCAACTGTGTGGTGACTTCAAAGTAATTGCAATGCTACTGGGATTTCAGCCTGGTTTTGCAAAGTATTGCTGTTTTTTTGTGTGAACGGGACAGTCGTGCAAGACATGAACATTACCTTATANAGGACTGGTCAAAAAGAGGCACTTTGAAAACAGGTACAATAAATGTGAAGTACACTCCACTCGTTGAAGCATCAAAGATCTTATTTCCCCCTTTGCATATTAAACTGGCCTAATGAAAAGATTTGTAAAAGCGAGGAATCAGCATGGAGCAGCTTTCCAGTACATTTCCAAAAAGTTTCCTGTATTAAGCCAAGCAAAGCTCAAAGAAAGTGTCTTCTTTGAACCCCAAATCAACAAGCTATTAAAAGATGAAGACTTTGATCACAGCTTATCTGGAACAGATAATGTTGCCTAGAATGCATGTCAAGATGTGGCACACCTTTCTTGGAAATGCAAAAGCTCCAAATTATACTGAACTTGTGGAACACATGATAGATTCCTACAAAAATATGGGGTGCAGCATTACTTTGAAAATATACTTCTTACATTCGTTCTTAAATTTTTTCCTTCAAACTGTGGTGACATAGGTGAAAAACATGGGGAGCTTTTCCACCAGGATATTGCAGTCATGGAAAAACGGTACCAAGGAAGATGGAGCCCATCAATGTTAGTTGATTACTGTTGGACTTTTGCTCGAGATCAACCGGACTTGTCTTACAGCAATAAAGCTAAAAGAAAGTGATTGTGAACATGCACGTTTCTGCTGTTGCATTAGCATTAATGTATGCATTTGTACAACAATAAAAATTGAAAATATTCAAAAAACGAGAGCTAATCGAAGTTTTTTATTGTCATATTCGGATTCAGCGCCCAAAAATGTATAAGAAATGACTATTTCCATAAAAAAAAAAATTTTTTGAAATTTTGTTGACCTGTGATTAGCCGCCCTTGATTGTCAACCGCACGACATATTGTTAAAAAATTAATGTAAGTCGCTGTTGATTGTAAGACGCACTTGAACATACCCTAGGCTAGGTTATATAAACCTTCTGATATATATTCGCGTACTAGTACGTTTCGCCTTGAATTGACAACCCTCGTAAAGATGCTTCACCACTACAACTGCCTTCTGTTCATAATAATCCCTCCGGTGACGGATGTGCACGTGATTCCGAAGAGAACAGAATGCGAAAAGAGAGTTTGGCCGACAAAACGTAGCCAAGGAAAGATTGGGCGTCATTTGGACCTTTCGATAAGATAAGGTAAAGAAATAAAAATGCAACGATCCCGCGACTACCAGATGCATGAAACGATGAAAAAAACTTATAAACCGCGGCTTACAATCGAATAAATACGGTATGTTAAAAACTTGGGGAGGGCATGGCCAGGGAATGATTTAGGGAGCGCGGGACCCTAGGTCATCTTAGTTTTTGGGGCCCCACGCAAATGTGACCTATGTGGCCGTTTGTCTGAAAAACGTGCAAGTATGCCCATCAAAAATCTATCTTTTGTTGTGTCGACTTTGGTTCTACAATTGCGTTAGATCTTCAACAGAAATTTAAGCCTTTCCTACATTCTTCTAAAAAACAAATGGCATTGCAATGTTTACTTGGAATTTATAGCTCTTTCGTGTAGTTCAGAAGCATAGGCGTAGCCAGGGNGGGCCAAAGGGGCCATGCCCCCCCAAATTTTTGGAAAAAATAGACATTTTGTGCTTTGAGAAGCGTTTTTCCAAACAAAATAGTGTTATTCGCCTAAAATCAAACATTTTGGCCCCCCAAAATTTTTGGGCTGGCTACGCCACTCTTCAGAAGTTCTCTTAGTTAAATTTCCGTTATTTCTAGCGTTTTTATTAGGTTTGATTTTCGGATATACCGTATATATTATCATGCGGGACCGTGTTGCTGCCCTCGAAAATATCGTCTAGCTGTGGATCTGATCATCTGTACGTAAACGCCTTTTTTATAGTAATAATAACCACATGTTTCATGAACCAAACAAGCACAATCCATTCAATAGACACAGGGCTCATATATGCCGTTTTGAAGTTGTCATTTTCCAAGCAATACAAAATATAGTGTTTTAATCCTCTATCTATCCCATAGGCCGATGGTAAACAGCATGAAGACAAGTTTGGCACAGCAGCAAAGTATTGTCTCAAGACATTCAGTTAACCATATGAAGTAAACCCAATGCAGACACGTTTTTCCAAGTAAAGCTCATGAGAAACTGTTCTAGCTGATTTAACTAACATATAGAGTTTCAACAAGCAACCTCTGTTTGCGGGAAATCTTGTAAAAACCACCAAACGTAGGATCCAATGCTGACAATATTGCTTTTCATCCGAGTTTTGCAGTGTCTGGCGGTTCTTGCGTTGTTGCGAGCTTTTTGGCAGTGGAAAACTAAACATCCATTAAGCACCATTTTTTTCTTTTTCATTCTTTTTCCGTAACCGCTTTCATACAGACGGCCTGCATCTCTCTCACGCCCAGATGCACAGTATTGTCGCATTGTTAGTTTATTGGTAAGAGTCTAGAGTAGATATTTGCATTTCCGCTCGTTTCAAGGAAAATTGTGAAGTTATGCCTCTGCGCAGTTTCGCAAATTTTTAGTTAATATTGAGCCGTTATAAGATAGAGCTGCGTGGACCCTAGGCCATGGCCTATTTGGCCTATGCCTAAATCCGTCACTGGGCATGGCCCCTTCGTCCCCCGTGGCTACGCATATATTTCCGCAAATAGTTGATCAATAATTGAAAACGCGGATATGAAGTAATCACTGAAACATAATGGGCTATGCTAGAGCAATTCTTGGCAAAGTTCTGGCAAAATTCTGCCATTATGTTCAAAACAATTTCTTAGTATGTTTTATTCGTTTCACTTGAAATTTTAAAGTGCACATCGTCAAAACAAATTGCCATCAAGGCGAAGTCTAATTAATTGATTCTGAGATTTGAAAATATGAATCATTAGCGATAATTTATTAGAACACCTAATGAGTTTAGTTGTAACGCAGTTTCAGCTTTGTCTTTGGCTGCTGAAGGTGTTTTGTACTTCATAGAGGAAAACGATTTTAATGTTACTTATATTGCAAATACCAGTGCTAACCTGAAAGATTTCGGCAAAGCTTAACCTTGAACTGAAAGGTTTTCCTTAATCACAATTTTTGTTGATAGCCAAACATTCTTCCATTAATAGTCATTCATACATAGCGCACTAGTCTTTAACTTACACTCAATAACAGTTTTCTAGTTTGAAACGAAATTGAAGAAAAAAAGAAAAACCACACATCACGGTTACACTCAATACAATTTAAGTTAACTGAAAGAAAAAAGAAAAACGCAACATCACGGCTACACTAATACAATTTATCCTAACCAAATTTGGGAAGTGGTGCATGACCATCACAAACATCCAGAAAACCAGTATTGACTCACGTTTGTACTTTCCTTCCACGGAATGGTGTAATTCTTTATCTGTTGCTCGGTTACGTTGTAGTACAATTTAGGGTGGTTGTCTATTGGCGGTAGAGCACACCTGTGAGTGGGAGTGGCTTCAAGAAACACTGATCCCACCATGTTGATTCCAGCTGGCATTGTGACAGTGTAAACAATCAAAACCAACAATAATTGGTATCGGCCAAGATCGCCAATTGCTTTAAGTATCACATTGAAGTCCATTGTTGTTTCATCTTCGTCATTAATCAGTTTTTCTTTGTCACTGTCAGTCAGAAAATTTCTCTCTTCTGGATCTTTGGTCATTTTGTTCACTTTTTTTTGCAAAGCAATCTTCAGAACAGCTTATTTTTTACAAAAGTTAGTGTTTATTTATTTTGAATAAAGGCATGAACGTGCCTGGCGCTAAGTGGAAAATTTACAGTGTTCAGAATTTCCATGGAGTGCTTTTCACAAATTTAGCTTTCTATTTGTGAGAACAGGTTGTTACATAAATTACCGAGTGGAAACTACCCGATAATGATTAGCTGTGTGACTCCTCAGAATAAGACATTGGAGAATCTCTTCGAAATAAGGGTTTGTTAATATCTTAGGCAAGGCAACCAAACAAACGATCGGAAACCAAAACATAAAAATTAAAACCTGCTCAAAAGAATTTTTATGATTTTTTCGTACAGTGCACAGAGAGTTTGTTTTGAACTGTAGCCTACCACCAGCAAATATTATTGGCATGTTTTACAGAAAACCACACCGACTTGGCCAAAGTCAGTATTGCTAGGAATTTAAACTTGTTTGCCATGAAATTGCAAACGTAGAACACATCGCACGGTGGCCAAGGCACGCCTACTGAGCTCTGTGCCGCAAAGCTTGATGAGTGAGTTGAAATTTCTGACCTAAATCTCTGGTATAATCTGCATTATCTTCAGAGATGATTCACGGCCCATGCGTATGCAATGCTTTGATTGGCCCACGACTTCGTTATAAGTCATCTCAAACAGTTTCGTTTCGAAGATTTTTTGCATCTTTTTTGTAAGAAAACTAAGGCTTGTATTTGCAACGCAAGATTGGTTGTCACACTTGTTAATTCTCTATCTCAAGTCGGTAACTGCAAAATTTACAAAGAAGCACATTGCTTTCTGCGAAAGCACTTTTTCTACAAAAGCTGCAGAAAACAAAATAATTCCAGCTAATGAAAATTCAGCTCAGCTATTGTGTTTCCTTACAGATTTAGATTGAAAAATATTTCTAAAGCAACTGCTTACCATGGAGGTTTTTCGATGCAAACTGTCCTTAGGTTCTCCACCAGCTGAACAACTGCAGCTTACCGACGAGGGACAGCAACGAAACGATTGCAAAAGCAAATATTAACACAAACAAGCGGGCATTACAACATCGCAAACAGAAATTCATGTGACAACAGATATGCTGGTTGGAATGTTCGCAAATAAACAAGGTTTCTTAGTAGATTTATTTACCTACATCAAGTTCGCCGAGACGACAGATTGTACACTGTTCTTATAATTGTTGGCATTTGGTGAAATTGGCGATTTATTTCCAAATAACAATTTTTTACAAGTGCGCAGATGCATTAGAATCATATTAAACTAGATTGCAACCCTCCGCAGTATTTGTTATGCGCTGCAATCAGTTGATCCGTAAAGAATCGACTGCATGAAAAGATTGGAAAAGCAGCATTTGCTTAGTGTGATGGCGAACGCCATTTTGACTTCGTCATGGCGAGATGCCAGACAGGTCAACGTCTGCCCAAGCTTAAGTATACAGTACAAAGCGCTATAGGGACTCGCTCAGACGATGAAAAAGATAGAAAGTGCTAAGATCGGGAGATAATGAAGAGGTACTGTTTCTGTGAAATGTATGGCTGCAGTCACGATTTGCTGAAATTGTCTTAGATTAACATACTAATGCAATTCGCAAGTGCATGCTTTCGGCGAGTTTGTAACAAACGCACTGTGAGATCGTAACGGAACGAGTGTCTGAAACAGCTGTGTCCAACCGAAATGTCTTACTGGGCCAAAAGTCATGTCACTATCTTTATGAGGGCAGCACATTGAATGCCTTGTTTTCATTTTACCAAAGTTTAGTTAAAGTATTCGAATTCTAACTGCATCGATACAACTGCATGGTATTTCTAATCAGCCTCAAACTGTGATACTATATATGGGCAAATTTAGCGCGAGTGGAACAACAAGGGTAGTTTGAAATCAGTTTAGTGCAGAGAAACACATGAGCAGCAATCACAAAGGCAGAAATCAGTTTTGCGCAGAGGTGGGAACGTGGAAATCTACCAGTGCATAATACATAATAAACAGGCAAACGCCATTGCATCAAAAATGTCAAGTTTAAGATTATCAGAATAAAGACAGGTTGTCATTGTATCAAACAGACCCAATAAAGAAAAGCTAAAGCTTACTGGGTCGCACAATGCCTTTAACTAAGACGCATGCGCCCCGAGGGCCACGAGTCTGATACAAGTCGTCTACTATTTATGATCGCACAGCCCATCTTTGCCTTGAGAAACCGTAGAGCTTTCTTAACTGCCCTGCCATAATAAAAGCCTGTCTGGAGCCACACTGAAACAACCAAGTCTGACCCACAACAAGTGAATAACATAATGAGTTTTAATTCACAGCTCTCACGAGTACTTGCGGGGTTCCGCCCGTTCGCTGCTCTCTTGAATTAGTATCATCAGATAGACTGGAATGGGTTTGCAACTATGCATTTATGCAGCTATTCATTCATGCAACTATGCATTGTGCAACTCAGCATTCATGCTGTTGTGCAAACTATGCATTTATGCAATATTGAAACGATTCGTCACCCATGTTCCTAAAGGCCTAGCCACAGTAAATTTGGCGTCTTCATCGCGCGGCAGATGGCACGAAAATGGTCACGTGACCGTGCCTGACCTACCAACAACGAGAGAAAGGCAGGATGAGGTCGCACCAAACGACCTGAAGAGTCTGTAACGCCCTTGAAAGCTTTACAAACAGCAAGGATTTTGCATGCAAAGGTAATTCTTTTAGTTTTCTGGTCGTTAAGCACTTCTAAATTTCAGACACACAAATTGCCTTGACGGTTTTGAAATCAACAGGACGTCTCATTGGATACGCCCATGGGCGTCCGCAGGGGGGAAAGCGGGCATTTCCCTCCCTGGAAATTGGGACTAAGAAGCAAAAATTTCGAGAAAACCTGAAATTAGCAGCTAAGTTCCTATTAATTCATTTAATTGTTGCAATGACATTTGTTGGTCTTTATTGTATGACAATAAAGAAGGCAAAAATCTTCAAACGCGCACTTCAAGTTACGGTAGTTGGCTTTTTCCGCAAGTAACCAGAGCTCTCACTGCGGCTTTTTTCACCTTGATCTGCTTTTCTAATGGACCTGGGTGTCTAGGTTTAATTATGAAAAATCGTGTTAAATCTGCTTTTTGAACTGATAAATTCTGCAGCAACTTCAATGTGTTCAATAATATAAAGAATAAAGATGACTTTATATTACTGTGTTTGCATGTACAAATGAGGTGAGAAAGTACGCATATCAGATGATGCAGAACGTCTTCAGTCGGTTTCATATCCTCATATAGGATCATTGTCGGGGTTATATATGTAATGTTATTGTCTCTAATGCCAATTGCAGAAACTGGGGAAACAAGGGTTAGGACTGATTGTTGAAATTTCGATGTTTCCTTATGCATACAAATTAAAAAACACATTTCAATCAGAGGAAAAAGGCATCGGGATTATATTTTTGTGGGATTTTAGATCTAGTTGCAATTCAAGATTGCACAAAATTTCCTAGTTTAATAGCAAATGTACTCCTACAATTAGTGAGAGACATCATCAACTGAGTATGTTACAAGCGTTATGAAAAATGTCTTGAGTAACAAAAAAGCAGTCAGAACTAGACAAGAATTTGGAACCAATGTCTACACGGAAGAGCTGATGGATCCAGGGAGGCGATACCCCCTAAAACCTAAAAAAGTAACTTTTGATCACTATGATTTCAACAATTCGGAAAACAACATTCGCTTATAAGGCCATTTTGTCGTCCATTGTTTTGTCAGGGGCAGTGTTGTGAAGTATACTTCAACCCTCTTACAGTAGCGAGGCCGTCATGAGACTTGACTAGCAAAAACTGAAATCGCCCCTCCTAACCTTACTGGCTGGATCCAGACCTGCGGAAAACGGGAAGTTCGCACCCTGCGTGGTCATTAGACCCTCGTTAGAAGAGATTTGTAATGTTGAACATGCAGCTCTGACAATCATTTTCAGCAGGGGCGGATCCAGGGGGGTGATTGGGGCGATCGCCTCCCATAAAACTTACGAACGTAACTTTATTTACCACGATTTTGTACAATTCGGAAACAGCATTGGCGATATATGGCCGTTTTGTCGTCCATTGTTTTGTCACAGGATTGTTGTGAAGTATATTTCACCTCTCTTGCAGTAGCGATGCCGTGATGACACTTGACTAGACAATATTACAGAAATCGCGAAATCGCCCCCCTCCCCAACTTAACTGGCTGGATCCGCCCCTGCTTTTCAGGGTCAAGTCTTTCCGACTGAAAAAAAGCAGAAAAAAAACAGATTTTGTCCAGCTTTTCTCGATTAAAAAAATGCCAAGCCCGTCAAAAGAAATCCAGAATTTCAAAATCTGGCTTCAAAAAAGCCAAGTTGGCAATCTGCTGCTACTGTAACTTGAAGTGAACCTTTGAAAATTTGCTGCCATGTTATTGTTGCGCAATAAAGACCAGTAGCAGAACAATCCGCTCTCAAGTTTCGCAGCCTGCCTCTGCAGGCAAAGAACCGAACATGAGTGAACTGCATCATCATTACATGACAATAGTACCGTGAACCTGACTCTTGTGCAGTGTGTCCATACCGGCAAATAAACTGTCATTGCAAGAATTAAATCAATTAAGCGGAATTAAGCTGCTGATTTCAGGCTTTTCAGAAATTTTTGGTTTTTAGTCAAAATTTCCATGGAGACAAACGCCCGTTTTGCTACCACCCCCTGCGGACGCCCATGGTGTTGGAAGACTCTGCACATATAAGATTTTGGTGATCATATTTGGCCAAACACGTTTTGCACTTAAAATCACATTGAGATATTAAGGTAGCAAGGTGCACAAAATTTATTTTACATTTCTTTATACATTTCTTTATTTGTTTGTTTGGTTTGTTCTCTTTGTGTGTTTCTCAAATAAACAGAATAAAGTCTAATTCTTTCCCAGTCTACAAAACCTGATTTTGTCCCCCAAGTGGCTCAANCAATGAATATGAGGTCATAGGCGTACGAGGCGGGGGGTCGGTGGGGTCGGCCGCCNCCCCGGGCTTGAAAAATTTCAGAGCAAACTCTGTTTTCAGGGCAAGCGCTAGTTGCTAAAATCCTCAATGATAAAAAATATTTCAATACAGGTGAAAAATTCCAAGACAACCCTGTTTTTCAGGGCAAGTTGCTCAAAAATCCTGAACGATAAAAAATACATATTCAATGCAGTGAAAAATTTCAGGCAACTGTGTTTTTCAGGACAAGCGCAAGTTGCTCAAAAATCCTGAATAACAAAAAAATACATATTCAGTACAGTGAATTCAGGGCACACTCTGTTTTTCAAGGGTAAACGCAGGTTTCTTAAAACCCTGAATAATAAAAGTACACATTATTCAATACAGTGAAAAATTCCAAGGCAACTCTGTTTTTCAGGGCAATCGCGAGTTGCTCAAAAATCCTGAATAATAAAAAATACATATTCAGTACTGGGAATTCAGGGCACACTCTGTTTTTCAAGGGTAAACGCAGGTTTCTTAAAACTCCTGAATAATAAAAGTACACATTATTCAATACAGTGAAAAATTCCAAGGCAACTCTGTTTTTCAGGGCAATCGCGAGTTGCTCAAAAATCCTGAACGATAAAATATATTTCAATACGGTGAAAATTTCCAAGACAACTATGTTTTTCAGAGCAAGCGCAAGTTGCTCAAAAATCTTCAATGATAAAAAATGCATATTCAGTAGAGTGAATTCAGGGCATCCTCTGTTTCTCAGGGCAAGCGCAAATTGCTCAAAACTCCTGAATGTAAAAAACATATTCAATACAGCGAAAATTTTCTGGGCAACTCTGTTTTTTCAGGGCAAGCGCAAGTTGCTCAAAACTCCTGAATGATAAAAAATACACATTATTCAATACAGTGAAAAATTCCAGGGCAACTGTTTTTCAGGGCAAGCGTAAGTTGCTCAAAAATTCTGAATGCAAAAAGTATGTTCCAGACGGTGAAAAATTTCAGGGCAACTATTTTTCAGGGCAAGTGCAAGTTGCTCAAAAATCCTGAATGTAAAAAGTGTATTCAATAGAGTGAAAATTTTCTGGGCAACTCTGTTATTCAAGGCAAGCACAACGTTGCTCAAAAATCCTAAATGGTAAAAAATATATTCAAAACAGTGAAAAATTTCAGCGAAAACTGTTTTGAGGGCAAGCGCAAGTTATTAAAGATCCTGAATGTAAAAAGTATATTCAATACAGTGAAAATTTTCAGGGCAACTCTGATTTTTCAGGGCAAGCGCAAGTTGCTCAAAAATCGTGAACGGT
>JGI24022J15233_10001737_pt1 | contig 18994 bp, 13 predicted proteins | sample Ectturendosymbi2_FD_15233 | JGI IMG/M metagenome (IMG submission 15233) | reverse complement strand
CAACAGTCAAGCAGAAATATATCTAGTCTCGAAGCAATTTTAAAAACTCTTTCAATATTTACAAACTACATACGTTAAACACTAACTTATTGCGTTTTTCTTTATGAATGCTCGCACAGATTGATACATGGCCTCTTTCGAGTCGTCGTCACAGTTTTGTCTGATCCTTTCAGCAGGATAAGGGTTAAGATCAAAAGCGCTTGGGCTGAGAACGACGTCTCGCCAGTAGGCATGGAAGTCAGGATATCCTTCTATGAATAAGTAGACGAACCAAGCCAGATCGCGGGCTGTAAGGGAACAACACAACAACGCTTTCTGAAACAACCAGCAACTCGCCATTGGTTCTTTACCTTTCTTAAACAATAGCGACAGGTGCAGTTTGAAAAAATCAAATTTGCAAAGTGGATGTTTTCAAAAAGTTAACGTCTATTACATACTAAACTAATTCAATTATTTTTGGAAACCTCCAAAAACCTGTTTTCCATTTTTCTCTATGCAAACAAGCAAGTCACGTGAGATGGACGATCTACCAATTGAAAATTTAATAATTGACCAATTGTTAAAAGGTGTTCTCATCATAGCAATGGCTATTTCTTCACTTTAACGTGAGCTCAGCCTTAAGTCATGCTGAGACAAACACACACAGCACTTCAGGCGGCAACTGAAAACTGTTTACGTCAACAGAGAAAATCTGACGATTGAGTCAAGCAAGCGGCCTCACCTTCATACAAGTCACGTTTGCCAATTTCCTCAAAACAATTATTCACTGCCATATCCCGCTTTTCCGATCTAAGCTCCTCAACAACTCCCAGCAAGATTTTCTTTACGTTTTCACAAAATGAGCCTAAAAATACGTTTAAAAATAGTCACTGAAAAAAGTGCCTCACCGTCGAAGAGTCACGATATCGGTAAAAAACTCAAACCAATCAATAAGAATAAAGAATTCAAACTTCTGCAATCTTTCATATTATCATAAAATGCACCTGGTAACTAGATTGAGAAAACATTTCATTAGTAATTTCAAAATATTTCCAGAAACAGCCGAAGCAACCGAGAGAATTTTACTTAAAATATACAAACCTGCTTTTTGGTTCCAAGTTTCAAGCATCTTGTATTTGCTAAATGACTTTGCGTACATCTCATCGAGCTCGTTTGGATGCGTTCCAATCTTCCGCATAAACTCTCGCCAGTCACCGTGGGCGACCTCTTCTTCAACTTCGCCGAAACATGATTTTTGATCTTGAATGCTGACAACCCAATACACGTCAGTGCAGTGTTTCTTAACCGGGTCCCCCCGGTGAAAAATCTGGGGGTCCTCAGAATAAATCCTAAAGTGTTTTCTTCAAACCATCAAGAGCACAAACAATCGCTAGCACTTTAATGAATGACCTAACCGCAGACGAGGGATTTCCAAACCAATATCTTTAGGAAGAGTGGTTCCAGGGTTGGAAAGGTTAAAAACCATGGCCTGCTTGTAGAAATTCGGTATTCATGTTGAAAAAAAAACAAGATTGCCGGTAAAAAGAAAACGTGAAATTTTTCAGCAGCAGTTGCTACTTTCCCGAAGTATGACATTTCAATCTAAAATAAAAACCGAACAGCACGTAATTCGCAATGGCAGCAGTAATCAAATGAACGATTCAGTTCGAATTTCTAGATTGTCCAGGATATACTGCAAGTACAACGATGAAGAAACTGTTGCGAATGGTATACCGATGCAATGTCATGCTGTACTCCCATATTAACTATGGAGTTAGTTGCAAGACACACCTTCGATTCCACCGCCTGACTGTTCTTACCTGGACATGATAGGCTGATATTTGAAATCGCAGTTCAAATGGACGAGAAAATCTCTCTGAGAAAAACTCTCCGACGCTTCAAACATGAGCAACACAACATGCTAGAAGGTCAATCAAGGGCTCTAAAGACGCGGATGATCGTCTAGTTTCCAAAAAAAAGTTTGAGCCATAAAAATGGCTCATTGGATTAGCGCCCAGGGCCAGTTAAAGTGGGTCAAAAATTCAAAAAATTGCCTTCTTTGTGACGTCACCAAAATAAAAACCCATACCCAAACCAAACAATTTTTTTTAATCGAAACTAGAAGACTTGCTGAATCCGTGGATGGTTTGAACAGCTCTGTAGCTATAGCAACTGGCGAGTTATAGCGTTTCAAACCATCGCCAAAATCCCGGGACTTGAAGGGTTAAAACTACTGTTACAGTCATGAACTGAATGTACGTGATCGAATTTACTTCCGTTGTGAAACAAACCAAATCGGCCCGTTAGCCATGACCTATAAAATGTGACATATCCGGCCGTATCTTAAGTAAGCCATGCCTAATTTCTTTAATGATCAAAAAATGAAGTCAATTCGGTAATATGTCCGAAAATATACAGTGGTGAATACAGTTACGGCAAAATTTACTACTATTAGCGAAGAAAAGTCCGGGGTTGGAAAAGTTGAAAACCTGCGATGGCCTGTTTTGTTGGAATTCGGTAGAAAAAGATTGCAGATACAAAGAAACCGTGAAACTTTTCGGCAATAGTGAACACCTTCCCTAAGCATAAAAACACTTTCATCTAAACAGAAACTGAAGAAAACCACATAATCTGCAATGGCAATAGTAATTAAGTGATGGATTCAATTCGAACTTAAAGATCATCTACGACCGAAATATACCGATGAAGAAATAGTTACGAATGTGATACCGCTGCAATGTCACGCTCTCCAATACTAACTTTGCAGTTGCAAAGCACATTTTCAATTCCACCACCTGACTGTACATACCTGGACATGATAGGCTGATATCTGAAATCCCAATTCAAATGTACGAGAAAGTCTCTCGGAGGTTTCACACAGGAAGAACACAAGTTCAATATTTCAGAGCATCATTAAACGTCGGAGAGACAGTGTTCTGCGGAAAATACATTGAAACTGATAGCAAACAAGTTTGAGAGCAAAACAAATAATTAGCATTAAACAAACCGGAGCAGCAGGGTAGGAAACTTACCAACAGATCGCTGATATTCAAGAAGGCAACCAGTGGCTGTGCAAACGTCCAATATATGATGTCCAAAAATCAGTACTTTTTCACTTTCTTTGTTCATTGAAAAATAAAAAATTATGTAGAAATTGCTAAAAAAAAAAAAAACACCTGAAAAATGACAAAATGGGAACGAGTTACACACAAATTTTCTTGCATCATTTTGCAAGATCTTTTAAAGTAGAAAGGAAACATCGCTTTATAACAAACTGAAAAGTAAAATCGGATGGCAAATTTGCTTATTTTCATGTGGACAACTTAAATCAGAATAGCAACTTGGAGAATGAGCATTCTCGTGTTCTGGTGGATGTAGCGTTGCTGGACGAGAGTAACGTATGACAGGGGTGAGGTTCAACTTCTGCAGATACAGTATAACAGAGGTGACCAACGCGTCGATCGCGATCGACCGGTCGATCGCCGAGTTTCAGTTGTCGATCGCGCCTGATTTTGCATTCAATTGACAAGATACTTAAAAGGAACCTTTTTCATTCAATATTTCAGAAAGTGCATAAAAATGAAAAAGGTTGCATTTTATGACATTTTGTACTTGTGACTTTATTAGCGACCGGTCGATCGCGAGTTATCAAGAAATTTTCTAGTCGATTCCAGTCAAGTTGGTCACCTCCGTTGTATAAAAATCATGTTTTGTTACCTGTTGATCAACTCACTACATGCGAGACAAAACAATTGTAACAGCACAAACGAACAAAGCAATCGTGACAAAGCGATTGTAACAGCACAAACGAAACCACTGCGAAACAGAATATATGCACGAATTTCGTGTTACTATATTCAGGTCAGTACAACTATAAAGAAAAAATAGGAAAGCGACAGAAAAAAACGCATCAATTGAACTTTTAATCCGATGCAAACAGCGTGGGAGTAGTGTGGTACACAGACGGGATGCTTGCAGATTACAGCAGACGCGATGACGCACAAAACGTTATGACATCACGCATGACTTTTGCGATCAGCAGTTCGGGATGGTGAAGAGCAGTTGGCGCGAAAGTTGTCGACTGCACTTCGCCGAAAATCGGCGTTCATCGCTTGCGAAGGGCACACAGAGAACGACAACTTCATAGAGCAATCTATCATTTACAGCTAAGAGCACATGCAAAACAATTTCGCACCTTCTCTGAATGAATTTCGAAGTTATTCCCAATTTGTGGAGGTTACGCAAATAAAAGCATACAATTCGCAATCCATTGAGACAAGTCTGAATATAACGTTTCGTAATAGTGCTTTCGTCTTGAACATTCCTGCACATGTTTCGAGTCGTACAGGGCGCCTCGAAAGCCAAGTCGGTGAGAAAACATATCGTTCCTGTGGCCAACTCTTGCTTTGATCAGTTTTCGTCGCCGATCATCGCTGATAAATACATTCGGGACGTTCTAAAATTCTCAATTTTCCTCCTTCAATATTCTGGCCATCAGATCTTACGTTGCGAAAATTGTTTAAAATATCAAATTCTGGTAAGTTCGACAAGCACTGATAGTTTCTGGAAATAATTTACACAACTACAAGGCTAACGCTATTCGAGTACCACAAAACGAATAAACACGAGTCAATCGGAACATTTTATGCACTTCAGATCATTTTGCTGCGTAGTTGTAAAAGAACTTCGAGAAACGCATATGCTTTGTCAACAATCATTTGGGATTAAGAAATGCCTGCCATACATCGGCGAATGAGCTGATATGAAAACAAGATGTCAGCAAGTTTAAGATAAGTAAAAGTCATTGAACAGAAAAGCACGTTACAATAAAGCACAGCAGAAATAATGTCTTCACAATAGACATAGTAGAGTTTATGTCGACACAAAAAAGAACACGCTAGAGTTCTTGTCGTAACACGCAAGCGCACGATCCACAATGACAATGAACTGGATTGCTCGGAATAATGTGAAATAATGTCAAAAACGCGAATGAAGCAACATCGGTACACCTTAAAACAATAATTATTGAAATTTGCTGGAAAACTACAGCATCATCGGCATTGCTACGTTGCCAGAATAGTGGTGCGAATGATAAAGTTCTTTATCTAATATTGGATATTCAATTACCTTGTGTGGCACGTTTGAGATGGGATGTTTGAAACGGGAACGTCAGTTAAAGTATCTTAATACAGGAAGGAAGTGAAGCAATCACTGCGGTACATGTCAACATACATTACTCTAACTTACGAAGTTGCTACCCGAGTGTAATTGGCCCATATCAGTAGCGCGTTAAGAAAAATATTAGAGTAAACGCTAAGCGGCACTAGCTCAGTGGTAAAGTGTCCGCCACTCAATTGGAAGGTTGGGTGTTCGATCCACTGAGTGAGTGCCGTAGCACTCCTTGGGCAAGAGCTTCAAATCGACGCAGCGACCATTTAAATGACAAGTGGTTAGATCAGTCTGGTGTAGTGCGCCTCTCCAAAGAAGTTCAGCGTTCACAGTTCGAGATGAAAGTCGGACACTAAAGCATAGTGACGGGTGCAATACAAATCACGACCTTGCTTTAACCAGCACCTTTCACATGACAAGCAAATCAGATTGAACATTTCACAAGCATCGATATGAAGCTTGGTTCAGTTACACTCGCAGTGCGTATGAAGTAGTCATGAAGTAGTCAGCGACGCCCGTCTAAGCTCGCTCAGCGCCGGGGCCCACTCGGCTGTTTTCGCAGCACATCGGCTGCTTTCGTAGCTAAGACTGCTTTGATGGTAGTCAGTAGCAGCAGTGCGTTTCTCCTCGTACCGATCCATTAACGCCGAGCACGAGGCTGCACGTAAAATTCATTTTTCAAGTCTTTCTTATCATCCTAGTGGGTATCGAACCCAGCCTGTAAGTTTCAGTGTCGCGTGCTCAACGAACTACACCACTTCGTCGGTTTTCGTCGCATGTAACAACTACATTTGTTACAAGCCAGAACAAAATGACCTTTATTTCGTAATTTGAATAAATTATGTTGGCCTCCACTGCACGTTCATTTTTCTATGCTTATGTTATTTTCCTGGTGGTGACTTTCTATGCTACTAGTTTATTTTATTTTCCTGGTGGCGATGACTAAACAGAGACGCTGGATAAAATAACACATTTTCTCTGAACAGGCATTCAAATTTCACGATAAAACATGAACAAATTATGCGAAGTATTAAACAAAAGTTATTCTTCTTATCCACCACCTTTACTCTCTCCACCTAGCAGCAGTGCTGCTTTGACAACAGCGAAGAACGTCTTGTCAGCACAGCTACTTCAACTGAGGAGGATCAACCCGACCCCTTGACCTCTGCCTGGGTGGAGGTTTGGGGTACTCCGGGGTGTCTTGAGAGGCATGTTGGGAATTAGACTGAAAGACCCTTTCCGTTGTCAAACCTTGCGCTGAAACAATGGTTGGCGTAAAAATGAGCGCATTGGTCGTTTCTTCATAAAACGGGCGAGTCAAATGAAATAGTTCGGAATAACACGAACGCATCAGGTGAAACTTTGTGAATATCCTAGTACATTACAACTGAAACCTTACCATTGAAACCGATTGCTTTCACTATGATGTAAATGTTGTTCGAAGAACAGGAAAAAGAAGAGAATTAAACCCAGTTTGACAGAAGTTCCAATTTTCCCGCTAAGTTCACATTTATTTGCCCACTTTGTACATATAGCAGGGGTAGGCAAACATGCTCAATGAAAGAGTCGTTTGAAGAAAATTAAAAACACCAGCGAGTCGCAATATCAGTTTGTATAGGGCAATGCAGACTGTAAGTTTTACAAAAAATGACCTACAGTAATGGAAACACAACAGACGCGTTATTTATCAATATTAGGTTTTTGTTTGATTTGCTAGGCTCCGAACAACCTGGACCAGCGTAGTCCAAACACCGGCATGGGAGCCGCATACGGCCCGCGAACAGTTATTGCGCGGCCCGCAAACGCTTTCTGTTTGGCGTATACCGGTATTACACAAAGTCATAAATACATTGTATTAGCCACACAGCCCTTGCAAGTCACTCATCATTGAAGTGCACGTCAATATGTAACTATTAGGTGGCAACAATATCTTTTTACAATTTATGACGTTACAACAGCTAACCTCTACGCTAGGCTAACGCTGCAGTACTCTGTGACCACAAAGTATGCGTTTATTTTTTATCCTTGTTGCAAGCGTAGATTCTGTACTTAATTTTCGAGTTAGATTAGAAGACGTGCATTGTGGAAGTAATGAAGTAATATTTAGTCAAGTACAGAAATGAGTGTCAAAAGAGAAGTGTCAGAGGAAAACAGAAAATTCAATTCTAACTGGGCTTCGCCAGCAGCAATGGCAAACCACAGTGTCTTGTATGGTTGCAAGTAATATATATTCCGAAAGAGTTTTTATTTAAAGAGGCATTACAGCAACAAAAACGAGAAAACATACGAGAAATACCACGAAAATTCTAGGGAAGCATTTTGAAATAATTGAAGGGTAACCAGGCCCGCAACCAGGGGGGGAACCGGGAAATTGCTCCCGCTTAAGAGACTTTGCACTGAAGATGTGCTCCACATTGCACCAGTTGCAGAGATGTGCTCCACATGACACCAGATGCGACCCAGTACCCCCTGCGCAACTGTGTGGATCATGCTGCAAACACCCCCCATCAATTGTGTTGCTAGTTATTTTTTTGCATGGCCCTTTCATTAACTGAAATGTGCCTTTCATGTTAGCTTTTTTAGGGATACCTGACTTGATAACCGTACTGTTTATTTTTTCGGTGTTCAGACAGACTGTTTACTATGAAAATGCAATACCTTCCTTATCGCCAATAAACTTACTACTACCACTACATCTTCGTAATTTGCGAAAGTGGTTTCTCAATTATGACGCGATTGAAAAGCGACACACGAAATAGAATGGCTGATGAAACCTGCATGCCTGCTTGCGTCTGCTGACTACGGAAATTAAAGGGGACATTGACTTTATAGCCAAAACCAAGAAACAAAAAATTAGTTTGGTATTTTGTTGGTGTGTAGCAAATCGTTTTTCTAGCAGAAAATCTCTATTTTGAATCGCAAACAAACAAACGGAAAATTTAAAAATTACCCTAGAATAAAAATTCCGTTAGGCGTGCAGCAAAAATTAGGTCTATTAGAACAGCAAGCCAGGCTAGCAATGGAGTTCTTCTCTTTGCGGCCCGCAAATTTTCCGCCAAACCGTAATGTGGCCCTACATGCTTGTAGTCTTGGACCACACTGATCTGGACAATACGTTGGTAAACCACTGCGAAGTGAATCTCCCAAGTGTTTATTTGTTAGGGTTGCATGATCGTTTGGATTTGCGAACTTCATTAAAGAGAATAAAAATTCACAGTAATGTGTCCGTGCTAAGTACAAAAAAGAGTGGTACACTGGTCTTTTCAATTGTCGGTAGTTACTTTCTGGAATCTTTCGCCACAACACAATTGTAGAGTGGCACTGACTGAAAATTTTTAGTGCCAGATCTTGCATTTCGGTCAGTTTCATTTCTACAGCAGACAAGTTTGTGACAAACGGGTGGCGAACTGCAACACATTCTCAAAATTGTAACTTTGAAATTTCTAATGAATGGTGTGAGAATACAGCAAACTGACAGTATCAAGTATCTTGGTGTTATAATTGATAATAAACATTCGTGGAAACTGCAAATTAGTAGTCTCTGTAGGAAACTTTCTCAAGCCTGTGGCGTAGTGTGTAAAATTAGACATTTTGCTGATATAAAAATTTTGCGCTTGATCTATTTCAGTCTCTTCCATTCACATTTGCAATACTGCATAATTGATTGGGGACGAGCGTACAAAACTGTTTTCCGGCCAGAGCAAGTGTTACAAAAGCGAATTGAGAAATACATGACTTTTAGCAATGGAATGTCAAGTGCAAGCAACATTTTTAAATTACTTAAAATTCTCAAAGTTTCTGATTTGTACCAACTTAATTTGGAAAAGTTCATGTATAAGTATAAAGCCGATATCCTGCCCTCTTCTTTTGATAACTTTTTTTCGAAACTGTACAACATACATGATCATGGCACAAAAAAACAAGTTTCAGGAAATTTTCATCATAAACGTGTTAGAACTGATTATGGTAAAAAAATGCTGCAAAATGTAGGACCTGTTGCATGGGGTTGGTTGTATTTCCAATAATATCAAAATGCTACCATCACATACGTTTTCAAATCAAGTAAAATCGCGAATGCTTGCTGGGTATTGACTCTTATGTGTGATATATACAGAACGTGATTTTTAAGATGTTTTTGTGAGTTGATCTTAAACTGAGCACACTTTTGTTTTTTTGTTTTGTTTTTGTTTCATTTTGAATTCATGTTTTGTGCTTCACCTGTAATATTGAAACTTGACAGTCATTGAGTGTAGGCTGGGTTTGATTAAGTGACTGCTTTAGCCGTCTTTCGCCTAACCTGTGCTGTTTGTTTCAAGCTTTGTCGATTGAAATGTGTTTTACTGCTGAGTACTTACAGCGCAAACATGACTTGATTAACTGGACAGCCATCACTGACTACATTAACGTTGAATGAATTCACAAGGAATGCAAAGCGTTGTTTCAATTCCTACAAATGGTCAAATCTGGTTTGGAACTCCTCCAGTAGACCTTCAACACATTTTTGCATTCTTCCAGTTTGTGGCAACCGGCAATCACCTTTTTCCGACATTGGGAAAACGTCAGAATGATTATGACAATGTGTCTCTTAAAAATTTTAGAAGAACCACACAAAAATCTCGGCGGGTCGCATGCGTCTTGTCAGTCATAGTTTTTGACATATAGCCCAGCGTTACTTTGTATGCAGTATAAACAACCACTTCGGCTCTGCGGCATTCCCGGCAATTACACACGCAAGTCAGCACTTGTAAAATAGATTGCAGTTATAAGAAGTTTGTTTTTACAAAAATTGTCGATTACTTTTTGTTACAAGTTGCCCCACTAGTGCGAAAAGCACAAGACACGATAGGCAGAAAGATCCAAGCGCGCCACTGTTTTACGATCAGCTCCAGACTTTCATTCGCGCACGCAAAGATCATCTACGTCGTATGGGATTTTGCAAAATCTTACTGGAACTGGCTTCGGCTGCAGAAGATACGGCAGTGGTAACAACAGTGCTCAGTGGACAACTCATGTCGTCATGAGTGGCATCGACAGGCGGGTCGGTTGTTGTTTTTTCTTTTTCACGTTCCGCACCGGTGATGTTGGCGGTGTTGCATGACTTCCCTGCAAGAAAAGAAAAGTTCAGATTGCAAATTCGCATTCGACAAAGCGATTCCGAAGCAGAGATAACGAGACAGGTTCTGTAGTAAAGATACGGAAAAAAAAGCTTTGACGCTTCATATCAAAATTCTCAAATAAGAAAAACAGGTCTAATTGAGATGCACAGCCACATCTCTAGACTTATATTGTAAAGCAGTGTTTCCCTATCTTTTTTAGGCTAGCGTCCCTTTTCTGACAAACAAATTTCTATCGCCCCCCTACCATGCCTAGCACACATATCAACACAATTTTTTCGCATTGTACATTTGGTTTGTTTGAAAATGATTAAAACAAGAATGAGGGCAAGGGATGCATTTCACTATAAAACTTAAATTAGTAAATTAACTCATTTAGTTGTCGGAAAGTGTTAGAGTTAATGATTTGGAAACTGTCAGAGTTCATGACGGGCTCGATTTCGTTTGAACAACATTGAACTTGGACAACAAGGTGAAGATTGCTGATTTGGCTTTAATGAGGTTAACATCATTCCCTTGCAATTGCAAATTAACTTCATTGAACTTCGTGAAGACATCTGTGGACTGTGACAGCCAAGATACTGTATCTGTGAAACCCTTTGACAGCTACTTTCTGTGTGCAGCAGCAACAGGTGTACAAACTCTCTACATCATTATCGGAGTGCACCACATTGCCTAAGCTTAGCAGAACACTTCTAAACCCTTTGGTGTGCTTTGATCAATCCATTAATACTCTGCCACATTTTTAGTAAATTTTGAGTTCGGAGCAGTGCAGGATTGAATTTAATCTGCAGGTTTTAAAAGTATTTGAACTTAACCAAGACACTTGCAGTCGTCCACTGGCTCTACCATCTCTCTCTCTGGATTTCCTTGGCGCTGCTCAAGCTAAAGTGCGTTCTGAAACACGCTTCTGTTTTCCGGAATCTTTTCGATTCCCTTTAGGTAACTTATTCTCGTTGGCACTTAACACTATCTGTAAAACATAACATTACCTTTCCACTTTCGAATTGAACTCGTGCAAGGTTATTGTTATATTTGTGATCATTAATCCACTCCATCCAAAATTAGCTCACGCTTTTGGTTACAGGCTGATTCTAAGTGCAAGCGTGCATTCTCACACCTGACCGGTGATAGTCGCTGTAACGAAACGGGCATTATTAATTAGCGGTTTACCCATGCCAAGAATTACAGCTGACGAAAATTCCAATCTTAATTATTTCATTACAGAGGAGGACAGTTTTACCATGCAGTTTACCTTTAGTGATGGAAAGTGCAGTTCATCAATTTATCTCCTGGCATTCCACCTCTGTTTTATTTCCAACACGCGAAGTTTTTGTTTACAAATTAGATGCATACATGTTTGTTGATCATACTGTTTTTTATGGCATTTGGTCACCCAAAGTTAGTAAGACAACAGAAATGTAATTCTTAACTGGGTCTCCTATCGCCGCCCAAACGCCCATTTCTGTTTGACCGCTCCACTATAGTTTGTCACCACCCCCAGGGGGGGGTACCGCCCATTTTGGGAACCACTGCAGAGTGATCAGCAAACCTTTTAATAGATATCCCACATTTTCCTTTGCACAAGCGAACATGAAGGAATTCACTAAACTGAGTTCCGTTCAAAATGAATGGCATCAAATGGCGCATTTTACTACCGCAAAAAAGCGATTTTAATTGTCAATGCTTTGAGAATTACAGTAATATTTTCAACGCAAGTCCAAGCACACGCCTCACGAAGCTGTACACCCTCATTCTTTCAAGGAACACAATTGAAATCTTATAACCAAACTGACCATCATCTTATACTTCTTATCGTTGCTCTGTTGGTTGTTGCAAGCTTTTCTATTGAAAATATATCGGTTGCCACGATTCATTCTCATGAGACAAGAGTTATTTCCTCTCCTGTTTTTTGGTACTTGCTTAGGCAGTGCATATACTAGAAAAATGCATTATTTTAAGCATTTTCTTATGATATTATTCCAGCACTGTGTGCTAGTTTTTTTCAGTTATTATCTATCGTCTTTTCCCGGTTTTTCTACGCGTTATACAAGTTTATGGTCTTCGCTTCAAAATATGTTGTAATTTATTACTTGTTTATCTTATTAATTTGTAAGAAGACAATGCTATCTTTGCGGCCATGTCCTCACTGGCAAATCTCAACAAACAAGGCTTTTGAAACCTTTACCGAACCTGGTGTTTCTTTTATGTACTTCAACCATCATACCATAAGCGTGCAAGCTGACTGCTGCCTGGAGACTGCGTTGCTGCAAAAGTTTGAATGCACAAACTCGTACTCACCAGCATCGGGTTGGTCGGGTACGACTCGACGAGCAGCAAATTTTACTTCCCTGGCGATGTTTGGCCTCGCGTCCCCCGCACCGTTTCCGTCAACGGTCGTTTTGTCCGAGAACGGCTCGCTGCCGCTCTGCACGGTCCCAGACCCGGTACACGGGCTTTCGTCATCGGCCTGCGGCGCTGCGTGAGTGGTCGGAGGGGGTGGGGGGGTTGAAATCGGTGTTTCTGGGAAATTTAAATGCGGCTTGCAGTGTTATCGGTACTTCGACAACAAAAAGTTTAATATTGCTCGTGAATGCAATTCGTTCTCAATTGCCTCAAGAGCCTTTGAAATCAACCGTTAGGATGCCAAATATTGTGTAAAATACTGTTACAAAGCGTTGCGAAAAACTTCGATAAAAAATTATAGAACACAAATAAAAATAGAAGCGTTAAACATGGCCATGTCTCAATCAATTTTGATTCAACCATTCATTCACACAAAGATATTTATAAAACCCGCATCTCAATATTCACAGGGGTGGTGACTTTGTTGAAGTCAGAGGTTTACTTTTATATTTAACCTCAAAGCTTCGAATGGGAAACGATGAACTGCTTTTTCACAAATTTCAAAACCTCACTCGGCGTAGTGGTGGCATCATCTGACGAAGCCTGTGCTACAGGGCAACGGGAATCAACTGGCGACGCATCAGTGAATGCACGTCGACACGCTTCAGGTATCACCAATCCAAGCGTTTCCATTTCCCGCAACATGTCATCTGTTGAATCTGGCGCATACACCTCATTTATTAAAAATCGACAATAACCTCAAGGACTGCGAAGAAAAGCCTTACTCAGCAAAAAAAACGAAGTGACGCTGGTCTGCAAGTTTGTTGCGAAATGAATATAGAAGCTTGAGGTAAAGGAGTCCCTGGGCGGGTATGCTGCTTTGTTATGCATCCATCCCATACCTACTTGAATAGACTTGCATGGTTGAAGACAGTGCTTCACAACCTTTTTCCGCTTGCGAAGCAAGTTTACAGAAAATTTTGTGGGGCGCACTATGAGATATTGCGCCAATACGACAACGAAAAAATTAAGACATGAGAAAGAACCAAAATATTAAAAGCACATACATTGATATTAATGAGAAACTTGAGCTTCTTTGTTAGAAACGATAAGACCAATTCAAGGCTTAATAGCAGACAAGCTTACACCTAACGTAGCATTCAGAATGTCAGTTTCTAGTCCGAAGCTCTAGTCGCATTCACTACGATCAGTCAAAAAACGTTCCAGCCACAGTTTGTGTGAGCCCCTTTCATTGTTAACGCGACACAACGCATAAAATAATGAAATTTACGTTCGCTGTTTACTGCCAATCAACACACCATGACTGACATCGAAGTCACTCACTGAAGCGTGATTTATGCTTCCATTCAATCATCAACCGATAACGCTGTTCCCAGTTGTCCACCTTGTGGTCGTCGATTATGGATTGACAACGACAGTGGTCGATGCCAAGGCGTGTTTGCGCAAACACTGGGAGGTCTTTGTAGTGAAAACCAATGAAGTCGTACAGGAACCAAGCTTCGTGTCGAGCTGCATTCAAGTCAAGGCCGGTCACGGCGTGAGCACTGGATTGCTGCTTTGCAAACATACACACATTGTGTAAGAACTACCCCAAAGCTATTGTTTTACTGGAATAAGTGCAGACGCATCTAACTGTTGAACTTCAAACGACGACGCAGCAGATCAAGCTTTCGAGCAGTTCGGCGCATACGAACGTACTAAACAAACTTGTAAATAAACGCCTTCACTAGCAGCATAGAGAAGCTATGCGTTTCAAGCAGACCTTCTGCCATCAATGGCATTTCAGAACTTGATATCAATTCATCGACTTCAGCCGAGCGTCCATGATGCAGTTCTCTCTCCACGCCGTCTATCAAACGACGTAAACGCGAAAAGCTAATCCCTGCACCAAAGAACAATTGAGCTGAATATTCAAATAGCTAATGCAAAATCGATAGAACTGGGTTTTAGTAACAGATTTGCCGGCGCCGTTGTTTTGAGAAAAGCAACATAATACACTAAACAAGGCGATGACCTACCTTCGGTAGACCGTCGAAGGACCACAAGCTTTTTTTCAAAACTTTTTTCTCCATGCTCCAAATATTCAATAATGATGTGCTCTTCAACACCAAGTTTACGCAAAAACTCAGTAAATTTCTTTCCAACTTTTTTGCACACCCCAAAAAGAAGATTGCTTCTTGCTTTTTCATCGTTCCTTAAAACATAGATCCGGTTCAAAAGATTACAGCATTCCTGAACATTTGTAAACATTCACTTGTTGCAGCCAGAGCTGTTGCATGCTACACGATTCAAAATTGTTGTGAAAAACGTCTTCGATCGACACCAATTGTTCGTCTTTTTTAAACGCTAATTGTTAATAAAATAAACGCTGATTTATTGGCGGAGTTTTTTTTTTTGTTGTTAAACTCTAAACGACAGCTACAAATTTTTACCAAAGAAGAAGCCATCTAAATCGTATGACAGGTAACCATAAAGCAAAATAGCACAGATAAGAAACGAATGAGCAATTCCATCGCCAAAATTACCGAGTTTCAAGTTAGAACAGAAATAAAAAGAACTAATTTAAGTCTGCTTGTCCATAGCGACTTGCACCTACCCGTCTCCCATTGTTTCTTCATAAGTTTGTTGAGCGTGCATGCTTCGCTCTGTTGCTAAGCGCCGTCTGAAAAATATGTAATACTATTTTTCCAGGCGTGCCAAGTGGAAAAACTGTTGCAGCAAGTATCTAAGCGTTATTTTATATTAACAATAAAAGTTATGCTTCACGCTAGCTCACGGACTTTTCGCTAATAATGAAAACCTACCGTTGGTCGAACAACACAGGAAGGAAAATTCGTTGATCTTTCGTTTGTTTACAGACATCGATATTTAACCTACTAAGCGTTAATTTTAACAGAAGTTCTGAAACAAAAAAAAATGTAACGCTTACTGTAAGACCTAATCCCACAAAAGGGTGTTTCAGTAACGTTATCAGTCTTAATTACCAGGAACGCGCTTTGATATCACCATGGAAAAAACGAGTTTAGACATCAACCATAGCTTAGTTATTTATCAATTCCTGAAAACGCCGAATAATGTCGCAACCTGAGTAACGAATGAAACCACTTTAAATTTCCAATTATCATTCGGTCCCAAACTGTGCTACGTGTTACCACTAATGGTACGCGTAGGCCTTGCAGGTGGTACGCGAGTGGGCCTACCTTCTGTTTTTCTTCATAAAAAACTGCATTCGCATATTTTAATTATCGGGTTCTGTGTATAAACTCTTTTATTTCTGTGTATTTCCCATTGATTTCGAACAATGGCCATTATATTTCTCACAGTCACTTTGTACATATCGCTTTTGCGTCAAGTCTATTTTCTGAATTTTTGATCGAATAATATTTGGTTGAATGAGTTTTCCTGGAACAAGATGGTACGCGGTGACAGTACCACCCCTTCCCAGGAACAGTAGTACGCGATCAGAAAAAGGTTGAGAACCGCTGCAACACATAAACATCCGTTGCATATTTCACAAAAGCTTTACAGCGTGTCACGAGTTTAGAGCAAGAACATGTCGGTATCTGACGGACGATGCAATGCACGCTTACAAGCTTTGATTCGTCCAAGCCGAGTTGGTGATGAAAGCACGGTTGAAGAACGCGCGAACGGCACCGGGAATTTACATTTCATTGCAATGAAATACGTAATCCGAGCCGTGAACAGACACAAGCACAACGATACAAACAGCTTTAGATAGATGATCACCGAAGAGACATGAAGGTCTCGTTGCTTGGTACGATAAAGGGACTCGGTGGATGGCTCTTGCACAAGTGTAGCATTCACACTGAGGAAATAGCATGACTTTGTCGTATTGAGTTTCACCGACTATTGATCATATCAACAGAATCAGGCACAGAATGCATGAGGTTTGAGCATGCACAGCAAGCCAGACGTCATCATACAGGTATTACACATCAACCATGAACGACATGGCTCCTACGGCAAATTTTTCACAGATGAAACAAAAATTAGACATGCATAAAACATACGCAATGAAAGCATTCTCTAGAACTTGAAAAATGAGCTAAACAATGAACTAACCTTTTGATTTAATTTCGTTTCGTCAATTTCACTAAGTTTTTCAAATACAGTTTAGTGTTGCTTTTGCAGATTGCCAAGGCAATGCATCCTATACGCAAACGGACAGACGTGCGATACCTACTTTACTTCAGCCACTTTAAGCAAGCGCAATATCAACAATGCTGCGCTTTTCACGTTCAACGCCAGGGGAAATTGCTTGAATCCTAATCACAATCCACGCAATTCCAAGCAAAAAAAACTTTTAGGTAAACAGATCAAATCTCGATTGGATTTTTCGATGTTTCCAGCAGTTTTGAAGCTTTGCAAGATTCAACAATTGTTAAAATCAGCGTTTGTTAAAGCAGTCGAAATTATCAAACAGTGAAGACGATTCGTGTGGATCTGCAATGCATTCTAAACCAGAGGTGAGCATTGGACGGGACTGGATCATGACTATAACGAATTTTGAGGAATTTGGATTGGATCCGAACTGTAAAATTTTTCAAAAATAAAGGATCAAGACCGGATTTGGACTGAGTTAATGGAAAGGAATGTATTTTGTCAATATTTTGGTCTTAGCCTTTGCATTTATTAAATTTTTGAACTATGGTTGGCCTTGAAGTTTGAAAAATTCAGGACTGGATCTGGAGCGTAAAATATAGAAGTTCGCTGATTTCCATGCATGGCAAACCCGTGAACACGATTGGTGTGGGCCTGCAATGCACGCCACATTCGATAAAAATCGCATGAAAACGAAAGTGCAACACTGCATTTGCACAAACACACCAAGCGCAGTGTTAGGCGATAGAAGAGATGAGTTCGTGACGTACGAGCGTGTGCCTGCCGATGAACGTCTTGTTGAATAACTGCACACCTTCTTGCACTGTCTGCACCACGTTTTCATGAACACATTCGCAGAGTTTTGCCAGATCTTCGTCAAAGACCTTTGTCAACGAAGAAAAGAAGTTCGTCGTTGCATTATCCTTTCCGCCACGATGTTGTCTCTTTTGGCTTCAGACACCAGGTAGCATGTATCAGTTTGTGTCTTGTGATCAAAGTACAAATCTCGATTTTAATTTCTATCACCGAACGCTGAACAGCACACATCGTAATGTGAACATTGCACGCTTTGGCACAAGAGTGAAAAGCGCGTTCAATCCAATGAACCGTCAGCTCCTTGCGTCGAACAGCAACGTGACCCATCCACTTGCAACGGCATCCACTCGAAGTATAAACCTTCTCAGCGTAAAGTGTGGCTGTGCAAACACAACACCCCTTTTTTTTCACGAATCCGAGATATCACAGTCGGTCGTCAAATGCCTTTTCCGTTGTTTGCGCATTTCCTGACGAAACAAATAACAGCCGAGTGTTTTTTAATTTAAAAAACTTCTTTCATTATCACCGCTCAGCAATTTACTGGCAACCAATCACTGCTCACAACAGGACCATCCATACAGCGTCGGATGACTCGTGTTTTGTTTGAAAGACATGCATTTCGCTTGCTTACCGCAAACAAAAGTGCGACATGCAAGTTTAACGACATCAAGGAAATGGATCGTTTTAACCCACTGCGTTAAATACAAATACGAGATTCGTTTTCAATCGCAAGGTCCTCAAGGAACTCACCGTCAGGGTTGGAATCACTGTTGCTCTGAGACGTTTTTGTCAGTTCATGCATTGCGGAGTATTTGCTTGCAGGAGGCAACGATACCCCATCCTCTTGTAACCAAGCAACCATGTCATCAACCGTTCCTGATGAGCAAAGAGCAATCGTTGTAACGACACTTTGACGTCCGGGTTACTTCAAGCGGTTCGCAAAAAAACAGCTGGCTCGCACGTGGCTTTGCGCGGGAATATCTCCGCTCCTGTTCGGGTTACGGACCTGGTCGAAGTGTCAAAAGATGCTGCAAGTCTTGTCGTTTGCACTCGAAAAAAATGTTTGCTTCGGGAGTGCGTTTTTTTTGTGAGTGACCTCATAAGTGAAGGACTTTTTGGCCACCTTGGCCAACTTCACCTGGCCCTGGGCGCCAAACGTTAAATGGTAGTATTTCGCTGAAGTCTTTGCTGGAAACTAAGCTACAATCCGAGTCTTTTGGTTTTTTGGATGACCTGCTGGGGTTTCGGGTTCAGAAGTTATGATCTAAGTTAGTAAAAATTTTTGACTAACTAGTTAATTAGATATTAATTAATTTGTTTATTTAGGATCATAACTTTTGAACCAGAAACGCTAGAAAGTCGATCAAAGGCTCAAAAGACTCAGACTCGAGCCTAGTTTCCAATGAAAACTTCAGCGAAATACTTTG
>JGI24022J15233_10001735_pt1 | contig 19003 bp, 10 predicted proteins | sample Ectturendosymbi2_FD_15233 | JGI IMG/M metagenome (IMG submission 15233) | reverse complement strand
TTCCCCCCCACCCAAATTTTTTGCCCCCTCCCCAAATTTCTGGGCTGACTACGCCACTGCCACGGGCTGGTAGTACGAGTAATTCTTTCCGCAAAAAAATGCAATGAAACAGAAATCGCTTCCAATTACATTTTTTGCCTAAGGCAGCAGCATCTTTGCTCCCCTGGGATCCAACTGGCACCGGTTACTGAAAGATAGTTTAACAGCAGTTCGTCATCCAAGCTATGGAAGCATTTAAAAGCGTTTGGAGTCACCACCACAACCATTCGCATACTGTAATAACCTTTCATTTTTAAAGCACACGCTTTGCGATTTGCGACAAATTTGCGACAAAATTTGCGACAACGCTTTGCGACTTGTCGTTTCGAGGTATGGCCCCCCGGACAGCTAAAAAATAAGAGTCAGTTAGTTTTGCTCCTTTAATTTCAATGATAAGTACTCATTACATTACAAAGATTTCCATGGACATCTTGCGATGTTTTGGAAAGGTGCGACCTGTTGCGAAAGCTAACTTACAAAATATGCTGATTTCGTTTAAATTCAAAAAAATTTCACCTTTTACTACCTCTTGATGCCAATTTCAAAGCTGCTGCACAAACATTGGGTATCAAACATAAGCAGCAATTGTTATTTCAGAAAGTAAATGACAGCATAGAAATCAAATGCTTGCTCTTTGGAAAGAATCTGTTTAAAATGATTACATTGCATAGGTCAACTGACCTGATGAGCATTGTTCTGCTACTTCTGCGTAAAGTTGCTTCGTCAAATTAAACTACGCATAGGTTGAAACCTTATTTGGACTGTTTAAAATGAAGAGATATAAACTAAAAATAATACACTCTCCGTGATAGAACCACAGATATCAATATACATCTTCCAAAAGCTCCCACTCAACTAATATTTGGAATTCAACATCTCATGCGTGGCTGAAGAGTTCATTAAATGATATGGCAACTGCTACATTCGTTCGTGTTAGATGCAGTGTAGGCCTCATCGTATGCCATAAGGCAGTGCGAACGCCAGTTGCTGCTAGCAGATTAAATGCCTCTGGAGCGAGACTTCTTTTCAATCCTTTGGAAAATGGAAACTGCCAGGCAGAGGTCAGAATTTATGTCTGCGTAGTGACGTACAAGTGCTCATAAACCAGGAGGTTGTTAAAATGTTTACTAGCGCTTTTACCTTAAAATGTGTATGGCTCGATGGCGACAAGGAATTACCTGCCTCGTACAACATCTGCCTGTTCACATATTTACTTTCTGATAATTTACAGTTATCAGCCGTCTATCCTCAAAGGAACACTCTGTCTCCCTATCAGATGTGATGGGCCGAGCAGACGAATCTTGTGGCAACATCAAGCTCGATCCAAACAATAACAATTTCACTGCGTGAATAGGCTGCGATCCACAAACTTCAGAACCTTGTGTTTGCTGCTTCAGGGATCATTTTCAAAACAACAAAATCGAGTTTGAAGAAAAGTTGACGAACAGGATGCAACCAATTGCTCTTTCTTGCAACGAACATGGCAATGTGAAAATTGCGCCACCGCGCGGATGATGTTTCCAAATCCTTCAATCCACCGAAGCCAAGAGCTGGCGTCGAATCCAAACCAGTTGCATGCGTTTGCTGCGATTAACTTTCAATCATTTTTACTTTCGGCTTGGTACGCAGTGTAAAAGGTTTAAAAAGTCTAAACGTTTTCATTAAAAAGTGTGACGTAGCTTGCTTTTCTTGTTTTTCCACAACAAGACGCATTTTGAAACAATTCCTTGTGGCTTCCCGAAATAAATGCACAAACGAAAGAAAAGGTTGAATGGTAAATCTTTGATCAAGGATGTTTTTGTAGACTGTTTCACCTTTGCGCCTGTACACTGGTTGGTCGAAAGAGAATGTACAAAAGTAATCCAACTTAATCTTTGCCGAACGTGTCAACGTCTTTCATCGCAACATCTTCAAGGTTTATTTTCTAAAAATCAATTCAAAAAACAGTACGAAACAACAAGCATCAAAAAACGTTGTTCTAGACTAAAGAAACAGAGAGACAGCAGATGACTGATTGATGGTTTTACAATGACATGTACCTAAGACAAATTTAGAGCCAAATCACTTGAATGCTATTAGAGGAAGAATCCTCACCAACAAGTTGTTTCATCCAAATTTTCATGTTCGTTTTCCTTGAAAAATTTTTGAACATTTGTTCACAAAGACTTCATTTTCCAAGCAGTTGTACAAATGAACACAATCGTATGCGAAACGTATGTTGTGCACGTGGCGAACACTTATTTCGTAACAGAAACTGCAACAAAGTCTGGCGCATTACATTTATGTTACGTGCATGATGTTTCTGGATGTTTTAGGAGTTGACCAATGTCTTAGGGGAAGGTTAGTCCGTTGTATTAGGCAAAAATTTGCTTTTTGTACTGGGCAGACAAACTTTTGGTGTGTTCTTTTATACTACTGACAAGGTTGTCACTATTCTGTTCGAACAATTCCCCTGTTATGAGACTCTTTGACCTTGGCTGCAGAATCTGTTTACATATTGAACTCGGGTTTCTCTTTCCGATTGATTTTCCGGAAGACATGCTACTTAACAAAAAACCCGCGGTTCTTTGGGGACACGCGGTTCCTTGTTTGAAATTTGTTCTTCATCATATGCGAGGGTGTATATTAGAATTCAGGTGTCCGAGGTAAACTCTAAAAAGGGGGTCTTATGTTTTACATTCTGTACAGAAAATTTATTCACTGAAAGCAAGTTGAAATTTTCATTTTGTCTGGAAACTTGCTTCAGCGTGAAATAACATTTCGCATTGTGCATTGCGTGAAGTCATTTGAGTTTGAATTTTTCTTTATCTACACATTAAATTTCCTGAGAGCCACTTTGGCACATTTGCACATAATTTTTGCTTTTTTTGGATCACATATGACTTGCGTCAGGACTTACTAAGTGTGGCTCTAGACCAGGGGCGGCCAACCAGTCAGAGACCGAGAGCCACGTTTCGTACTATGTTACCGCAAATGGCCAAATCATACACATGGACACGAGTGGACATTACCCCCCATCTCTTCAATGCGCGCTTCCACGCAACACGGTAACTAACACGTGTGTCGCGTAAATGCGCCCGCGTGTATGTGAAANAGACACTACCAATATTATAAAGAAGTTCGCAATAGTAAAATCTAGAAAATGCAATCTTGAGGCGTAGGTTTGCCACTTTTGACAGCTGACTTCGATACATGTTGAGACCACACTGTTTAGATATAGCAATGATCAAATATGTTGATGAGTCTAGATGCCTTAGTTACTGTGCAGCCTACTATAGTTGTGAGATGTACAATCTTATATTCCTTCTCGGTAAAAAGATACGTATATATATTTTTGGTAAAAAAGGTATGTTACCCATGATGTCCACCAGCTGCTATTTAGGACCAGGTTTTTCGTACTTACGAAATTCAGTATGCCTAATGTTAGTCGCATGAATACCCAGAGAATTTATGAGTTAGCAGTGGTTTACTTATTCAAGTGCGTTTTTAACTAAGGGCCCCGCCCTGTTAAAATGCTACAGGCCACGCGCTGCCTTAATCCGGCACTGGCAGCTTCAACTATTCAATGCGTGCAAACAAGTCTCCTCGACCTTTTCACAGCTCATGAGATCTTCCAAAGGGGTTGCAATCACGTCCGCCATCCATTTTGTGCAATACAGAACTGCTTAATTTATCCAACAGTTTATGTTCTTTAAAATATTTTTTGAAAATCACGCTTTGAACCCAACACGCATTTGAAAGAGTCCACCAGGAGACTAGCATTTGTTCGGCTTTAAACCTTTGTTTGGATTTGCTGATAGAAACATGTTCAGATTTGTTGTTGGGCGAAACTAATAGTTTTATTCTGCCAGATACGAGCGCTTAGAGCCATGATCTAAGTTTACTGACAAATTCAAATAGCAGCGTTAATGTGAAAAATTAAATAAGACGCACATGAGGGAGATGCCCGTTCATATTCACAATATGAGTTGCTACTTTGTGGAATAGACACAAAATGTATGCAGGCGAAACACTAACGATTTTATTTCTCTCTGTTAAGAAATTCCCTGTTGTTTTCTCTGTATAGTAGGCCGTTTATCTCATATGTGATGAACACTAAGGTGAAGCCGTGATTGAAATACTTTAAAGTTCCAGATGTTTCAAATCTTAACTAAACAGTTCCTTTTGTAAACCGCTTAAAATCAAAACGACATCCTCGGGGTGAAACTTCCCTATGTGTCACTGTGGCCAAAATGAAAACATTCAACAAAAAAGCCAGAAACTTTGAATTTTAGTCCATAAGCTTTCAAGGTACGGCATTTAAACACTATGCCAACATTTTGAAAAAAAGCTGCTTGTTTCAAGGAGTGTTTTTAGTGTTAGTGTGAATTTGTTTGATCGATTTGTCCAGGCACAATTAATCTTTAGTAATGTATCAACGAAAGTCCAATAAGTACATCTCCTTTATGGTGGAGACAGTAATTTGAAATTCAACAGACTGAGCTCTAATTCCCGGGACAGCTGCTGTGCGGTTTGAAAACAGCACGTGTCATTCAAAATCGTGCCTCACGATTGTAAAATGGCTGATTCTTTTGTGAATTTTCCGGTTTCAACGCTTTTGTAGCGCATTGTTATGTAACAAACGGAAATTCTTGTCAATATCTGGCTTTGTTTTGTGTACTGCAAGCAAATATTTACACTAGATGGAGCGCGCGCGCTATGTACATTCTGACGAAACACAGAGGTATCTTCACAAAATTAAAAGGCTAATAAAGCTGACAATACATCATAGCATAGTTAGACTGTGTCTCATCAGTTAAATTGTTCACGGCCAAGCCGTACCACAATGCAGGCCAAGTCTTATAAAGTCTGTCAAACGAAAGCAAACTAATTTTTGTTGTCTGTTATAAGCAAAACTTGTGTTTCTGCTTCACCTCCCAGCCAATTCCTTTTGCGTTGCTGAAGGATTGTTGTTGTTCCACATCATTTGTAACCACAGGTTCATTTAACCTTTAAATTGTATTTTTGAAACTTCACTGTTTAACTGTTATTTTACATTAACAAATGATTTTTAATTATTCGCTGAGCACTCCTTATGTTGGTTTCAGTTTATGCTTATTCTAAGAAGTCTTTTCACGACAGATTGAACGCATGACAAAATTCAACAAAACTGCATGAACACTTATTGTACCTATTTACCTAATCAAGAATGTTTTCTTAATTGATACTTCTAATTACAGGCCTGTTTCTTTTGCAGCAACTAACTCCAAGTTATTTTTAAAATAAATTTAAGCTGAATTTAACCTTTCGTTATTACCACTGATAACAAGCTGGACTTAAGCCAACGCCTTCTGAACATTTGTTATGACTATGCTGATGAGCAGGAAATCATTTTTAACTTCAAACAGGCAATTGGCGTAGATTTTCCTCATAAAAGGTAAAAAAAACCCGCAACCCCAGATGTTTCCTTAAAGAGGGTGCATGTTGATTTGCCAAACAAGTGAAGTACTTTGGTGGACTGCCTCATGCTTCACCGAAGGATGATGTGACATTATTCAGAGACTAGTGAAATTACTTTATTGTGCAGCGAAAAGACTCAGAGGCACGTTCATTCATTAGAAAAAAGGCAGTAAAAAATTCATTTAGCATTAAATCACTGCACGTGCAAATGTGTGCTTGTCAATTCTGGAACACGCTCACCAGCCTGATATCTAAATTAAAGGCCTGCGCACAGCAAACAATCGCCTGTCGACTTTTATGTTACATCTCCAAAAATGTGAGTTTTCGTTTGCATCGACTTCCCCTATTTCGTCAAGACATTTGATGCCTTAATTAAAAACCATTTCACTGTCTATGGAAAGAAATTCTTTCTCAGCACAGAATCAGAACCTAAGATCTTAGAGGGTTATATCGTTTACTGTATTTCGCCTACAAAGTAGGCATCATCAGCTCTTATTCAAATAGAACAATTTGTATGAATTTGTTAAACGATGCACATCTTCATCCAACTTTTTCATCCGCTCACTTCAAATGTCTGATGCTTCCAACAAGACATCAACTTCTTCCACCATGCACTGCTTCTTATGACAATGAGGGAATGCAATTGTTGACAATGAGCGAATGCAGTACATGTGATGCTTCTTATGACAATCAGCGAATGCAGTTAGTTCATCGCAATTACTTTTTTTCCCTTCCAGTATTGCTTGCGCGTACCCTACCCTATGGTGTGCTTTGAAGGAGGGTTTTTTGTTCTTGTGGTCTTTCGCTAAGCTGATTGTAATGTGGACAATGGATCTGATCCAAACGCGCACATAAAATAAACAAATATTTCAAAGAAGAACCCCTTCTATTGTTTGTTTGTCACTTCTTGAACATTCTCTGTGATTGCTTTACAAAGATAATATTAAAATCAAAACATTATTGATGAGAGTGAAACTTGACGTGAAAATTTTTTGGGAGCCCAGGGATAATTTTGCATTGACGTGAAGTTACGACCCAGATGCTAAATGATTCTGCTCCACGTCGGCAGCTGCCCCATGCATCATCTAAACATCGTTTCTTTGGTTGAACAGTTAATTTTTGTGTTGCTTAGTGAAAACAAAAGGATTGAATGATGATTTCTCAATGCTCACTCAATGCCAACAAAGTTGATAGGCCTATGCATAAAAACTCATAACCAAAGACAATAATCAGTATAACATAGATGATACGATTTCCCAGAACTGTAAAACAAATCAGTAAGATAAGTAGTACAGAACGGAAGTGTAAGAATTTGCCGAAATGCATGCAAGAGAAACCAAAGTCACAAGTAACAAAGTTGCTCAGGGAAAACTCCTTCCACAGGTAAATTACAAAACTTCTTCGTTTCCCTCAGCACCAGTTGCTAATCGCTGAGAAAATGAACACTTTTCCATTGTCCAATGTCCATGCAGAAAGTGAAATACTTAGCTCATTATCACCTTCATAGGACTAAGCTTGTCCCTCTATGAAAAGGGTGTACACATTCCTGCCGTAATGCATACGCCGTAGTCAGAATATAACCTGCCTGCAGTGAGTGCAAAAAATGGATGTGCTGCAAAACGACCACAGAGGGACTCGAACCCTCAATCTTCTGATCCGAAGTCAGACGCCTTATCCATTAGGCCATGCGGCCGACGCTATCTCTAGTAAAGTTATACATATATAAAGAGCGTTACAAATATTCGTTTTCTGTTACAAGTTGGAATGGCAAAAGGAATATTTTCAAAGTACATGTGTTCTTGTAATTTTGCATGGACTTTTTTGTTAAAGCAATAAATACTATTCAGAACTGAGAAGTGCTAGTTTGTAGAGCCAAAGCAGCAAAACCAACGTTACACTGACGACTCCACATTGAGGTGATTTGATTTTAGCCATACACATCCTACGAACGGCCCAATCCAACATGAATATTGGTTATTAACTTATTGATTCTTTAAACTATCATATTTGGGGATTGTAATTGGCTTGCCGATGTGTTGTTGATATCTTGTTTGTAAGTCACTCGTACCCCTCAATGAACACAGACCACCTGAAGTTCTTGCATCTTTTTTGTTATTGTTTGTCTGTGTGAATAGGCTGTATCACGTCGCTAAGTCATTACGAAAAAAAGAAACCATGGCTAGGCTAATTCTTGCTTTCAAGCAAAGTTAAGAAGTTATTTTTAAGCAATTTTGAATCGTTATGTCCATTCAAACACTAATAAGAACACATGCTTTTCCACCATAGCCTATTAATTTGACATCATTTCATGATAGGCCTACCAATCAAACACCACAAACATTTTTGATGAGACAGTTTTTGATAGGCCGTATAGATCTCAATAAAAACAACCAGCGGTGAAGATTGAATGACAAATGATTCAGTTTTTTTACAAAGTTTTGGCGGAATACTTGTTGGAAGCTTAGAATGCAACGTGCTTGGAAAATTCGACATGGTGTTGATTCATGTCAAAAACCTTTTGTTCAGCAAGCGCGCGAAACTGCAACGAGCACGCTTTTGAAGATGCTACCGCTTTTTTTAAAACAGTGGGATTTGGGACCACTGACAACAGAGGTGGGCAATTATAGCGGCCCGCGGGCTACCTTTGTCCCACCACATCGTTTTCTGTGGCCCGAGTATGCACTAAAGAAAACTCTTCAAATCTGAAGTTTCCTCCAATTTACCACAGCAAATGTTAGCGCTGGGAATAAATTTAATCGAGACTTTCATCTATTTCCACTGGATTGCTACTGTTTTCATTAGAAGGTACGGCCCTCCGCTAAATACGGCCTTCTGAAAGTGGCACCCGAACCAAATTAATTGCCCACCCATGACTTAAAAGATTCTATTCCCTAGAGGCAAATTGACATGTGCGAAAGCAAACCTTTCACGAAAGAACAAAATTTCATACAAACATTTTTTGGGAAATGTTTTGAAAATCAGCCTTTCACAAAAATTTAACGCGATAACCACAGTGAAGATTTGCGATAACAGCATTTTCAATATCATCTAAACTTAAGCTGTGATTAATTTTGGTTGTTGCAAACCAGTACATTGTACAATTTATGTTGCAAAACTTTGAGCAACGGCCATAGAAATTTGAACATGCGCAATTTAGACAGGATCTCATAGCAAAGTACAGTAAAATTCAAACAGACGCAAGTATTGGATGCATTCAAAAAATCATACAGAGTTTATTACACAATCCGTTGAGGGAGAGCTCCAGAAAAATTGCACATCTATCTATCAGTAATAGGCTAAATCCAAAGCAACTTTAATGTATGTAGGCTGTGGACTGAAATGCTACGAAAAATGATATGCTTATACTCAACAGAAGTTGCTGAGCAGAATTTGTGCCAGACAAAGCATATTTTCAAAGTCGGCGTGGTTGTTACAATGGACAAGATAGCACCAACGCAAATTTAGCAATGAAGCCATTGCTTCCTTGTCAGAGTAAAAGCAGAAATCTCGTTACACCAGGAAGTACGCCTTTTCAGCTTTGCTGCACAACAGAGCAGCTGTAAGCTTACAGTGCGGGCGATACAAGGAGATTAAGTGTCGGCATTATTCGATTGTGCACGATGGTCGTAGAGCCACCAACCTATTAATATCTAGGGCACTAAGTAATCCACAAATCGATAAAAATCAAGTTGCCTTGCACCTTACTGCAAAAGCAGAAATTTGCCACACGCAGTCGAAGAGAAAAATGGTTGATAAATTGTCGTTTCATAATCACTGACAGAAAAGTTTCTAGTTTTAGGTCGTAGAGCAGCTCCTTCCCCCTGTTCAAATGTTTGCATTTTCCGCTGAAAAAAAAGCCTGCAAAGCTGGAGTACAATTTCTACTCCCTATCAAGTTCAACGACAAGCTGATGTGACGAAGGCCTAATGATTTCCCACCAGGTGCCATGACACCAACCGGCTCTTCAGAGTTCAGGCCTTCAATTGCGAGGTTTACTTGGACAAAAAACACAAACAACTCTGTTGTAGATCACATCAGCATGCTGCCAGTTTTCACTTTACTTAATAAAAGCTGCGCAGGGTTCTAATGAGACCATTTGTCCCAAAATATAAGGAATCACAGCTGTAGATTGAGTTTTTTTGGTGAGATGACATCGAGCTCAAGAAGTGTTAGAGGCAATCATTCCACTACTCTCAAGTAATATATCTAATCTTTAAGGATCACTGGCTATATTTCTAATCAAAGGACCTGACATTTCAAGGTTACCAAAACTGAGAAGATTGCTGAAAAACTTTAAAGTAAGTTTTTCAAGTAAGTTTTTCAAGACGTTCTTAATCGAATATTTGCCTTGTTTATACCTCAGTGTACACATTGACAGCAATGAAAGCAAAGCTCACATGCTATAAAAACTTGGATAGATTACCACCTTGCAACAAGACACAAATCCCAATCCCCAGTCGGCCATTCGAAGACTTCAAAAACGGTAGGGCCTACTTGTGAAATGACGTATTCAGCCTCGTGCCCGGCGTAATGGGTGGGTGCAGGAAACGGTTGACGCGCGGTGCTGCCATTGACTCGCCACCATGCAGTGCAGCATTCACTGCGAAAGTAGCCGTGTGACCCACGACGTATCCAAGCGGAGATGAGCGCCACAGACCCACCATGACACTCCGAAAGGAGTGCGAAAGCGAATATAACGAAACTGAAACTCCACGACTGTGCTAAGTCACAAAGACTAAAGATGAGGAGATTTTTCGAGAGGGCAACTGTTAGCCTCATTCCGCTTTCTCTTTGTGTCATGAAGATCATTGCTAGAAGTTTACCATAAAATATTCAAACCACACCAAGATGCTTATGAGGTTGTCTAAGCTCAACTAAAACGTGCATAACAGGTACGCATGAGGCTAATTTTTTTGTATTTAATGCCTATTTCCTGTTTTGCAGAATTCTTAGAATGGAAAAATAAAATATTTAAGATTACAATTTGGGGAACTTTTAACGCAAAATATGAAAATTACATGATAACCCTGAACATTTCCAAAAATAAATTTCGTTGGGAAGTGCAATGACCTTGTCGCTGTTTAACAGCTTCAAATTTCTATGACTAGCAGTCGTTGGAAATGCAACCACATAGTTTTTAACGATGCCATCAAAAAAGATACTCACTCCTCTTGATGTGGAGACTTGGCTAATTTTGCGAATTCTAGAAAGGTATGTGCAAGGTGTTAAAAGAAAATAGAAAGCTTGTGAAACATCCAGGAGTCGTCTCTTTCAATAAGGGTTTTTATTTTAGCTACATGCAACTCTAACATCTTTCCCTGATCCCAAAATGACTATCTAAAACGATGTTTCTAAAGGCTTTGCTGATACACTTCTACAATAGTTTTAGTTGACCTTGGAACCTGGTCCGCAGAAAGCTCAGCAGTCTACACTCATTACCGGGCATTTTTGAATGACCTCACGGAAATTTAGACAACTAGCCTACAGACTCGCCAGTTACAAGTGAACAGGCTTGTTTCCTTCCTCTTAGAATAGTCCATGTAAGATTTTTCTAGATCTGTTACACATCAGGGCCAGTTGTGAATGCACGCAGCTGTCACTCTTCTGGTGGTAAGAACTATCATTAAAAACTTTTAAAACAGCCAAACATGAACCAGTGCATCAGGCCAGGGTTAAAACCTATGGCTTTCGGGCTTGATTAACTTTTTCCGTCATGAAACAGCCCAACCTAACGAACATGCGTTTCTTCTTCATAAACATTTCGTTGCGAATTGGTACCACCATTTGCTTTTGTGAAGTTGAAGATCCCTTCTTAAATAGGTAGGTGATGTTGGAACCAGGCAGAAAGTGTAGTTGCAAACATCAAGTGGTCGGCAAATGATGTGGATTTTGGATCGTTCACACAAGATTGACCAAACAATGTAGGGACATTTTTTAAAATAAGGATCACTCCAGGTTTTAAGGATAAAATTGTAATTTGTTTTCACCAACGGTTATCATTTCACTGTAAAATTACGTTTATACCCATAAAAATGTCCGACATCAAGTAAACCTAAAAATTGTTTTTGGCATAAGCATAAAGCAAGTCTGTTTCACAGTACGTGCGTATTACTTCTTTCATTGAGCATAAATTAACGCTTCCAGAACCCTTGGGAAAAAATGCAGTTTCTTTTACCTTGGGCCTTACGTGGCGAATTGCACGTTTCGTTAATACCTTGCAAGTTTTTTTGTAAGGAACGTTTCTCAGGTGTAAAGGACTGGGTTGAAAAATCGAATTCCTTCTTCACTTGTAAAATATGAAAGCTGTATGTGGTGCCAAATGCGTAACGCATCGTTGACGTAGTAATGCTGACGGCACGGAGCGACAGCTGTGCCTGATCCAGGAGCGCGGTGACTCTTCAGACACTTGCTGACTTCTGACGATGGAGAAGGTCATCCTGATACAGCCGCCATCTGTTCTGGCAACGAACGGTGCGGTTCCGACTTCTGAAAAGCAAAATTCGGCTTTGATTGTCAACACAGAAGAGGGCTGGTGTTGGAACACGAGCAGTACTAAAAAATTACAACTCTAATCCTCCTGCCGGTCCGGATTAAGGAAAAGATCCACTTCTTGCGTATTACAGATGTTAATCGTGATCACAAACGCTCGTTCAGCAACTCTGCAATCGAAAAATTAGTGATCCAAGCCTGAAAGCACGGCGCCACNTTACCGAGTGGAAACAATCGCGAAAATGGAATAATCTCTTCCGAGCAAACGAGATTTTCCATTGTTACGTGGCGGTTCGACGGCGTCAGAATCCGGGATGTTGTGCGAGATTATTGCTTAAAAGGAGCAAGTCAATCCAATGCTTGGAGGCCGCCTGGTCTGTTGGTTTCCGAGTTAACGCTCCACAACGTTCATTTGCAGTTCGGAAAACAAATTGTCCGCAATTGATCAGGAAAAGGCAGCAAGAGGAAAACAAATTACGCTTGTTCGGGAGGCACAAGGTGATACCCGGACAGATGGCTTGACAACACAAGAAGACGTCCGACGAAGCGCCGTGGCTTGCATTGTTTGTATTTGTTTCTGAGCTGTTTTAATCTGTTGTTTCCGTGTCTGCAGGGTTAATCAAGCCGACAAATTGTTAAACATGGTGCTGTATATGCCCGAGTTTCTGACATCACCACAGGAGAAAGATTCAAAAGGGACAATCATTCGCCTTGTCACCTCCAGCTCTGGGTCAGTCGAGGTCGAGGTGGCTCTGTATTGGAATCATCAGACAAAATTCTTTTAAATTGCCGCCATGCACTGTTGATGGTTGCCACAGTCACACTGTCGGCCTTGCCACGGCTTGACAACATGTTTCTTCCTGCACCTTTTCTGAATCAAAACCTCTCTGCTCAAGAAAACATCATCTTGGAAAGTCTTCTCGCTCCTCCTCCAAATGTGCATAAGGGAAACAATAAACAGGAACTGTTTGTTGAGCAGTTGCAAATGGTGGCTCAACTGTCTTCATAGTACTTTTTGAACTTTGATACATCGAAGTAAATTAGATGACGTCATATTGTAAAAATAACCGCATTTTCAACTTCTTAGTGGAAAATATTACAAACATCTTCCTGTGTTGCAGGATAATGCCAAATCTTTTCTCTAATTCAACAAAGTAAATTCTGCAAGACTACACAGAAACATATTTTCTCGCATAGTCAAGCGTATAACACGCAAGTTCAAGTAAAGATGTGGAACATCAGTGGTTCCAAAACCTGTAGTTTTAGCGGTCTTGTGTTCGAATCCAGACAGATGCTGACAACAGTTGAGCACCGGCAGCACTTTGAAACTGCTGCTCTTCCTAACCTCGGGGAAAAGACTTAGAAAACGAGCTCTACTGACATAGAAAACAGTGCTTATGCACGCTAAGGACTTTGCTTCGAACCTACTGCAAAATATCTGGAAATTAGTGGTCATACAAAAGAGACACGAAAGAGAACAAACAAATGCTATTTAAAAATATTGATTTGAATTTCTTCCGGTACTAAAGTTCGCTGAAAATTTGCTGCTATATTGCCATGCAACAGTATTTTATTGTTGCCAGATAAAATTCCATGTCTTTCAAATTAATTATGCCTAATCATCATTTCAAATTATATCTGAATTTGTCTCTCACAAATAGTAGCAAAAATCCGACATAAAATACGGTGAAAATTGATTACAGGGGAGTGCACGAAGCAGTGCAAACCAGTCCTAAGCTTTTCATATGCAATAGCAAAAGCGCTTGTTGCAAACCACAAGCGTAAGAGACTTGTATGATTTAAACCTATTCACTATTCTTATTGATAAATAAACAAGTACTGCCAAGAGGTTGTCAAAGTAAATGCATCAGTGTTATTCAACTTTCCAGTCAATAGAAACAGTGCAGGGCATCAGTGACTACCTGCTCGTTTAATATAAAATTTTATCATCGCTTGCATTTGATTCCATTCCAGAGGAGACAGGATAAGAAGTTCAGAAATAATTGTCAAATCGAATGTATGCAATGCAAAAACGTCGCACTTTGAGACAGAACAATGCTTGATCTGACGCCATCCGACGTTCGGACAGCGTTTCCGCGGACACATTGAAGAGGTGCAAACCGACCAGGCTTCTTGCGCCAGCCTTGAAAGCGTTTTCTTTTCAACACTCGCAGCTCTATCTCACACCTGCCTGTCATCAAACGCTACAGGTCCAAACGCAAAAGTAAATATTTTGAAACGACTAATAAATTGATATTTGATAAGAAGCGAAGTGGTTAATACAAGAAAGATTGTGGTGGAGGCGCCACTTCAGAGAAAACCGTTCAAACAAAAATAGTGCAATGCGTTCTGGAAGAACTGATACTACTTCAGTTTTTCTTCTAAAGTACAAAAAATGTATCTTTTCCAAAACACTCTTTCGTCCAAAACGACTCAACAGTTCTATTTCTAGCAAGGCCTTTTTTGTGTGTCAGTACGTTGTAGCAAGCGGTAATTTTATAAATGTTTGAAGCTTTGCCATTGGTGAAACTCACGTTGTGCAGTCAATAAGTGAAATGCAATAAATGGCGTCGGGGCATGCTTTGCTTAAATCTATGCCTAATTTCATCTGCTCAAGCTCTCAATCTTCCTGGCTTCTATCACGTTACTCCCAAGAACGCACACAAAAGGTGCTTCAAAAGTTTTGGAATATCACAACTAACGCGGTGATATTGACAAATATTATTGGTCAGCAGATATATATTTGTTTTTGTTGGGTTTTAGAATCACAAAAAGTGAGCACAACCATACGAAACCTTTTTCAGTTAATGTTCTGCTGGTGGCGGCAATATTACTGAGTTTTGCCGCGAAGGCCTTCATTAAAATTTAACGTGTGTGGTTTGCTACTCAGGTCATATTTCAAACATTTTCAATTGAGCACTTTGAAGGGCACAGGAAGACACAACGTCCGCAATTAAAATACTGCATTTTTCACACATTTTCAAATCATTTGTCACTTGACAGATGCCAAATATTCTAATCAATCCTTGCCTCTAATTACTTGCAACTGCGTTTGCTGTGAGATACAGTCTTAAACTTCAATCAACAACTCACAAAATGAAACTCTGTTTTCATCGCATCATTTCACCATGTTTGATGCAATACAGCTGAAACGCTTTTATATGTTGAACTAACTACTTCATTCCATTTGGTTCCATACCTCAGGAAAACCTCCAAACTAATAAAACAGCAAATTGAAAAGAAAAAAACAGCCCTCTGACAGTGACATTCATTCTAAATTCTGAACAATTTAACTCGAACGTTTCCTATATTCCAAATTGAAAAATAAAATAACTGATGAAATAGTGTTTCATTCTCTTCGTTATTTCGTGCGTTAAAGACATTTTGCAAGCGAAAAAATTCTGCCAACCATTGTTGTCCCATAATGGCATTCAATAATTTTGGATTGAGTAAAGCTTTTCAAAACATGGTCAGATTTTGGCTCAAGTTGATGTTATTTTCTATGCTTGAAGCTGCGTGCTTCTCAATTTCCGGGAGAGGGCAGAAGAGCGTAACTTTCACCCCACAGGTTTTGAAGCACCAAGAGCGGCTCATTCGACAACAGCAAATAAAACCGAAAGGTTGCTTGTCCAGAAGAATTAGGCAGTGTGCAGATACATTTGTTCCACACTCTCGCTGGCACGATAAATATCAGTAGAAACGCAATCACTTCCTTTAGCCACTTCTAAGTTTCCACAGTTCAACATTTCCTCTTAGATCAAAAGTTTTTGTCCATAATATAGCGCCATAAATGAAATGGTCACATTTTCTGATTTATTGCCAAATGGCTTTTCCATTTTTTGTTTTGGTGTTTTTAAAAATTNTCGGAAAGTGTCTGCAGAACTAAGACATCGAAGTTCAACTCGCTTGTTNGATCAATTATAGCACAACAATAGAAAGCTCTTCTTTGAATGGAGGACGCGAACTTTATTGCCGGNGACGAAGGCAAATCAAGTCAAATATCAAACGAATCGAAATCGGAAGTCATTGCAAATAATCAGAAAGCAATGATTTTTACGACATTAATCGAAAAGGGCGTGCGAATTTTCTTCCTTACCCATTGTTACATAACAGCAGAGAGCATGATTAATCCGGGATTAAAGGTCATCATGCTTGTCATCCGTGACGTCCGTAATGGAACTGGAATAAAAAATTGTTTTGGGAACAATTTTTTCTCGGACGACCTTGACAGGCAAGACATTCATAAGTCTCAACTGAAAACATAAAAGTGCATGCCTTGGGACTCTACATCAAATGCTCATCATAAAACATTTGACATGCACAAAGAATGAGTGTGTTTGCACGTCAGCGTCACCAAATCGATTCGTTTCACGAAGTCATGTTCATTGGGCTAAACCAGTGGTTCTCAACGAGGTCACCACAGCCCCATAGGGGTTCACAGTACAATAGGGGAGCCCCATAGGGGTTCACAGTACAACATCTCGACCCCAGATTTATCGCAATGTCACAATAAGCCAGTATCTTGGTCCCGAGGACAATATTGTTAAGAACAAGAGTCACAGCGCGACTGAATTATCTTTTTTTCCTTTGCATCCAGGAATCTTTTTTCAATTAGGATATTTTTTTAAACTTCACAGGTTTATTATACTGGCCATTTGATATTTTTCTTAAGTTTGATGTCAGCGCAAGCGCTGTTTCGTATTCTGCATTTCTATCACAACTTTTCAAATGTAAAATCGAAGGTTTTGAACGAATGTTATTTGCCAAAACATTGGATTCATATTCAATACTTTGAGATTCTAAGAATTATTCGTTTATACTTGTTCATTTCATCAATCAGAATTATTTGCGATGTAGGCAATCTTCTCGTGATTTTCTCGAAAGCCAGGTAAACCGACGTATCACTTTACTGCGAAGTGCTAACCCGTATTGAAATCTCTGCACCAAATACAAATGCGTATGCATTGTCCACTAACAGCATCTGCTAAAGTTAATCCGACGACGCACAGCAGATATGTGGGGTATAAGAAGCAACAGGTTTTGCGTGAAAAGCGGGAAATCTAAGTTCGCATTAATTTTTAATGAGTTGCATCAAAAATTCATGCCGCTTGATTCAATGCAAAAATCGTGGAACCAAAACAGCGGGCCTGCATGGGAGCGATGGAAGACAAGATTGCAACAAAGAAAATTTGTCGCTGACCTTGAAATACTATGTGCTTAGAATTTTCTCACCACAGCATATTTCATTTTCTTTTTTCGGGAAGCATAGAGCATTTATTCCATGCATTTCACAGGCTTTGGACAACATAACACTATCAAGCTGTTATCGCTTACTGTACATAACCAACAGCATTTAGCTCAGGCGATGCAGAAGTATGTTTGAGACGAGACGGTGAATAAAACTTTAAGCATTTTGTTTATCTTTCAAAAAAGAAAATCTGGTAGTGCTTGCATTTTTTTCAATAAACCTCATCCAAAGTTTCATCCACCTGCCTTAAGTTCGACAGCCAAGACAAAAATGGCTCAGGCAGTCGTCTTAGCAAACGATTCGCCTCACCATCATGCATTTCCCAATGAGTGTTACGTGGTCCTCCAACGACTAGAATTGAGATCGACACATAAGGGTTTTCCCCATTTTTGACGTCAGCTTGTCCCTGTCGGTGGCGGGCCTGCATCTCGCTGTGGAAACAATACTTGTCATCCAAGCCGTGGCGAAAAAGCGATTACACACATATTTCATTTTGGAGTTGCACACATGCACACCAATTTGACGCGGGCACAACTGCAGTTCATGCTTCAGCCATCACGAATGCTTGATTTCTGCAGTGAACTTTAGGAGTTTTATAAACTGCAACCAGAGGTGTTCGTAGAAACCGCCGTGTCAGTAAAAAAAGCATTAAAAAAGACATTTTTAGATTTTTTCAAAAATACAGCTTATCAGTTATCGACAGTAATGTTTCTGCACATTTTTCGTACGAGGTCCGGATGTTTCGTTCACTGGAGTGGGATAGCGCAAGGCTGCCGTGATCAATAGGAATCATGTTCACAATCAAAACTTCCCATCTTTTTCCACAAATACGAATAATTCTTAGAATCTCAAACAACTTGTATTGGTAGTGCATCTTGTGTCAGTCTTGATGCTAGAGTCTCTAAAGTCTAAACCTTTTAATGCCGAAAACAATTCAGGCAATTTCCTTTATGTGCGTATGTCGCTCAGTTTAATTTAGTGGCTAAAGCAGGCCGCCAGTTTTCGCTCTGTTTTATGGTTGTCATACCGTAAATGCAGACATTTGCAAACTTTACCAATGTTACCAGAGTCCGTGCATACAGTAAATCGAACGTGCATTCGTCCACTAAATTGCCGAGTGATATCATTCAAAGACACCCTTTGCCCGATGTCGCCAGTCGTAAGGCAGCAGCTTGCTAAGAACAAGGCCAACGTTGATATTCAAAGCTGGAGTGTGGTTACGATGGAATGATGCAGAATGCAACTGAAACAGTAATGAAATTAACTTTCTGAAACATATGTGGCAAAAGTGAGTTTTTTGATCTTCTTTTATTGCAAATTTTGCGGAAAGTGCAACATTGTATTGTGTCTTTGTAAAATTGAAATTCATAACATTCGACGTTTTTACGTTTTCTACTCATTTTTTGGAATACACAGACAAACAATCAAATGAACGTCTTGATCACGTTTCCAGCCACATAAAACTGTGCGTTTCTGTTTCAATTCCTTGTAAGCTCAGACACCCTCGGCGACGGGGAGTCAGTCGGTAGCTGAGCGCATTTAAACAAGACGCTGTCCACAAACAATTGCTGCAAAGTGCGAAAAAACAGTGTTTGAAATGTCTCAAATACGAAATGCATCGTTCATCAAAAAAGGAATACCGAACAAGGTGGAAGCAATTCCAATCATCAGGTTGCTAGACAAATTATTCGCGGTCATTGTTACGCGTGTTTGCATCGGTAACCCGGTGAAGCTATTGCTTGGCAGTGCGTGGCGTTGTCTTTGGACCAGACGCGCATGCCGCCCGTC
>JGI24022J15233_10001734_pt1 | contig 19008 bp, 10 predicted proteins | sample Ectturendosymbi2_FD_15233 | JGI IMG/M metagenome (IMG submission 15233) | reverse complement strand
TTTTCACCTTTCAATAAATGTAATCATCATTGTGGTATCATTTAAAATCCTGGATTTGTGCCCAATCGCTTTGTTTCAACAATTGTGAAATACCCTGTACAGAAGCATTTACTTTTACATTTATTCAGCCCCAAGTGTTTGTTGTTATTGGCTATATTACCTCTTGTGTTCCGTCTGACGATGATTTTAGTAAAGCATTGATATTGTCAGGGAATTTCGTAACTAATTTTATTGTGATACCGGTTTGTACCATTGTTCCAAAAATAGAACAAAAGTTTTAACCTCACATACTTTCTTTTCAGGTTGCACCAAATGCTTGTAAAATACATACTTACATTCACTAAAGATTCTACTTTCGATTAATGTAACATTTAAGATGAAGACACTTTTTTCGAGTCAGCATTATTGAGCAAATGGAGGTCACTCAAATGTGAAAATATGTAAGGTTTTTAAGCAATGGGTAGATATAAATAAAGCTATCTTTGAAAACAAATCTTTGGGCGCCATACCTGCATTAACCTGAACTACAATAGGAATAAAAATTGAGATGATACAATAAACCGGAAACAAGCGTTGACACTGTAAATGTGAACTTCCTGAAACGGAACAAACTTTCTGAAACGAAACTTTCTGAAACGAACAAATCAACTTGCCACGTGTATTATAAGAAAACTCAGTTTCGTCGTTCAGCAGCTATAACTGGAAATTAAATATTATCCAGTTAAAGTTAATTTTCAAGAGTCGGAACGTTTTGTGATATATGTGGTAGAAAACAGATTTGTGCCAATTGATTTGTTTTCCAAATAGAAGCGACATCTATGTCTTGAATGACATTAAACTTTTTAAGATTAGGAAAATAAGAATGTTTTACTACAGGCAGTACAATAACGGCCGCATAAAGGACTTTTAGATCACTTTGCAATTTACATAAAGGGCCTTAAGACCATGAACAAATGTTATTGATATGATCCCACATATTATTAAATTGCAAACGTTTGCAAAAAATGCATTCTTTATTTTTTTAAATTTGATTCATGCGTTTTGGAAAGGTTTGCAGCACTTTTAGTGATATGCCTATGTTGTAAAAACATTAACGGAAGGCTGAAAGCAGATTGAGAAAAGCAGTCGAAATTTTGCTGAAACATGATAATAGCATTTGTGAGTCTGCAAAAACGACATGGGTGACCCTTTGAAGGGCTTAAGCTAGAGCAGTGGAAGAAAACAAACTCGACACAATGTCGTAACACAGGTTTCAAGTTTCAACAAATAGATAATTTGTAAAACCACTAAACAAATCGTCAACTAAAAGCAATATCTTTTCAGCAGATAACTTCAACAAAGTGAAAATGAAAGACTCCCAGATTTATGACAAATCAGTTATATCGTGAAGCTGACGAGGCAACTAAAATTAAGCCGGTTGTTCTGCGGAGTTCTGACGAGAACACCTGGCAAATACTGTATAGTTCAATTGCAACAGACAGGGCATTAGGAAAATGATTGGGATTGCATGGATTTAGCACTCCTTTCAAAGATGGAAACCTTCCTGTTAAAGCAGAAAGCAAATATGTGGAAAAAGGCCATCCATTGTCAAAGCTGTTATCAATGTTTGGAAAGATTTCTTTTTGAGGACAAAATGGAAATCTCAATTCTCAAAACTTTAATTTTGTGAAAAGGTTTCAAATTAAAGATTATGATAGGAATATGAGGCTTTCCATTACTGATTTTCTCTAATCTTTCAGCTGGTAAATCCTTAGGAAATGAAAGTGAATGCTTCGCTGTGTAACGTTAAAAGTTAATCCACAAGTAATTACTACAAATTACTTACGTTCAGTGCTTCCAGTTTGGCATTTTTGAGTCCAAATGTGCAGTTTTATGCTTTTGGCATTTTTTCAATATTGAAGAAAGGCTAAATGAATTTTATTTCTCTTCTTGGCCAATTTAATTCTTATGTCAGTTAGGTAATTCACAGACGATTTTAGCAGATTTCTGAACACTGACAGATATCTGGACACTTTTTCAGGACAAAGAATGATAAATTTTTATTGCAAACGCTGCACTAGAATTTTATTATTTTTGGTTGTGATGTTTCAAGTTTCCCTGTTTTGGTTACTCGGTGGCAAGACCAAAATTATGAGACTCTCGCCAATTGAGTGAGATTTATACTGAATTGTGTGTATTACTTTTAAAATTCCTGTACAACTTGCAAGTGGTGTTTGAAAAGTGTTGCTTTGTATTGATCTTGTATTTGAACTTTTGTGCTTTCTGGATTTTTTATAGGTAATGTGGCCTTTTTCACTTAAGGCATTCTGGCAACCCCGGTTGCAATCAATTGGACGTGTTGCTAAATCTGCAAGTGTAAAAAAGTGTGTACCGGTTTTGGCGAAGATCTCAGTTGGAAATGCTGTGATTATTTTGAAAAGACATGTCCTTGCTGCAAAGGAAACCACCGAGCAGTTCCTATAAATTGTCAACAATACGAAGCAGAATCTCAATCTATTGAAATGACAACTGTCACGAATCCAACTGAAGCGTAAAAAAGAGTGGCCAATAATCCCTCTGACTTCTGGTTTTTCGTCTCTTGCGTAATTTCGTTTCCGTTGAAAGGTTAACGACTGTGTGGGATTATCTATAGGCCGGTACTCTTTCGGCCATAACTCCCAAGCTGCTGCAGCCAGATAAATTTTCAAACCCTCTACAGATTCAGTAGGTCTTCTATTTGCTACTAAAAACAATTGTTTCAGTTTTGGGTTTGGGTACTCTTGGGGGAACGTCACAAGTGGGGGTGTTTTAGCGTTTTTATGGCCTATTTTACCCGGCCCCGGACGCCAATCCAAATAGGCGAATATTTGGCCCCATGATCTTCATTTGAGTTTTTCTTCCTTGCTTCAGTGATGGTGCACAATGTCTTCACACTTTTTGTTTTTTTGGTTTTAGTAACTTGCCACAACCATTTGCAGTTTTGCTATGGTGATTTCATTGTGGTCAGCAAATTTAAGAACAAATTGTATTGTTTATTTTTTTTTGCAGAGATATTTCATTTTACATGGTTAGTCCAAATGTGCAGTTTTATGCTTTTGGCATTTTTTCTTTATTGAAGAAAGGCTAAATGAATTTTTTTTCTCTTCTCGACCAATTCAATTTTTATGCCGGTTAGGTATTTCACAGATGATTTCGGCAGATTTCTGAACACTGGCAGATATCTGGACACTTTTTCAGGACACGGAATGATACATTTTTATTGCAAACGCTGAAGCCTTCAACAGAGTCATGTCTTCAGCATGGCTAGAGCATATAGATAAATATGTGGTACATCGCTCTGCGTGCTGGGATGAAATCAGCTGCTTGTAATGAGTATTTTTTCAACTATTATTTTTTGCATTTGCAGCATATGGCAATCTCTTTAGGTTAGTTGAATTGCTTCACAGGTGCCACCCTGATTCCTCCATTATGTGACATGAACTTCATTTGAGTTTTTCTGCCTTGCTTCAGTGATGGTGCGCAGTGTCTTCACACTTTTTGTTTGTATGGTTTTATTAACTCGCCACATCAAATTGCAGTTTTGCTATTGTGATTTTATTGTGGGCAGCAAATTTAGCAACAACTTATATTGTTTATTTTGTCTTTGCAGAGATATTTCATTTTACATGGTTAATAACTGTGCGCTTTGGGGACTCCCCTGAATTTAGCACTGAAGGTGCATTAATTCGCTTCATGTAACTCCCTTGCGACAGGTTAATTGCAGAGATAATAATAGAGTGATCGCTGTAGCTGAAGCAGCTATTACAAGAATGTTATATTGCAAAATTCCGTAAAGGATGAGTTGTCAACGAAGGTTGTGATATATCTATAATAGACAAACAGTCTCCTTGAAGTATATAGGTAAAGTGCAGAGGTTGAGCACGCAACACTTGAACTGAAATATTTATCGATGACATAATGTGGATAGCGGCGTCAGAATCATCAAATGAAAGCATTGTGGCATCAAGTGTCCACCTCTCAACTGGAAGGTTGGGTGTTGATCCACGGCCGCTGAATGAATTGCCGTAGCGCTCCTTGGGCAAGAGCGTTCACCCCACCGCCCGGACAAGAAGCACAATTGAGATTTCGGCCAGCAGCCAATTGTTGTCTTTAAAATTGTAAAAAAATGAAAGCATTCGACAAAGTCTAACTTCAGCACTTGACAACAGTGATTTGGAGCTAACATTTCGCCAAGCTTGCACAGCCGATCAAATATTCACCTCGCACATATCGACATCAGTATTGAAAAAATGGTTTTATTCGAAAACGTAGTGACTTTGCAAATTGTATTGTTTAGGTAATTCCTTCTGTTACGACAACCCAGCTGTTCTTCATAGTCAAATGTTAAAGGACTTGGACATCGATGAGACTACATTCATGCAGTTTTATTCTTGGTACAGTGACTTCCATCGTGAAAAGTGTACTCTGAGTTCCACGTTGGTTACTTCTCAGATGGGTTTGGCATGACATTCATTAATTATTTGACTGATATAAGAGCAAGAATGTCACTGTTTCATATATGACGCTTTCTAATGAATGTGTAGTCAGACCTAACGATTGAAATGGACTGATGGACAAAAACAGATAATATTGCAATTTTCTCGCACAGCTTCAACACTTGGTGTATCTTCTGAATGTGCGTGTGTTAAACAACTGTGCCATAGGTTATTCCCTCGCAAAACAACAGCAGTTTAACATGTTCATAAAAGCATGATCTAGTGAATGCCTTAGCTCAGAAGCAACTTTTGTTTTTAATGAATGTATTTATCAAGCTTCCTCTCCGGTAATGGTTTATGTCCTGAGATGCAACAGTATCAACATGAAACGTTAAACGTATGTATAAAATGCAAACCCTTAGTTAAAAAAAAAACGTTATAGAAGATACGTGCGATTTATTGAAATTTATTGTTAATCAAGATTAAATGAAATAAAACAAATGCCTGAATAATTTAGGAAGATCACCATAATGGCTGATTCAAATTTATACGATGGCTTTATCTGTCATCTGATATATTGCATCTAGGTATTCGTGGCCTAATGTGATTCTATGCCTTTTTGGTGGTTTCCTCTTGGACCGAGTATTTGGGATTCGTCTGGGAACCATAATCTTCTGTCTTTTCATTACTGGTGGACAGCTGATTTTTGCTCTTGGTATGATTGATGCTGCTAAGCGTAGAAATTAGTCGATTCAGATTATCACGTAAAGGTTTTTGTACGAATGCATTGGCGTGTTCATTTTTGGTAGTATGAGTGCTTGTGAATTGGATCTGGTTTGTAGCCAATCTTGTGGAGTCGGAGGCAAATTCTCATACTCCAACTTCATCTCCTACATTTCCAAAATTTCTGTTTTCGACACTGACTCTGGTCTTTGAAAAGCTCCGTCAACGACAAGTCTCCGACACACTTCTAATATTACGTGAACGAATTTGGTTGTCAAAATTTTTTCAGCAACAAGCAATCAGTGGAAAACGTGGTACACAGCAGGAATTCTCTGTTTCAAAAATTAAAAAAAAAGTTTTGCCATTTCAACAAGAAAATCGAACTTAGTAATTTGATGCAAAAGTTACCTAATTGTACATCCGGAGTCGGAATCGAACAAAAATTCCATCTCGGACGCCGACTCTGCCCCATAGAGTTGTTAACAGTCCAACTCCGACTCCGAGTACGGCACCACCTACAAACCTACGAAACCTGGCAACTCCTGCACAGTCACCAACTCGCCACCTTGTTTGTAACATTCAGATTTGTGTCTAAGTTTCTTAAAGAAGACAATTGAGGTAGACATGTTTTGTGCGAAAAACTAAATAGTTCTCGGAATAGGCATATGATCAAATAAGCACCAGACCGGAAAGTTAATTTTGCGAATAAGTACTCTGGAAATCAGTATTCGCTGTCAATTTTTTACATTCCAGTTGATCACAAAGAAGGTGTCAGCGCGTATCCATGCAAAATGGCAGGTATGGCAAAGCTCAAATTGTCGTCTTTTTATAATGTTTTAGGCATGACCTCGGTGCAATTCTTTCTGAAGACAAACAATGAAGGGAAATGAACGCATTTCCCTTCGATCAACACTAATTTCAAAATGCATCAAACTGCTCAAATTTGGTCAAAATCGGTTCTGCTTGTTCCATCTGCAAATTGAACAAGTTTCAAAAAATATTTTGAAAATGGGCGACATATAGCTTAAAAAATTTTCAAATGTCCCTCTGTGCATAAATCGTAACTTTTGTGTCGGGGCAGAGGTTCCCAACCTGGGGTAAATTTACCCACAGGGGTACATTTCCCTTATCTGATGGGGTACATTTAACGTTATCCAAATAAGATTGAAATATATTTCCTTATCATTTATTTACAAATATCTGTACATAAGTCATTTAACACTTTGAGACCGGCTGGTTTTGGGGATTTTCGGCAAAAAAACACCTAAACGCACGTGGTTTTGCGCGGGAATTTCTCCGCTCCTGTTCGCTCTAGCGACCCGGCAAAAGTCTTAAAAAACGCAGCAAGTCTAGTAGATTGCACTCGAATTTTTTTTCTTGGGGGATTGGCTGTGAGTTACGTCATAAGTGGAGGACTTTTAGGCCACCTTGGCCCACTTTGCCTGGCCCTGGGCCCCAACCGTTAGGTGGCAACATTTCGCTGAAGTTTTTACTTGAACCCAGGCTACAATCCGAGTCTTTGGATACTTTGGATGACCTGCTGGGGTTTCGGGTTCAAAAGCTATGATGTAAGTTAGTAAAAATATTGGACTAATTAGCTAATTAGATAATTATTTAATTTGTTTATAATAGATCATAAATTTTGATCCAGAAACGCCAGAAAGTCTATCAAAGGCTCAAAAGACTCGGACTCGAGTCTAGATTCCAACGAAAACTTCAGCGAAACACTTGGGCCTAGTGGTTGGGCCCTAGGCTAGGCAACATGTGCCAAAATATTATCATCAAAAATCATCGTATGCCTATTGTTAAATATATCTATGAATATTCATGATAAAATATGCTGTGATAAGAAATTTTAGCGGCACGTGCTCATCTGTCAAAATTCTGAATGGGTTCATGCATATCTGTTGAAATGCTGCGGGGGTACAAAGCAAGAGTAAGGTTGAGTACCCCTCCTTTAAGGGGAATAACCGAAATCAATCCATGGCTAAAAAGATTCTTAGATAGCACAGCCTACCTTTTAGTTCGTTTGGGCCTGTTTTGCAGAGTTTAATATAGCTGGCCAGATAAATTGGCTACTTCCTCGTTCGACGTTTGTTCATTTAAATTTGGAAACATATGTCCCTTATACGTAGCGGAAGGAAACAAAAAAATATCTATTTATTTTTTAAAACATTTTGAAAAAAAAAATAGTAAATGTTTAATGAGGAACGTAACATGCTTCTACACTCGTTAATTTTTTTTATAAAAATACATAAAATCCTTAAATTGCAACGTTATTAACATTTATGCGCAGTAGTTGAGAACCCAATTGGAAATTTTCCAAAATATTACAAAAGCATATTGCAATTGCACACAACATTTTTTCAAACGAAACGCATTTCATGTGGATGGCACAGTGTGTTATTTAATACAAGTCACGTATTACATGTTTTCCAATGATGCAATTCCACAGAATTAGCCATATATCAAGCCCTGATTAAAAAACAAAAATTATTATTAAAGCAACATTTTCCACGACGTTAGCAAGGCAACATCTTCTATGATATCACCAAAGTGAGTTGTCTTTATTTCTTCCCTTTTTATTCTCATGGAAAGTTGATCACACAATCGATCCTGACTCACTGAGGCTCGCAAGTACGAAAGGATCAGTTTCACGTAACTGAGAGATGTACCAAAGNTACTGCCATCGCAACTTGCAGCAGAACCAACCATCGTCAGCGTAATTGCCAAAGCAACTCGAAGATTTGAAAATACGCTTCTATTTCCTTAATTAACAATTGATGTTAGGAGGTCCTCAAACACGCTAATTTGGTAATACATGCTATTACGTTTATTATGCAGCATTAAAAAAACATTTGCATGTGTTTACCAGACATACGGCAAATGTATTCATCAATCGTATTCGATTACACTCAATTACCGTTTTTGAGTTATCGTAATCGAAATCGATTGAACTGACTACTGTACAAATGGCATGCAATCCTAATCGATTACATTACTAATTTATTCGTAATCGACGATTACTTTCGCGATTAAAAATGACATTCTTCACCCAATGTCTCTGTGAATTGAACCATAGTTTTTTAGATTGGTTTTCCTACTTTATGAATGGTTGTTATGATTATATCTCAGGGAACACATTTGCACGTCTGTGCGCGTTAAATCTAGATCAGTGTTTATCAAGATTTTTTATTCCATTGCCCCCTTTTCGCTCTTGGCATGTCGTTTTCTTTGATGAAGCAAACGGAAGGTAATGGATTTAAAGAATTTTATTTAAACAAAATTACTAAAAAGTTTGAAGCAAGCCATGGAATAGCTGAAATGAGCAATTGCATTACCACGCCAGCATTACGTTCAGAATTCTTGTGCAAATAAACCACGCTTTAGCGGGGCACATGGACGATCCACAGGAAATATTTCGGAAAAAATGCTTTAGCAACAACATCTAACGATTATCATAGTAAATTAAATTTGCAAAAAAACTAACAAGACATAATAATAGGCTAGTGAAGCGGTCTCAATCATCGATCAGTGGTTAAGAATTTTTGCCCCGTTTGTGTTATTTTCGCTGCTTATCGCCTCCGTTGGTTTTTCCATCCACTTGCCTGTCAATATCGCCCCCAAGCGGGAGATTCCACCAACTTCGAGAACCACTGATCTAGGAAATTCAGCGCCAAACACAGTGTTTAGCAGCGAATTTTCGGATTGTTCCAGTTAGCCTTTCTGTTGGTCGCCATGAGTAATGTAGTGTCTGGTGGTAATTAGGACCTGAAGTAGGAGCTTTCGTCAACAACTTGCAGACACTGCGGCAAGAGAAAAGTTAGCGGCGCATTGTGAAGAAACATATTCGTTTCATTTATATGTATTCGGAGTGAACCCATAAACATAAGCACTGCAGTAGGCTGTGTATATGTTTACAGGTAGTAATGGAGTAGTTTATACAAAATAGCATTTTTCAGAAGAATAAGGCAATTTATTCCAAGTCGAAAGCACCATTCCACAAAGCCAATAGCTTGCATGTCCACAGAAATCATACACGTGGACAAGATGCTGATAAAAAGCTCAACGAGACCAGTGAGATTTTGTTGACCGTTAACTTTTTGTCCAATAAACAAACGCGCAGCTTCATTGGTATCACTGGTCGTTTCAATTGAAATGGAAAGGCCATGACACAACCAATGGCGTAACTGACCGGGACAGAGGGGCAAATCGCTCTCCTCTGGTAAGCTAAATGCCTAAAGTCGGCTCCCATTTAACTAATAGTTTGGTTTTAGTATGTTTTGGTTTTCACTTGTCTGTTGCTTTGTGTTTTTCAGAGTAATCTCCGTAATTAAATGTTCTAGTGCACCCAGAGCAGGATTTTGCTGATGCGAGGCTCTAGATGCGAGGCCCTAGGATAATCCGCTTGTGAGCTTCGCTCTCCCATTATTTCGAGGAAAAAAACGGAAGGTGTTAAATTCATTTGCCAAAATCCGAAAACGACGCTCTGAAAATACGGTTATTAAAAAATTCTAGATCATTACTGTGTGCCCACAATTACTGCGTTTGTTGCTGCCTTCGACGCAAAAGTGTTGAATTGCACGGAATTGTTGAAATCCTACTTGTCTTGCGGTAACAGGATTATAAACTGCCACAGGCAAATCAACCGAAATTGCCACAATTGAAATATTTAACACATGGTCTACGTTTTTTATATAAGAATCACATCTGTTTTTTCTTACCTATGCTGAAAAAACAAAGACACTGCACATATACAGTATGTGTGGTCATGGACGGATTTAGGTGGAGTGGGGCCTTAGGCCATCTTAGTGTTGAGGCCCCAAGCAAGTGTGACCCATTTGGTCGTTTGACTGAAAATCGTGAAGGTATGCCCCTCTTATGTTCAGAGCCCCCTCAAAAATCTGTCTTTTGTTGTGCCAACATTGGTTCAACATTTGTCTCAAACGTTCAACAGACATTAAAGCCTTTCCTACATTCTTCTCAAGAACAAGCGGCATTGTGATCTTTTCTTGGAATTTATAGCTTTTCCGTGTAATTCAGAAGTTCTTTTCGTTGAATTTCTGTGATTTCTAGCGTTTATTGGCAAGTTTGTTTTTTGGATGTATACATTTGCATGTGGGACCGTGTTGCTGCCATCAAAGCTATCGTCTAGCTGTCGACCTGATTACTTGTATGTAAACTTTTTTTTATAGCAACCGTAACCACATAGTTTATTGAACAAACAACCACAAACAATTCAGTGGACACAGAAATTGTTTATGCCGTTTTGAAGCTGTCATTTTCCAAGCAATACAAAATATAGTGTTTTGATCCCCTGTGCCAGGGCTTCCCAAACTTTTTTTTTCTGCGGCCCCATTTTGAAAAAAGGTTTTTGTATGCGGTCCCCTTGATGGATAGCTTATGTCAGGGGTTCCCAACCTTTCTCTGACCATGTACCCCTTCAGCATTCCGAGAAGTGAGCATGTACCCCTTCGGCATGTTGAAAGATGAAAATGTATCCCTAAGATTTTCTATGAAAAAATATATTATCATGTTCATTCATAGACATATTTAAAAATAAGCATATAATGATTTTTGGAAATAATACTCCGTGATATATGTATAAAACTTTGGAATTGAATAATATGTGAATATATATTTCTTATCTTCTACTACCCTTAAATGTACCCCTTTGGAAAGGCAAATTTGTCCCTAGGGGTACATGTACCCCAGGCTGTGAACCCCTGGCCTAGCTGTTAATGATACATTTGAACGTCTGATTACAAATCTCAAGATGCATTTTTGCCATCGGCGAAATCCTACATATGCGCACAATCCACGAAACTAACTACACAGCAATAAAACTACCACGTGATGGAAATAGTAAGGCGAAAAATAATTAACGAAAAACAATTGAGTTTATAGAATTTATGAAGCACAACAAATGTGATGGATGCACTTTATAATTTTTACACAGAACAATCATTCGTAGATTGATACAAGACAACTCAAGACGAAGGACATTCTTAGAATTTTTTAAAAAGGATCGGTTTTTCGACTTGATGATTATCAATGTTGAGAATACCGCTTTACACAAATACGTTGTGCAAAAGTCTAAGACTTTATGAATGGCTAGACCAGAAATGACTGAATATTCATATATTGGTCTTATCCAAAAATGACATATAGGCTAAACTCTGTTTTGAAAATTCCAGTTGCAAACGTTTATTGTTCAATAACTCCGCAAAGTCATCCCGGGCATGGCAAGTGTGTGGCCTCATAAAATTTTCAATTGTGTGTGGTGGTTTTTCAATGTTTTGTGGTTTTCAATCTTGCATGGTGGTTTTTCAATGTTTTGAAGATAAGTTGCTGTAATTAACCCTATCAAACCCAACATGGGCTTGTGAATATCATTACAGATGAAATAACGTTATTATTCACTAGAGACACCAAAATGCCACTGTAGATGCAATCACGCACATGAACTGCTATGTCGAAGTTTCTGTGCTAACCATGCAACTTCAACAGCAATGCACATGTAAATCGAAATACCAGTTTCTGTACACAATAGTGCCGACCCCACATGAATGAAAGAAGCTTTAGAAAGTGAATACAATTCACATGAAAGCGAAATGGCTCCAACCACGAATTCCATCATGACACAGAGACAAGCAGAATGTTGATAGCCACCTAGTCTCATCAAAATATTCTTATTACAAAGCACATAAAAATAAATCAGGTTCCAACGGTTTGGTGACTACTGACTAATCCGTTTTTCTGGTAGCTTATGGACATTTTGTGATTATGGTGTAACCATAACAATATTATGCAGCTACTATTACGAGTGTGCAGCGTGGATAGGGTGAGGACTATTAAATGCAGTAAGCAGTTAACAGCATCAAGTTTTCGGCACCAGTTGCAGCCTGAGTAGAATTGCAGTGCCGCAGATAGGTGTGCATCGTCGTGTTCGTGATAGCAAGGTGTAACAGCAGGCATACAGCATATTTCGCAGAATATTTCCAGCAAAGACGTTCATTTGATTATTCACACTGAATTTTCCTCTGACTTATTCTAAAAAGCTCATTTTTCAACCCTGCCTTGGTTTATGACTGTCTTGTCGCAAGCGAAACACGCACTACCTCTAAAACGAAAAAGATTCACACAAACAGAGAATGAGCAACATAATACTCTAACAGATCCCTGCACAGGCTACGTTAGAATATTATACCATTATCAACTCAATGTCACTAAACCTTCGATTGTCATGTCGACTGTCAAATTCATCAACGGAATCATCTAAATATATTTTTTCAGCACCTACCCTTTCAACTGAAAATACATTAACGTTACCCAATCTTTCAGTGGTCATGGAATTTCTGGGAAATTTTTTCAGTAATTTTGTTTTTGAAAAACATTTCTCGCATGAAGCGCTGGTAATGGGAATAGTTGCAGCGACCAGTAATAACCAAACGCAGTTTTTTAAGTAGCTATAAAAGGTAAAAATTGTTCGAGCAATATAGGCAGCTTCGACGCCTTCCGAAGCAAATTGTTTGCCAAAGTTATTTCAAATTTTAAAACATTTTCACTGAATTAATATGATTTGCGAATTCTTTCAAGCATTTTTCTGATAGAAATATTTGACCTCCTGGGTAAAGATCTGAAATACGCCAAAAATTGCTTCTGAATCATTACAGAAAATCCGTACAAAATTCTATGACGTTGCAGGACATGTGTGGGTAGAACTTGCGAACCACTTACGTAAGATGTTTCGAAGTCATACACAAGGCAGCAGAACTCAATATTGCAGCCAGGACAAATTCGGGTAAATTAACTGATACCAATTCTTAATGCTTTCACAAACATTTACTACTGGAGCAAGCAACACTCTGCTGACAGTTATATAATCCAGTTCCATCTGACATTGAAATGCACGTAAGATCAATCTTCCCATTTCTACACCTGTTTCTTGGTTTCGAAAAGAATTTTTCCACACCACGACCGCGGTCTGACTAAATTTCACGCAGGATGCGAGGATCTACTACAGTAACTAATGTGTGTCGTCATAAACAACTTTAGCTACTCGACCGGCTAAAAACAACACAGCTTATGATGCATTTCAGAAACATTGAACGCAGGCTGGAGAGTTTGTAAAGTATCATTTGAAACATTGCTGACCGGAAGTTATCTACTGCATGTAGCTAGGGTTGTCAGCCGGTATTGCTGGTATTTTACTGCTAATTTAGCAGAGGCCGTATTTTGAAAATTAGTGTCTGAAGCCGGTATTGTGAAAATAAACTAATTTGCCGTAACTTCAAAAGGAACAAACGCAGAATTTCTCAAATTATAATGACTCTTGTAGTGAATCTTGTCAGGACAGTTTCTTCAGCGAAGTTTATTTTCTGCTGTTGACGCAATCCTTGATGCGATTTTTCACGTCACAAACACACCGAAACGTAACGAATCAGCCAAAATAGGGCAAATTATCAATTGTAGCTTAACAATACTGATTGTCTTTGTTTTCCCTGTGCTGCTTGCGCATTATGACAGAGCTGAGATCTGGCGCTGTTGACAAAATTGCCGTTACTTTTACAAAACGCATTTGGCATTAGTGCATATATCAACCAAACGAAATTAAACGGGAAATTAAGAAAAAAACTGGAGGGGCAAAAGGGGGGAAAGAAAAAATCTGGGTGTCCATGGCCCACCCAGCCCCCACCCTTCTAATCGCCACTGAATGTCCTCCAGACATCTTACCGAGTACAATCAGAGATAATGTTCTACGCACGTACACCCAACATTGATCAGTAGACTGAAACCGTGGTGAGTGAGCGTGCTTTAAGCATTATGTTCAATACGATAATCCATGCCCGCGTGTGACGCAATTATCGTCTCTACGATTTGCTGAATGTTGCTCGCTGTTGCGACCGTTGTTATGATAATTCTCTACGGTCGTTGGTGATCGTGAGCACGCTTGTGTTGCGTCTAAAAGTTACCGAATCTTTCCTAGAGACAAAAATCCAAATTAAACGAGGTGTGAAAAGAGAAAATTTTATCCGGTATTTGCGAAGATCCGGATAAAAAAATCCGTATAAACCAAAGATTTTTATAAAGAAAAACGTTAAAAATTATTTGTCCCAGCAGTTTTATCCGGTTTTGGCGAAGATCTGGATTAACCGAGGTTTACTGTACTTTGGTGCTCTCAAAGCAGTTAGCCTAGCCCGTAGAGTACTGTAGACCTATAGAGTCTAATAAACAGCAGCATGTCTTCGTGACGGAATGAATGCAATAAGGTCAGTGTTAGTACGTTGAAACAGTCATGGTGTAACAACGCATAACTTGTTGTGTCAGGTTTTTATTACGATTTGATAGCTCAGGCAGGAATCATAGTAAACAGCTGACGGTATAATGTGGGATATTGCCCCTAAAAATAAAAATGCACTAGAAATAGATTCACCGCAGGCCGACCTTCATTTTATTGCAAACTTTACAAAAATTGTTATATCTGATTTGTCAATCCAATTAGTTTTGAATTCCCGAAATACATTTCGTGACCCCAGTTGTGGCCGCCACCCATAGTTTGATAAGCCCTGCTCTTCGCAATAGGCAGATGGTTAACAGCATGAAGATTAATTTTGCATAGCAGCAAAGTATTGCCGCCGCTCCATATGAAGTGAGCCCAATGCTGATTCGTATTTCCCTGTAAAGCTCACAAGAAACTGTTCTTGCTGATTTGATTAACATATAGTTTCAACAAGCAATCTCTGATTGCGCGAAATCTAGTAAAAACAACGAAATGTTAGATCCAATACTGAAATCATTGCTTTTCTCTGGAGATTTTTTCCTGATATTGCGAGCTTTAGTCAGTGGAAAATTGAACAAAAATTAAACACTGTTTTCATTTTTTGATTCTTATTTTTTAACCACTTACATAAAGACGGCCTGCATCTTTCTCACTGCCAGATGCACAATATTGTCGTGTTGCTATGGTACTCACAGCATGGGCGCAATTTTGTTGTAAAGTCGGGGGGTCAGCTTGGTGTGAAACNAAAGTAGTCACCGAATTGATGCAGAAGAGAAGTTTTGTAAATAGGCTACAGATTCCCCATCTTGTTTCTGGACGTGTTTTGAAAGCAACACTAATCGCGTTTTGCTTTGTCCTTAGAGCTGATTTACAAACTAATATACTTAAATTTGTTTCTGGACATGGTACTGCCGTTAGCCTGCTTGCACTAATATCGTATTTGGATAGAAATAAGCACAGCAATATAGCAAAACATAACAATCGGGTGTTATCAGAGCTGTCAGTTGGAGTGCACAAAATGCTGAATCGCATTGGTCGCACGTGCATATCACTCTTATAGTAGAACACATCAATTATCATTGATTTTTATAAGAAGTGTGGGTAAAAGCGTTATTTGATATGTTATTCACGTTTCTTAAGGTTGCAAAGACGATACCACCAAAGCCTGACATCATTGTCGCATTGCTATCGCGGAAATGCAGACCTGTCTACAAGCGTTGTACTTGCTTAGTGCTTACAACCAGACCCGTAACCAGCTTGGGACACCAGGGAGGGCAAAGAGTTTTTTGAGAGGTGGTAAATTTTTTTAAACTATGCGCAATGGTTTTAAAATACGACCAACACAATTTTTCAGTGGGGAATTTTTTTTATCCGGGGAAAGAATTCGACCCATGGTTACGGGCTTGCTTACAACGCACTAAACTGTGGAGTGAGTGCACACGATTCCAGTGATTACCGAAAAACTTTATTTCGAAACTGGCATACCTCAAATATTATTAATATCAGAACGCGGACATCGGTCTAGTATAGCATTTATCACAACAATTTTACAAATGTGTTTCCGAAAAAATAGAACAGAAATATTTTTCTTCATAGGAGCCTAATTCAGCGTAAAAAGGTGAAAAAAGGAGCCAAAAAGCCAAAGGAATTTTTAAGGCTAACAAACGTGAGATTAGGTCAAAAGGCCAACTAAAATTTTGTAGGCCAAGCAACATGAAACGAGGCCAAATTTGTGACATTTGGCCTGAAAAAGACCAACCTGGCAACCCTAATTTCAACCTATTTTTACTGCTGATGGGTGGACGATGTGTCCTTTCAACCTACCCTTGTGGCCCCGGCATACATACCCATCTAGCTTCCAATGAAATTTCTGCTTACCTAATCGTCTGGTGACTGTTGTCTTGTGACTTCTGTCAGTGGTGTCACTTAGCTCTGTCTTATCACAACCGAATTTTCGAGGTTTGTCATCAAATTTTCATAGAGGAAATTAATGTCAAAAATTTTACCCTAAGACAAGGGTTCCCAACCTGAGGTACATGTACACCCAGGGGTGCATTTGCCTATCTGAAAGGGTGCGTTTAAGGCCAACAGATTATGAGAAAATTACACTTACGTATTATTTATTTACAAATATTTGTACATATATAACTGAATATTATTATCAAAAATCAATTTGTGCTTATTGTTAAATATGTCTATGAATGATAATGATAATATACTTTGTCGTAGAAACATTTTAAGGGTACATTTTTATCTGTCAACATGCTGAAGGGATCCATGCTTATTTGTTGAAATGCTGAAGGGGTACATGCTCATATCTCGGAATGCGGAAGTGGTAGATGGTCAGAGAAAAGTTGGGAACCCCTGCTCTAAGAGTTGTACTTGCATGACGACACGAAAATATGTTTGAGATTAAACAGAAATCAAAATGCACAACGTTGAATTGGCAAAAAAAACAAGTTTCACCTGCATTAACACGATAAAGATGTACGACAAAACAAATGGTCACTTTCCTGCAAAGCAAATGTTTCGCACTTGGATTAAAACATTGCTGCATTGTGGGTTTGGTCAAACTTACGTAAATCAGATGACTTACGAACCAATGTTTTCAGCACAGGCACAAAGTTTAGGGGCCACAAAATATATTTATAATGAGTTGATCACCATTGTCGCGTCATCACAAGAAGTGAGGATAAATATATATTTTCCTTCAATTCCTGGTCAAGTCGCCAGTTTTGAGTTATAGGTCAATATATAGCTAGGTAAACTTCTCCAACGTTTTGACTGAAATCTGTGTACTAATGGTTGAAGACTGTCTTTTGGAAAACTGCCCATACTAAATTAAGTCTCCACAATAGTGGTGGTTTTTGTCCTCGGCAAAAACGTCGCAGAGATTTGCTTCATAATGTAACTTTCTAACATTATATACACTAGAATCATTAAATTTTACGCTGTCTGTTTCTGAATACATGACAACCAACGTTACAGCAAATCCAGTTGCACTTCTGCACGAAACAAATCATGACAGCACTGCGGTCTCATACATGTGCAGCTGTAAAACTCTCATTGTTTCAAGACAGTGAACTTTCTAATAGCACAGCACACAGGGCAGAATGTCTGACAGAAGCAGTTAATTATCTTTCGTGGTATCTAGAAACTTGTAAGATGCTAAAATTCATTTTATCGCAACTTAAATTCATAAAATATCAGAATCAGTGATACCACACCAGACAGACTGTTNCAGTATCAACTTCGCTATGTGTAACATCTAACATAAAAAGCTCTTCACACGAAACGTAACAAACATCACTTTTATTTTGGAAACCTCTCCAAATACAAAACCTAAAGATAAAAAAGTGGGTGGACAAGGGATTTTATGCCCCCCGTATGAAAATGTGGGGGGTCACGTCCCCCATGTCCCCCACGAAATTGCACGGATGCTCATAAGGGTCTAGAGTAAAAATTTGAATTTCCGCTCCTTTCAAGGTAAATTTTGAAGTTATGCCTCTGCGCAGTTTCGCAAATTTCAGTTAATATTGAGTCGTCATAGGGAAGAATTGCGCGGGGACCCCAAAAGCGCGGGTCCGTAGGCCATGTCCTACTTGTCCTATGCGTAAATCCGTCCCTGAGTATATCTATGAATATCTGCATGCACCATCATCTCTCAGTTTTATTTCTGTGTAGTGGCTAACGGCCCCTTACAGTGGCAAGTGGGCCTCTTTCAGCTACGTCTTCCCCCTGACTCAAATGTTTAGTAATGCCACTGCATACAACTGAAAACATCGTAACCCAGTTTGAAGAATTAAGCAATTTTGAAATTATAGTACTAACAAACGACTTTTCAGCGTTTCTGGACAAGCGTCCAAGCCTGATAGATGTTGTATGACTGATTAACGATGTGAAACGTGGATGTTTATCAACTGTATCAAACATTTTAGGCATTGAATATTTTTGTTGAATCAATATTTTAAAGTTTTTATTGACATCTCAGCAACTAATTGACGTCGTTTTTTTCTTTAAGTGATTGCTCCTCAGTGATCCGCATTTGCATCCACGGCATTCGCTCATATCGTATATTGTGCGAAAATACACTTACATCAAACCATGGAAATGAGTTTATGTTCCTTCTGAGGATGTTTCAAGTCAAATGCAATCACCATTGTAATCGTGATTACTTCCAATGTAATCGTAATTGATTAAATTAAGGTTTTCCTTTTTTTAAAGCTAGGTTTAAGGCGCTTTGACAGGTTTAAAACCTAAACTTGATTTGTAATTAAATTTTTCAAATTTTTCAAACTTGTTCGCTTGTTTGTTTGTAGTGTTGCATAGGAACTTGAGGAAAGAACAAACTGCTGACACTGAAAACAAACTTAGCAATCTACTTCCAAAAATCATCCATTCTATCAAATTTTTTGTCATACAGTATTACCATACGCTGTTTGAGACGTGGGTCGCAAGATGTTCACCAATTCAGATTTCAGTCACGCTCGAAAAAGTTTTGGAACCGCTGGTTAAAGCAGTATGCAATCATTATCAGGAGTCGTCTGA
>JGI24022J15233_10001733_pt1 | contig 19009 bp, 12 predicted proteins | sample Ectturendosymbi2_FD_15233 | JGI IMG/M metagenome (IMG submission 15233) | reverse complement strand
TTATTAATGTAAATGATTTCTAATATCTTGTGGGTTACTCTCTTCCTAGGTGTGACTTGCAATACATGTGGAGTATACATATACGATAGTTCGAATACAACACAATGTTCTTGTAAACCAAGTGTCTTTAAATACTACTTTGTTCCAATATCACTCTTCTTGAATTCAATCCATTCGGTGATGCGACTTTTAACATTGATATTCTAATGCTTCTTCTTTGTTTGTGTTGTTCAATGACATTAGCGCTAAACTTCCAAGTTGTTTTCGGAACTTGCTTTTGAAGTCTTCCTTTGTTTGTATTTCAGAGTCACAAGACGTTTCATGTTGAAGTTGCAACGCGAACTCAACAATTGTAATGAATCCACCAACATGTCTTTTAACATTATTTTCTGATTTGGTGTTCAGCTAGAATTTGATCCAAGTGTTTGTCAAAAAGTGTCAGCAGAAAGGTTTTTGATCAAGTTGTCATGTCTTACATATAAATACCCACCAAATCACACTTCTGTTTAACATTTTATTTTCTTTTGCAACAGTTATGAACTAATGTCGTACATACTCTTTTTATAAAAAAACTATAAAAGTGCTAATGACAATTACCCTTGCATGCTGCTTTCATTGACTTGCCATAACACTTGGCTCACTCCGCAAAGAAGATATACACTTGGTTCAGTAAAAATTTGGGTTGCCTGTAAAAGATGGAGTTCCGTCGGGGCGTATCTTGTTAGCGGATCTTTGATGACGTAACCGGAGTGGAAAAAAGTTGAGTTGCAAAAGCAAAAAAAAGGAACAAATGCAAAGGAAAAATGTTTTCTCATTGCAACTGAATATACGCTTCACGCAAACATGTAATGTATGGAAGTTTTCGATGTTAAAAAAATTTATACTTTCAGAACTGTTAAAACCTATTTTTTGTCCCCGAATCGTTGTGAAACTCGGATAAGGAAAATTATTGAACTTCAGAATAGATTTCTTTTACTGTAGTGTAATATCAACGTTTGCAATAAATTGATTTTTTCTACAGTGTGGTTCTCATTGCTCAATGCAAAATATCGGTTTTAGCGACTCCGGTTACGTCATCAAACCTCCGCAACCAAGCTCCGCTATTGACGGAGCTCCGTCTTTTTCAGAGTACCTAAAAATTGCCGTGTCCACTTGCTCATCTCAGCCTCATGGTGCAAAGTATATCTGCTATGTGACAAATGCATTTTGCTAAAAAGTGGCATTGGCTTATTTCTGATCGATCAGCATTGCCTAATTTTGTATTGCAATTAATGCCTTCCATTTGAAGGGGAAAACTTGAATGTTGACAAATAATACGTTGTTTGTGGTGAGTTAGAAAAGGGTACCGTGGCGTATATCACTTGTTTTCACGGCAAATGCGCGGTTTTTATCATGTGCAGTTGAAAGCATGGGATGGCAGTATGAAAATATTAAAGATGGTTACCATAGCAATATGAGCTACCAATACATCAGAAAGAATTTTTTTAAATCAGTTCCCTGTACATACCTTGTGTATGTTTTCATTCTTTGTTTGTCTGTATGACGCTACATTGTGAATATGTTTTTTTTGTCAATGTGAATGTATTCGTGTTGGCTTATATAGGCTACTGTGATTCTGTTGAAAACAGTCCATTTGAAGGAAGTGATTACTGATTAAGCAGTATTGGAATTCGCAATATTTTCAGCTTTGATAAAATTGGCAAAATTCAAGTGCATTCCAAATGATCAAAAAGTTGTATGAAAAACAGACACATAATAACCAACAATTTCAAAGCACAAGAAGAAACAATAATGCAACAACCAATGTGGAGCTGGAGCCCAAGCAAATTTCCTGGAGATACTTTGTAGCCAGAGCCATTTAAAAATCCATGCATCAGTTGTGGATGCCAGGATTTTCCTTGTTTGTGTATAACTCAGGGTTTCTCAAATTGCTCTGCATGTGACCCCTTAACCAGCAAATATATGTACCATTTCTGCAACACCTCATCTATGCTTATATACTAACACAATGATTTTCAGTTTTCACTTTACAAATCATTTTTGAACCAGAGCTTGAACCACAAACTTGAAGGTGTTGAAGCCAAAATAATTTATATCTAGTGCCAGAGTCCAAAATTTAAGTCCTGGTTCCACAGCTCTAGCAACAACTAATGCAGTTTTTTTTTCAAGGAAAATGTTAGGTATCCAGTATTGACCTGCAGGGACTCGACTTTCTCGGATTCTAGGGACTAATCAGGTCCCTAAAACACCTTTAAAAAATTTAGTATGAGAATTCCTTGTAAAAATATAGCTTCAATTGAAACGAAACCGCAATTTATTTGGTGTGACGCTGAGGAAAGCCTAAACTTATTTGATTTAGTGGTGACGTAGTAGGTGTAAACAGATGATAAACTTAGGCCAAAACTGCAAAACAAAACATTTGCGATCGGACACTGTGTCCTCTCACCATGAAGCAAAATATTACAAAACAGCTCTGCATGTGCGTGGCAGTATATAAGTTTCTGACAGCTTTGCTGGCATTGGAGTTACCACTGCCAGATGAGGAAATTTTGAAACATGTGCGTTCGATGCAATATCAATTTGAAGTGTTCAAAAACGTGAATTGTTTCATGTCATTGCGCAGGCACCATTTAGACAAGGCAGGGATGTTGTTGCTTCATAATACTGTAGTGCTATGCCACGTTAGAAGGGAAATGTAGGCTTTTGCCTGTTCTAAACCATCCATATTAGAGACCTGCAGTGACAGCGTTTGGTATTTCATCAGCTTTAATGCTGAGTACCTGCAGTACAAAGGGGCCTGTTATGACAGTCAAACACACCCCCTGGATGCATCCCTAGACATACTCCTATTAAGACTTCACCCACAATAAAATTAATCCAAAATGTTCCATTGTTTCGATTGAACCTGCAGGACTTTCTGCACCTTAGAGGGTTTGAACAGCTCTCTAGCTCAATCGACAAGTTATGGTGATGCATAGAGACGCAAAATTTCAAAGTATGGAGATGTTCATACTGTGAATCCATACTTTCACAGTGTTTTAACAAGTCTGGAGTTCAAGGGTGTATGTTGAATTTCATGAACAATTTTCACACTCACAGTGGTATTTAGCATCTTTTTCTCAATCAATAGGCAGTTTCTTCGCAGCTAAGTATTCCTGATGTTCCTGAACAACATTTCTTTGTGTGCTGTGTCTTTTATTTTTGCAACTACACCAAGGCAATAACCAGTCATGCTTGCAGTTTCATCTGTGCATACTCCGACACAGTTTCCCCAGTCTAAAATCTTTCTCACTGAAGTATTCGTTAAAAAGTCTAAATTTCTCTGACCTGCTGATAGTAGCCTACATCCTTGTAAGTTAAGATGTTTAATTGCTCATTGTCACTTGACTTGCGAAGTTGTATTGCAAAATACCTTGACTTCTGTAACTCTTGTGCAACCTGCTCCTCGATATCCATTGCCATATTTCAACTGAAATGTATATATTTCACTGAAATGTGTCATTAGAAAATGGTGTACACTCAGGTTTTTGAGGACTTTGTATGATCCTCAAGATGGTCATGAATCTTGGGTAATGCCTGACAGAATACTATCCAAAGCGCAAGTGGCACAAATCAGATTTTTGTGAAGGCTTCATGGTGTGAAATTTGTTATTTCCTGAATGTCACTTTTCATCCAAATAGGGAGGTCTCAATTATGATGATTTAGCGAAATGACTAAAATGTCCTAAGAAAGATTGGTTAGGTAAGTGCTGCTGGCTGCACCCATGAGTAAGCAGCCCAGAGTCTGACCACTGACTAACTGTGAGGTGATTACATGCATCTCCGACCTTGCTTGGTCCTACCTTTGTGTGGAGCCAGCAGAAGTTTCAGAAATTGCTGTTGACTATGAGGTATTCAGAGTTCTCTTGGTGCTGCCCACATGACCCCCCTGAGACAATACGGGTTATGAAAATGAATGAACGCTGGTTTTGTTTTATGTCATAATATTCAGTCTATTCGCTCACAAACCACATGTCATTGTCCAGGGTTTTATTTAAATTCAACACGAATGCTAAGCATTTTCACATACCTGAAGGAAAGTCGTACAAGCAAACCTAGGTTGTTATGCAGATGGGCAAAAAATCTATATGGAGTGGTGGTTAAGAATCACTGTGCTAGAGAACATGTTGTAAAAAGTGCCTTTACAACATGGAAATATTCTAAAATTACATGGTGAAGTTTTTTTCTAGGTTGATGATGATTGATTGAATTAGAATGGCTTGTATTTGAAGAGGAACATAGCAGCAATGGTATTGGAGTGACAGTGGGTGACACATTAAAGTTTTTGGTGCAACTTGTAATCGCTACTGCAACTTAAAATTCGATAGCACTGTTGGCTATGATGGGTATTTGAGACTGGAAAATACTTGAAGCCATGCTGTTTAGTATATTATCATTCATCTGAGTTTGAAGGTGAGTTTCATGTATATATGTTAGAAACAATCAAAAGTACAGCGTTTGCTGCAGGGAAGAGGTTGGTTCTTAACAATTTTGGTACCAGGTGGTTTACCAAGTAAAATTATGCGTGGCAGCAAGCCTTTAACGGTTTTCCCTATTGTAAGTTGCCATGTAACTTTGCATTACAAAACAGTACACAAAGGTGTTAGAGACATTAAATATTTCATTAAACAAACAATCACTTATCAAAGTCTCTTATGGACAATCTTATTTCTGCCCTACTACCTGCATGCAACATTGCATTGCAACCAGCTTCTCACCTTTGTGCGCCCATTTGGATACATCACCTGTCTTGCTAACCTACTTTGAAACATCTACAGTCATGTTCATATTAATTGACTCAAAGTGTAAAACACACTGAATTTCAAATTTTTCGTTTATTCATCCTCAAACATAGCAAAACCTCTGTTTCGGTAGGTAATATGTTTGCCTTTTCTTTAAAACTTGTTTCACTCTGTTTGGCATGGATTCCACCAGTCTTTTACAGTTTTCTTTGTTTTTTGTATCCAGATACTACACTTGTATTATGGCCTCATTTAGCTTGGTCATGGTTATACAGTCCAGTTTTTGCAAATGATATTTCACAATTGACCACAAATTATCTGGATTGAGATCAGGTGAATTCCCAGGGCATTATGAAACGTTAACAGTTTGTTTCGTGAAAAATTTCTTCACTTTTTGCGATGCATGTCTTGGGGCAAGATCTTACTGAGATATCTCCCCACCCTTAGGAAAGACTTCTCATGTATGNAATGACTTACTTCTGGATCACATCCATGTATTTGTCTGGGTTGAGCATCCCATCTACAGGAACAAGTGATCCCACNCCTCAGAAGCTAAACAACCCCATNACATTTTCTTTGGGGGGGGACTTGAAAAGGCAAGGGCTAAGCTTCTCACCATTTTTGATCATGACATATCGATTGTGCTTTCCCTTCACCCAAAAAAATGATATTCATCACAAAATAAAACTTTTTTCCAGACTTGTGCAGACCAAGGCTTAAACCTTTCTGCCCATGCTAATATTTTTCAAATCATTTTCTGTTTTTTTTTAGATTTTTGACCGGCTTCTATCAGCCGGTGGCTCACTTTACAAAACTTAATGATGTCATAATGCACATTTGTTTAGTGTTATGCATGACATGATGCAGGTCTTCAATTTTATAAAAAACAAAAATGCATTTTTGCCTGATAGAAGGTCAAATGTTGAAGTATTTCAAAAAGACTAAAAAATGACTTGAGTCAATTAATAATATGAACACGACTGTAAAGGCAGTGCAAAAGTGCATTAGATGCATTAATTTTGATATTTCACTTAAGCAATCACTTATAAAATATGTCATAAACAAACTTTCCTGCCATACAAACTGCCTTCAATATTCTAAAATGTTTATGCAGCAAGCTCCTCACCCTACCATGGCCAAGTTGGAAATGAAAACTGCCCTCTAGCACTTGTATATCGAAAATCTGTGTTTTTCTCTTCACAGTTTATGTACATACATTATGAATTTAACAAAGGATAAAAATTACAACCAGCACCCAAAAGAAAACACATTGTCCAGATAAATTACCGCATTGCTCCATTAGCTATGGCCATCTCACTGTGTGTGTATGAAGACATAACCATAGTACCAAGTGTCAAATATCAGTGTCTTGATAGACTCTGCTTTTCACTTGCGATTTTGATTGTTGTATTAGTTCTGATTCTATTTGAATAAGAGGTGATGATGTCTACACAGTAGATGAAATATATACCGTATATATTTGTGTAGAAGTCGATCTTATGCATAAGTTAATGTGTATTTTAAGACCAAAAATTACACCGTTTTAAGTATTACCTGTGTATAAGTCAACTGTAGATTCCAGGCACAGTCACTGTAGGAAACAGCAATCGTTGTCCCTTTTTATTTGTGTAAACAACAAAACCACGGAAGTGTATCGACAGCGTGGTCATTTTCCACTTTCTTTCATTTCTTTCTTTTTTCATCTGACTGTTGTCGTGAAGGCCAGCATGCACCTACCGTATATAACATGTATAATAACTGAGTTTTGTTTTCACATTCACATTGTATACGACTCTTCAGCAACATCTCCACAAACATTGCCTGTGAAAAAGTTAACCCCAAAACTATTACTTCAACATCATCTCCCAAAAACACGACTTATGCGCAAGTATATATGGTAATTGGTTAAGAATTAAGATCATTGTGTCTGATTCTTGGCTGTAAAAGAGATTTCTTTTGATAGAATGTATCAGTTCTCTTGCTTTTTTGATTTATGTAGAGGTTGTCTGTCAGTACATAATAGTCTTGCATATGTTTCTTTTCAATATTATTTTAAATGCAGTGTGTAACAAGTTTAAACAAATGTTATTTTCCAAGAAGTAAAACTTTCCTTGGTTTATTTGCAGGTTTATCATTGATGTGTACCTAAGTTAAGCCTACATAGAAAGGTTTCTCTAGTATCTGCCATTCTGCTTTAGCATCTTGAATGGAAAAGTGATTAGAAAAAGTTTGTTTGCCATCTTAAAGTGTTAGCACCTTGTTGCTGATGTTACGTTTATGACTTCTATTATTTCGCACATTAATTAATGCAGTATTACCTTAAATACAACATCGCAAAATCTGAAATTTTGAGATTTAGTCAGTCATGCCATTGTGGACTATACCCATTGCCTAATGCTGCATGTTGACTGTTACTTTAACACTTTGGCGTCCGGCTGCTTTTGGGGATTTCGGAAAAAAAAAACACTGAAGCGCACGTGGCTTTGTGCGAGAATTTCTCCGGTCCTGTAAGTGCTACAGACCTGGTCGAAGTGTCAAAAGACGTGGCAAGTCTTCTAGTCTGCACTTGAAAAAAATTTTTTTGGTTGGGGGCACAGATTTTTTGTGAGTGACGTCATACGTGGACGACTTTCAGGCCACCTTGGCCCACTTTGCCTAGCCCTGGGCACCAACTGTTAGGTGGTAGTATTTCGCTGAAGTTTTTATTGGAAACTAGGCTGCAATCTGAGTCTTTGATACTTTGGATGACCTGCTGGGGTTTCAGGTTCAAAAGTTATGATCTAAAGTAGTAAAAATATTTGACTAATTAGATGATTAATTAATTTGTTTATTTTAGATCATAACTTTTGACCAAGAAACGCTAGAAAGTCGATCAAAAGCTCAAAAGACTTGGACTCGAGCCTAATTTCCAATAAAAACTTCAGCAAAACACTTTGGCCCAGCTGTTAGGCCCTATGCCAGGCAACATGAGCCAAAATGACCCCAAAACCACTTAACGTATGACGTCACTTACCAAATATCCGCAACGCCCAACCAAAAAATTTTTTTTACGAGTGCAAACTAGAAGACTGGCTAATCCGTTTGAGCCCTTGAACAGCTCTTTAGCGCAATCGGCAGAGGAGCTATGGCATTGGTAAGGCAACCAAAAACTGTTGTTTTTAGGCCGAAATCTAGGTACGAATATATCGTACGCCGGCTCTCAAAGTGTTAAGCATTTAAAAAACTCTTCTGTAAAAACTAGCAAGGAACTGACCAGTTCAGAGCTAAAATGTGTGCAAGATTAATCTCTTGCATTTTGGATTAAATTTTATGTATACTTTAAATCAGTGATATTTATGTTGCAAAGAAAATATAAGCATTTTTAAAAAATACAATCTCAAGGCATTGCTATTTAACGTAGAGCAGTTTTTTATAATAAGTGTGGTATGGCAAATTTAATTGTGCAATTCTCTGTCAAAATTTCTATGTGTGGTTGCAGTTGGCTTGTGGTTAGAGGCATTTCAATCAGAAAGATGATGTTCGATATCATGCCAACAATTTGTGAGGATAGAGTAAGCAACATTGGAACAGATATGGCAGATGATGAAGATGAGGTATGGTTTGTCATCTGCTGCATAATCAATTGGATGATAATAAAAATAACAGTGCATACTTTTCTATTAATTACTTTGTATTACTAAGTACTGCGAAACTGGTGGGCAATAGGGAGATTAAATTGAAAACTTTCACAAGAATCAATAATTAGGCTTGACTGCATGTTTTCAATGTCAGAGAAAGATCCTATATCTCCTTATTAACATTTTAAGAATTGTTTTATGATTGCATGTTACATTAATTTTCTTGTATATACTTTTCAGTTATCTATTTTAATGATTCATTTTCAGTAGTTCAAACTTTTCTCCTATTGTTTGTGGTAAACTACTTTCAGTAACAGATCCTATAGGCCTGTGTGACTCATTAAGTGTCATTTTGAAAAAAATTGGGAAGACATTTTGTGAGAAAAAAATGAAACATGTATAAATATGAGAAAAGATATATTAATTGTTTCTGTGTATCTTGATAATGTAAAAGTTTTCAATTGAAAACTTGTGCGTTTAGTAACTAGGTAGTGTGTGCACAGCTTTTGACATTTTCATGTGCCTCTTGTGGCTAACCTCTGTTAAGGCCAATCTACACTGAGGAGTTGCCAGGAGTAACCGCGCACGATTCTTTCTTTGNTTTGTTGTGTCGGGTACTTCTGCACTCGTGCACGGCTTGGCACGGCAACTCCTGGTTGCAATAAAACAACCAAAGAATCGTGCATGGCTACTCTTGGCAACTCCTCAGTGTAAATTGGCCTTTACTCCATAAAATTGTCATTCTCAAGCACACAGTATATAATATATTCTAACAGTTTGAGACAAACTAGTAGTTGAGGAATAATGGAATACAGTATATGTTTTGACTAGACATTTTTTTGCATAACATGTGGAGACATTTTGCAAGGAGTGTCCAAACCAATGGTGCTTTGGTCAATTTCATCCTGTGTGCATTGCTGGTGCATGTGGTTGTGCATTTGTTCCTTTTTATCTTTTTCGTGAAATTTCTTTTCAAGTACAGTGCCAGCAAGTCATGCACAAGCTTTACTCAAATTGATGCATGTTATTGAATCTATCTGACCTATATGGCTTGAAATCTTGGGAGTTTTCTTGTAATGATCAATCTGCATAACTAAACTAGTACAGTAGAAGATTAGTAAAATAATGATGATTATAATTTTCCGCATAATTATTTGCAAGGATTTGTTCCATAAAAGAACTGACTGAGCTTTTTCATGATAAGGAATACCAAAAACTTGCTAGAAATATCTAGTTGCTGTACTATCTCAGCATTTGCAACGGCTGCACTTTTACAATCATGAGGTTAATGAAATTCTGCAAAGTTTTCTATCTTTTTGTTGTGGTCAGAAGTTTGGGTGATTGTAACTAGAATATTGTTAAGTTTGCTGTTGTTTCAACCTTTCAGTTGGTGTGGCATTGAATGTGCTATGCACCACAAATGGGATGTGTACAAAGAATAGCACCCATATGTAAACAGCACTAACAAGCAATACTAGAGTGATTGCAGTGTGTGATCTGTATTGTTGCTTGCTGCCACAGTGTGAAGCTTTACACACTTAGTACTTGGGGTTTCCCATCGCAACAAAATGGTGGTATGACCAGGATGTGAATGTGAAGGCCATGTCAGGCACAACCTTCACAATCAGAATGTGAGATCCATGTGGTTCGTTGTAAAAAGGAGGGGATTTTGTTGAATCTCTGGGTCAGCGCAGCGCTGAATGTCCAATTCACCAGTACCATGAACAGGATGTGCACAAAGAATAGTACCCATATGTTAGTCGTACGAAAAGCAGTATTAGTGATCATGGCACATGATGTCTATTATTGCTTGCTGCCACAGTGTGAAGCTTTGTGCACTTGCTGCTCAGGCTTTACAATCGCAACACTGTCACCTTTGATGTTTCAAATAAAACTAATTAGCAGTATCAATTTTGTTTACTATAAGATCAACCTGTTGTATATGTGGCTCAAATCTGATTGTTACTAAGCTTGTGTTACACAAGAATGACACATTGTGTTTGGTACTAAAACTACCTGTGCTTGGCTGAACTAGATGCATACCATTTCTGTGATAAAACTTTTTTTCAACAAGTCTCTCTGATCTTAACCCAGTGCATTGTGGAACTTGAGTAAAATTGACAATATATTTTTTTTGAAGGGTGACAGTAAATTTGTAGCATCTTTTTAAAAAATTTGTAGTTTTATGAGAGTGTTGGTAAAGCAGTGTGTATTTGATTGATATAACAAATTGACAAACAGTGCAACTGCCACTGGTTTAATGATGGTGGTAACCTCTTAAATTCAAACAGCAATGTGGTGTGTCAGATTTGTTTTTTAATGCAAAGTTTAATTTGGGCATAATCTTTTTCTGACCAAACTTTATTTTGGTCTGATGTGTGCATGGAGTGTTGTTTTCACTATGTGTTAAAAGTACAACTTCAACTGGCATGTGCAGGGTTGCTTTCTTTTGGAGTATCTTAGGGCAGGGACTCCCAATTGTGCATGTGCATGGTTTAGACATTGCAAGGATGTTGCAAGCTTATATTCAGCTTAAATCTATTTTGCATCTGAACAAACTTTCTGGATTTTAATTCAATTTGCTACTTCATACTTGTGTGAAGTTGGCTTTTCCACTGTCATGGTAATAAAATGAAGTATCACTCGAACATAAGCATCGAAAGAGAAATGCACTCAGTTGTTTCAAGCATAATGTGTTAAAATAACAATCCACGAATATTTTTTATGCAGTGCATCCTTTGATTTTATGAATAGGATTAGTGCATCGGGAGTTTATTCAAGTTGGGAACTACTGGCTTCGGAAAAGTGTTCTGAGGAGCATTGGAATGCTCATTTAAAAATCCTAATTTTTCATTGGCTAGGTTGTTTCATTTGTGTTGTCAGCACTCATGGAATACATTCTCACCTAGATGGCTTTATGCAACAAAAATCCTCTCTCCATGTATACATATATCTGAAAGTTAGCTTTAAAAATCTAATTTTACCCAATTTTCTTATTTTAACAGGTAAAGCACAGGTTTTCTCATAAAAACTTAACTGAGCTGTGCTTTAGACAAAAAATGGGTTTTTAAGCAACCCTAGTTGTCGGGCACCTGAAGCGAAGTAGTGCAAAGTAGCGATTTTGACTGCATTCAGCTTTCTTTAACTTCTAAAGCAAAACTTCCTTTAACTTAGTCTGCTGCATTCTAAATAGGAATATTGCTTTGCACTTTCGTCAGGAAACTGCTTTGCTGTTTGGTCTGCTGTATTCCAAATTGAGAAGTTCTGCTAAGTTCAAGTAAGCTAGTTGGGACCTTGCATCAAGGCACCACTCATGATTGTTCTCCTTTATGTATTGCTTATGCTACTGTAACAAAGTGAGTGTTTATTTTGTTTTGTTCATTAGGCGTCTCTGTACCATGGAGAAATCAAGAAGTGTGTGAAGCACTGTTTCAAATAAATAAGCAACAATGTAAAATGATTGCATGTAAAGATGTAAGCACATTGTTACTGAACTTTAATGAAGCTTTAAATGGGACAAAAGCTAAAGAACGTAGGAAATAATGACTAGGTGAATTTGTAGTGCAATCATTGTGACCTGAATTTGTGGTGCAATCATTGGTAAAAAAAATAACTTACCATCTTGAATTTTAAGTTTATCTTTTTTGTACGATGGCAACTTAACATAGTTCCTATGAGCGTTACCATGCAACTGTGAATTCGTAATATGTATGTAGGCATCCATGCAACAAATGATAGCTGCTGTGATGGACGAACGAGACAAGTTGGCAGAAGCATTGCAGGTAATTTCGTAAATTTTTCTGGAAGGCAACAGCTTCAGATAATGGAACTTATTTGTAGATGTTAATTTATGTATCTGAATGGTCTTTCTAAGTTAACCCGTGCATAAGATCATCATAATGACAATTGTGAGGTCATGTTAAAAGAGGGTTGAACTGAAGGCGCTTTACACCATGTATTGCTGGTACGAATTCACGTGTAAATACACGTACTGATTCGTTAGGAAGTCAAGGATAATTTGTCCAACACCAACGCCAAGCTTTCTGAAGTTGAAAAGGAAAGGGATTTCTTGATGAAACAGTTAAATGACACCTTGCCAGCTGTAAGTGATGTTTATTTTGCTACTTGCTGTTATTCAGGCACAGCTTTGATCTTGGGTGAAGAAAACTGTAGTATGATGTATGTCAAGTATATGTGGGCTGAGATGCTTTGCTGATATTGTTTGCGTTTGTCCGCTAAGAGTTTTTGCATGAATTCGTTTCTCTCTCACCTGAGCCACAGGCGCATCAGTTCTCGAGTTCAGGAAATCGGGCTGAATGCCTGATAAAAAATTAATAAGATACTTCGTATGCGCTCCACTTATTCTCTTGCTCTCTCTCTTTCGTTGTGCTGGGAAGCTTGGGTGCTGCATCAATGCTAGATTTCGACGGCATTACTTTTGGTGTGTTCGGTGTCTTGTCCATTCGGTAGCTCGACATGAACCGTTACTTTGGCACTTCACAAAATGTACTTTTTCCAAAGAAATCTTGTGCCTTTTGTCGCAAGTAAACACCAGCTGACATTAAATGCAAACTCTTAGACTATTTGCCGAATAAAAGCTCTCATTTATCAACGAGCTGTAGTTAATTTTTTTCGTGGCAATAACGCGTGCTTTTTATTAGCTAAATTTCGCTGTGATGAGTAGGCTCTTGGAGACTTTATTTGACGTAGCTTAGCTTCGTGTTGACACACCGGTTCCCTTAATAGCGCTTTCGAAGTTCAACTGATGGGTGATTCGCTTCGTGAAGTATCTTGTAAAACTAATCTTCGTACAGTAAAATAATGCGTATTTTCGGATGTTGATTGGTATCGCGTGCGTTAAGGATCATGCTGCCCTTGTGAAGCAGCTAAGCCAAGCAAGGGAGACGCTGCTGGAGTATGCTGAAGAAATAAATGATATGAAGTCTGAACGCAACAATACAAGGGTAAGCGCTGATGCCGTTTAAAGCAAGTGCAGACATGAAACAGCAAAATCGTTTATTTTTCTGGATTGTGTGATGCAAACCTTCAATCGTAACATATAAAGCTCTATTACGTTCAGATTCAAAGTATCGTGATCGGTAATGTATAAATGTGTTGCCAACACCTGGCTTTCGGCAAAGGCGTACCGTAGTTATTTGATTGTAACCGGCTTTTGCATATAACTTGCATCAAATGATTTTTAGAAACTAATATAAGGCGGTGAATATAGGCCGCACTACCGAACATTTTACACACCTACGATAAGAAGCTTTCTACCGCATCTCGCCAACTGTTTACTGCACTGCGCGTCCATTACCAAAATAGCTTTTTCAGGTGTTGTGAAAATTGCAGTTACTTTTGGAGCATCTGGAAACTCTGGTTGCACGTCACGAACGTGCGTTGAGGATGACTGTGGTGAAGCGGCAACAACAGCAGCAAACTACTGGTGTATCAAGTGAAGTTGAAGTACTGAAAGCTCTGAAGTCGTTGTTTGAACATCACAAGGCTTTGGATGAAAAGGTATAGCCGTCATTTTGCCAGAATGGTTTTGAGAAAACTATTGATTCGGCAACGTTTAATTAAACCATGCCGTTTCACTTGCAGTTGGACACCGTTTTAAGCAGAGTTGGTAGATACTTCATCAACGCAATAACCAGGCGAACTCTCATAAATGGCCAAATCTTTGTGCTTAAGGCCAACTGCGGTTTTTATAATTTATATCAACAAATATTTTCGCTATCACAATTCAAGGAGTTAATATTGCCTGACTGACTAGATTTTAAACAAGATTGCAGATTAAAAGTTCAGTGGATTGGTTACATAACAATGATCATTATGCGTCAGCTACAGTATTACTATTCTCGGAGTTAGGAATGTTAAACTGGCTAATTTCGACTGTCAGGAAGGGAAGCGTGCTTGTGAGAGTGCACATGGTGGCATTGTGAGTGTTGAATTTTTGGAATGTGGTACCACATGAAAATTAGATCAAGCAAAATATTTGCGGGCAAACCTCTCCTGAAAACGGCCAAAGTTCCCAACCCTGGTTTTAAGTACTGACGCCATTACAAGTGCCTGCGGCTAAGTTTTTTTCGGTCATAAACCGAATTTTTTTAAATAACAGAAAAAATTAAATCAATTCGATCATAATGTCCGAAAATATATAGTAGTGAATACCGTCATGAGCGCAATTTTGTTGTAAAATGTGAGAGGGACAGCTTGGTGTGAAACCAGTATATTACGAAACGTAAAGAGAAAAATGTGGGGGGACATGGCATATTATATCCACACTGTCTGAAAAAGTGGGGGATGCGTCCTCCCTGTCCCCCACCCAATTGCGCCCATGAATACCGTTACAGTGAATTTTAGCACTATTATGGAACAAATGACCGAAATGTCTCAGCCAATAAACAGGTCTTCGGTAGTAACACTGCTTCGATCATCCCGTCTGCATTGTATGGAGATAACTGAAGAAAAGTACTGCAGATTTGCAGTTCCTCTCTTGTAAGCAAAATAAAACGTTCTGTAACTTAGCATATATCCAACTGAGTGGAAGACACCAGTTGCCAAGTTTTTGAAAAATCATTTCGCACCGAGATGCAGAATGTTTTTTGCCTATTTTTTGCAGTGATTCCTTTGTTGTCGCAAGTAGCTCCTGTTTGAAATACCATTTTCATGGCGAAAAAGGTTTGGCGATTACAACTGATAGGTTATAAAGTGCATGTTCATCAACGAAGAGAAATTGACCATCGTGAAAGTAACACGAACGGTACCTACAGCAACAAAGGAAGAAGGCTATCTGCATTTATGTTGGGGGGAGCTTTTTGTGAAAGTCGTTTCCTTGGCACAACAGTTTTGCTTTGGACACAAAAAGCGCCATCCTGTTTTAGATGTTATTAGCCACTTCAGCGAAAAGTTTCTCGTGTTTCTGTTCAGCAAAAAATTTTTTTGTGTGTGGAAAAAGTGTCCACCAACCTGGTATTTTTTCGGTCATAGACCGAAATGGTGTTGAAACGGCCGAAAAAAATTAAGTCATTTCGGTCAGAATGTCCGAAAATGTAGGCTAATAAACACTGCTATGGCGAGATTTAATACCGCTGTGAGACAAGTGACCAAAATGTCATAGCAAAAAAATGACCGAAATGTCTCAGCGAAAAAAAAAACCAACATATGTCCCTAAATAAGATCCTCAATTATTGTACAGTCGTCAGTTTTATGTATGATTATCGTTCATTTATTAATTTTTTTTCAGACCATCGTAAAAGGTTCCGTATTATTTTAACGTCATGAGTAGAGAGTTGCATACATGTTTATAATTAAAAAATTGCCTAAAAATTTCCGCAGGTCGTGCTGCTGTTTAAGTCCATGTACTGAAATTCATCTGATGTGACGATGTACCTGACGCAGTTGCAAACTAATTTGCTAGTGTGATTTTTTCTGGATGCGCAATCGACGGCGATTCGATTAATGGTACAAGCCTCGTTAAAAATAATACAAAGAAAAGGAGGTACATCATCTAAATTTGCTTATGCACGTCCTGCTATATAGGCGTGCTACTATGGACTATTCGAAGTATCAGTGTCTGTCGACAGAATCCGGAAGATTTATCCTCAATCGCTATCACTCACCGTAAGAGTTGTTATGGCAAACCTTGTTATCCACAAGGATTCCTAAGCAGAGGAAATAATGACGTCCAATCCTGACGTTTACGATACGCGTTAGTGGTATCTGGCATTCGTCCATTAACGCAGTTTGACGCGTAAAGCACAGAAAATGTGTTAGCTATGCCGAGTGCGTGCAATGCGACGTAGATTTCCGTCGGGACGTTCATTTCGAACTGGCAATGCTGCAGTGAAACTCTTGCGTATGGCTTTCCTTGATTGTCATTTGGAGCTCCATGATCGCATTTTAGGTGTATAACAGAAGCAGACTTGCGCAATAGATTTCAATGACCTATAGACAGGGGTGGCCAAACCTGTTTCAAAGATGCTCAAATTTGATCACGTGCAGGTGCCGCAGACCAGTAGTTCCTTCCGACATGTTTTACTGAAAGGTGCAGGTTAGCATACTCCAGGCATTTCGCTTGAGGTTTAAAACAGAATCAATCCTTTGCAACGACTTTCGTGTTCATATTCTCTCTATGTACATCAAAACACAACAGGAAACCGTCTTAGGTAGCGAGATACCCCCGTTTCTCCGATACAGAAGCGCAATCCAGGCTTTGACGGGCAATACACAACGCAATCTGAAAGTAAAGGCGAGGGACACGTGCAATGTCCCCGAGGGCTGCAGTTGGCACTTTGACCATCCCTGTACTAAAACAAACCAACATTAATGCTAGGTTGCTTTTGTGTAGAGTCAGTGACGGTCTGAAGGCGTTGTCGGGAGTAGAAACGTAACATGTTCATTCTTCATTATTGATCGTAATTCAAGCATTGTATGAAGTGAATGTAAAGCTGCATTGCGTACCCTACCTAAGAAAATTTGTGCTGCGTGAACGTACTGCATCGCGTGTGAGGAAGATCAATGCGCCCTTTTCACTTCCAGGTTAGAGAAAAACTTAAGTCTGCCTTGGAAAGAGAAATACACCTGGAAGAGCTGCTGGAGTCTTCCAACCGAGAAGTAGGATTCTGTATCTTGTTATGAGTGTCTCGCTTCGCGTCTTATGTTGCACATACGACACCTTGAGCTAGCGGTGTATGTAAACATGTCGCGACTGAGCGGTCTAACTATCGTTGTGGATTTTCGCTTGTGTCCCTGCTGTTGCTTAAGAGGAGCTTCCATATTGGCATTATTTGTTGCAGTGTATTGAAAGACAATTTATGTCTGTGTACAAACTACATTTGTGACTGTTTGCAGCTGAGTTGCTTTTCGTACAACCTTCATGGCATTTTAGCACACAACTATTTTGGATGTATAGTGGAGTTATAGTCACGGTTTTGTAGATTCCCCTGAGGCCAGTTCTGTTTTAGCAGTGCGTTTTCAAGCTTCACAGTGGCCGTTGAAACTGAAAGTCAAAATGATATCCAACAACAAATATAGTTCGGATTGGTTTTCGATAAAGACAAATGCATCGTTGAACAATCGAATAATGAGTCTAGGTTAATCACGTCGTTTTTCGTCTGTGAATTGCAGACAGTGACGAAGTGAAATAACAAACTTCCATGTTTTCTGTGTGTTAAGTGTTTTATAAAGTGAGCCTTTTTCTGATAGCGCTTTCCTGCCGTTCAGTCTTAGTTGTTGTTACTCGCTCACTTTCACAAGAGGCTTGTATCAAGATAATCTCAACCGTCTGGTTTGTTGAAAGCGGTTGTTGCGTCGACTGCTTTACCGCGAAACTATCGTCGGTCATGCAGTGGACCGTTGAACCTGTTGTTTCAACGTACAATTACAAACGATTCTCAACTCACGATGCCAACTGTGTACGTAATGCGCACTTGCAAAAGGAAAGTAAGATGCGGGGTTTGAGTGCGCAAATCTAGCTGCAGAGCCAAAGTAAAACTTGCGCGGAATTTTTGATACGTTAAATTCTGCAATGTGCTCGCATCGCAACCTATCGACAACTTAAACGAAGTCGTCGGTCAGGTGCGATTTATATTTGCTGATAATGTCCAATACAGAATAAAAGCTACAGTGGGTTGAACATGCTCAACTTAAGCTTGTAGGGTGGGTTCGATTCCCGGTCGGGTCATACCGAAGGCTAGAAAAACGGTACTTGTGGTCTGCCACGTGCTTGCATTACTAGGTGAGTGCAATGGGAAAATTCTCGCGCGGTCCTGCCATTGACTCACCACCAATGCAGCATTCAGTACGAAAGTTAGTGCGTGGGCCCGCCGCCAGCAAGCGGAGATGGGTACCGCAGACCACTTGCGTCACTCCAAAGGGAATGCGAAGTGAGTAGATGAAATGAAACTGAATCTGAACGTCCAGTTGTCATTAGACATATGCAAACTTACGGTCCATCAGCCATTTATGGGCTTAAATCAAATCCAGCTCGTTGAAAATTAACAAAGCATTCCACAGTTACTAAGCAACAGCAGGGACGAAAACGAAACTCACCTGTGGGTACAGGCACTGCAAATTGCCACAACCAAATTGTTACCGTATTTCGATGCATTGAAAAAAAAAACTGACCAACAATGTTTCTAATTAAGTTAATGTAAATGACACTTAAACCAGGGTTTTTTTAAGGAAAATGTTAGGTACCCGGAACGGACGTGTAGGGACCCGATTTCCCTGATTCTAGGGACCCGATTTTCTCAGATTCTAGGGACCCGAATCGGCTCCCTAAAACGCCTTAAAGAACCCTGCTTAAACGGTTAAACACTTACTGCATGTAGGGGTGTGAAAGTTACCTCTTGGCATAAATGTACCAAAGAAAAATTTTCTCTTGCGTCAAAACTAACATATGCTGCAGAGTTCTTGTGTAAAACCAACACTCTCCGTCCTCGTGATGCTGGCACGACCCGTCTGTTGAGTTTTAAAAAGTCAATGTGCCCTTAATCACAAACGTTTCCACAGACCTGGATTAAATTCGGGAAGAATAACCTTTGGCAAGGTAGTGCTAATAATCACTTGCAAGACCCTGGGCCATAGGCGTCGGAAGTATTTTTC
>JGI24022J15233_10001732_pt1 | contig 19009 bp, 12 predicted proteins | sample Ectturendosymbi2_FD_15233 | JGI IMG/M metagenome (IMG submission 15233) | reverse complement strand
TTTCGATTTTGACTACAAGACTTGCTGAATCCGTAGAAGGTTTGAACAGCTCTCTAGCTCAATCGCCTGGCGAGTTATAGGATTGCAAATCTCTGCATGAAACGTGGTTTTCGCGGGACTGAAAGGGTTAAAGTCCCACGTAACGTCATAAGAATATTTTTCGACCATTCCGTCATGTTACGCATTACATGGTGCGTTGGGCTAACAATGAAACAGCAGCAATTGAGATAATCCCAACCACACATCAAAAGAAATGGCGATGCATTGTATTTCGACTAAAACCACAACTTTAGCCAATTAATATGCACAAGATTGTATGAATAAAGTTATAACAATAAAACTTTGTGCATAATTGCCCTTTTCCGTTTTGAACACTGAGGTTCATGGGCCCCCTTTTGTGGGCCCCAGAGAAGCGCATCGGCTGCNCCCCCCTCTCGTGGGGCCTGAGCAGGAATGCAACTTTAACTTTATTACGAATGTTCGGTCCAGGCTCGCCACCAGATGTGGGTGGGCCTAGCCACTTTTTCTAGGACTACCTAAACAACACCTAATAACTTTGAGGCTCTTGTGAATTTCGAGTTTCCCTTGCAACGTTAGAACTTGGCTGTGAAACCCCAGCAACGGTTAAGCACCAACATTTTAAACGATTTCCCAATTTCAACATATTTGTGGTTAAATACCATTCATATACAAAATTTGCGATCAGATTGCCTGTCCAAGATATATCTTGTAAGGAGATGATTAACCAGTAAGACAAAGTAATTGTTTCAAAATTGCTATGCAATGTGTTGAAATATTCGGGGGGGAAAATGCCCCAAATGTCCCCCGCCTGACTTGCAGTATGCAACTATTTTCGATTCTTGTAGTTAAGACAAAGAAAATAATACATTTTACTAATAAAACAATATTCAAGCATTTGTAAATTTACACATTCGCCCAATAATACTTTTCCGTAGACAATATTTTCGTCAAAAGTCTTTGTTCGATTTTATTTTCTCGTACAAATCACAGCAGGAAAAGTCAGTATTAATCGACTTTTACATATGATAAGGGCTTTTACATTCTGCTTTTGTTATGACTGATCAGACCACATGCTATTCATATTGGCTGACTGAATGCCAAACAGGGACTTTTTGGTTCACTAAGCGGGATGCCGGGACAAAGCTTTTAAGCCGGGACTGTCCCGTCTAAAACGAGACGTATGGCATGCCTAGAATAAGTGCTATGAATATTAACATCTATTTTCCTAGACCTGTTGAGGTGTAATTATAGTTAGCCAAACCTCTCAAAACACTTTCGAAATGGAATTTTAGCTTCCGGAAAAACTGCCATAATTGTTGCTGCATGCTGTCAATCATTGCGTAACGTATTAGGGTATGATACGAACGACACCATATTTATCACTCACTTTGCATAGCATAGGTGAAGCTACTACTGAAAAACCATGTTTCAAATCAAAACGTCAACATTAAAAAAATTAATTTAAACCCGAAATGTCGCTCGGAGCTAAATCTAATTTGAAAAATGTTTTGTTATTTAGATAATTTGCGGTTATGTTGCTACATTAAACTTAATTTGCGGTTATATTACTACGTTAAACTTAATCAAAGCAAATACATAGTGTGAGAATAAATTGGTTGAAAGATATTTTTCGGAAATTAAAGAACTAAGAAATGTGATGCTTGAAGACTTTCGTAGACGACAAAGAGTTCAAGGAAAATTTGAACTTATATGTTATCTGTATTAGCTGTGAAAAAATACAAGAACTTCGTAAAAAAGCTTTCACGAATAACAGAAAAGTCTGTTAATTTCTCTTTGATAAATGTTCGCAGATTGCCATAAAAGTGCAGTGTGCTTTTACGCTTTTCGACTTGTCGTAGCTGAGATATAGTTAGTGTTCTGTTTCTTACTGAATCGTATTGTAGGAGGAACAAAAGAAACGAAAGATGAAATGTGTTTTCCTTTTGCTTTGGTGTGAAGTGACTGAATATTGAAAAGGTTTTCAGACTCCGAAAATCTGAGGTTCCATGCTGATTCGTTTAAGGAAATAAATTTGCGAAAACACCTTCAGTAAAACTGCAATGACTTCAAGGTACGAAACGCTGTAGCTAAAATACTGGTGTACCAAGCAGTATTTCCTAATTGTACTGTGCGAACAAATCTGACCGGAATAATTTCTAAACTAAATGTTCGCATAATGTACCCACTGTTGTTTTCACCAACCGTTACGCAAGACGACTGTGAAAAACTTTCAAATGGCCAATTTAAGTGTTGAAAAAGTCATCGTTTCTATCCTCAGCCCCATCTTCACCATTTTCCGACAGCTTTCACGCGACAATTGCAATAAATCTAATTCTTTTCGATTCCTGTAGCGGGTTTGATTTTCCTGGAAAAGAAAGTATCTGACTACGACCAGCACTGGGTCATCCCTGTCCCGGTCGTCATAAAGAGATATTTGGTCATCCTACGTTTGCAGGACTTCCCGATTGAATTCGGAGGCTTGGGGGCTTTTTACCCTTTTGTCGTGTTGAGTTGTAAATTAGGAATAACCTACAGAAGTGAAACCAAGCAAGATGTTGCTGTGGAAAGAAATTTTGATAATAGCACGAGCGGTAATTTCATGTGGAAGCAGTGTGGAAGCCACACAAATTCTTAAAGTGTTCCAGAGGAATAAAATCAGTTGGCTAAGTGAGTCTTTTGTAATAAAGTGTTAGAAAGAAATTGCAATAAACAAGCTAACTTCTTCAAACTTTTGGTGCGCGTTTTTACTCTGTGCACTGTGCTGTCAGGGTTCTAAAGGACATCACCCAGTGATGGGCAACCTAGTGAGTTTGAGGATACATTTATGATTTTACGGCCCACGTGCGTGTTTGCAGGTAATTTCTTCGCTCTTAATGCGGCGTAAAGGGAATAAAATGTTTCTGTAAGCTTTACGGGATCTCTTTAACCTTTCTCATGTTTCGAACGACTTAAGGCTTCTGACCAGCTTTTAAGCGACTCTACCCGGATTACAAATGTGTGCTGCATTTTTTCTGTTGGTGTTTTTTAGTTCAGGGCATTCCCAGTATCGGCACCCTTTCTGGTTTTCTTCGGTGTACCAGCAGGAGGAGCATTCAGGAAATCTTCGATGGGCATTACTTGTGGTTTCGCGGCAGCGGTTTGCTTAAGGTTGAGTTAAAACCAAGGTTGTATAGTGTATAGTCAGTGTGGAAAGGTGGAGGTGAAGTTATTCTCCAAATCGTTTAAAGAGCAAACCGTTATGTGGTGCCAACATAATGGCAGTATTGTCGTTTTTGAATAAAAATCGACAAACATTTAACTGTTTCGATTGCAATAAACCATCTTTTTCGTAGCAACGCTTTGTCCTACCTGTTTTTTGTCATTACATCAGTGCTAAACACACCAAATCTGCATTGCTCGCGCAAGGCAGTACCACTAATGGTGAAATAATTTTCTTCTAAAACTAAGTTTTATGTACCATCTCGTCACAACAAATTATTTTCAGTGTGGTCCGTATCTTCATTACCCTGCCAATTCTCATTCAGCATTTAATCTTATTTAACTCTAATTATTTAATCTTATTTGACCCTAGATTCACGTGATTGTTTTTTGAGTGTGTATAAGTGAGGCAAAAAACATCAGGTTTAATCGAACAAATCCAACAGGGTACCCTCCAACCTTAATACTAAATTCTAAACCAGTGGTTCTTAACCTTTTCGCTGAACAGAGCCAAATCCAGCAGTACGACTTTGTTAGAGAGCCGCACTAAAAGAAATTTAACACAAGTCAAATGACACGTTTTGTTTTATAGCAGATGGAAGTCTATTACACAAAATAATGGAGGTTTTATTAAAGTACTGCCCAAGGCCACACATACAGTGCTTGGGAGCTGCATGCGGCCCTCAGAACAGTGTTTCAGAATCACTGTTCTTAACCATAACAAACTAGGAGCAATGCTTCGGTGGACCAACGCACGTTTAAGTCTTGCTAATTCTTGTTTCTCAAGTTTAATTCTGAGTCTGCAAAAACGTCCACGGCAACGATGTTTCTGATTTAAAGTGAGCTTTAGGAAGTAAGAAAATTAATCTTGTTCGTGAAGCGAAAACCATACAGTGGCGCTGAGTCGCTCGCAACGCGATGCAACTTTCCCTATTTTCATTCCAACATGGTCGAGCACGAGACCAGAAAGCAATTGCAGTATAGTGAATGAGACCGCATCGAGACGACCAGAGTCTCCTAGCGGGAGGGAAAAACCGGTTTAATTCGCACTGTCTCAAAAACTGGCAAAATCTTTTTCTTCTTGTTTTCTTGCCCACGTCAAGTACTGTCAACGATTTTACGAAAAATGGTTTGCAAGAACCTGTTTTTTTCTTGCAGAAAATACTTTATGAAGGAAAAGTATGATTCAGATATGGATTCACTGAATATGTTTTACGATTTGCGCAATTGCCAGGTATTGGTTAATTGCGTACCTTTTGGTTTATAACTGGAAGACCTTCTCTGTTAGCGTGAGAACACATCATATAGCAGTTACAAAATTTGTTAAGTATGGTCATGCCGTTTAAAAGGTTATAGGAATTGCAGATAGCAGCCTCAAAAGCGTGTAAAAATATGCATCACTTAAATCTCACAGCAACAGGGGATACTGAAAGTACCTTTACGTATTCCAGTTCTACCAGCACACCCATTCACTAGTTTCACTTTATAAATAATGAAATGATTAATAATATATATATTAGTCATTTATTTTCAGAATAAAGATTTTTCACAGTTTATCTTTTGATCCATTCTTCAGCAAGTTATCGAATTTGTGTTTTGAGTGACTTCAGCAACAAACTTTGTGTTTGACAAAGAATACATCTTGTTATACTATGATGCAAAACTTGAACTCGTTTTTGCTTTCCCATAGTTTGAAACATGTTGTTAAAAAAGTTCGTATCAAAGTGTCTTGTCCTCCTTATTTAAATCGAATGTTCTAAGATGTGAGATTTAGTAGTTCATTCGAAAAAAAACCTTTTCCACAACGTAGATTTCCACAACGCAAGTTCTTTGATTCAAAACACCTCTTTTTTATGTGTTAAAGCGCCAACGTGTTCGTTTACTTCGTGGCTGTGATTCTTGTTAAATTTGATCAAGCATATTTTTCTTTTGAATATGGACGAATCAGTATAGCAAGGCAACACTGTTCTGAGGTTAAACCAAAAAAAGACAAACAAGAAACTTTCAATAGAAGACTTGTTTGCATGGTCCGGTGAAACCAGAATGAGCGTAGTTTAGGATCACTTCGGCTGAAGAAGAAACTTTCCTGAAACTTTTGCAGGCAAAAATTAATCGCCATTAGGACCTCTTGTCAATTTAGCGGGGAAATCGCTTTAGCGCTGGAGCTCAAAAATTGCTGACAGCCGGGGTAGATAGCTCGTGTACGGAAGGCGCTTAAATCAATTCTTCCTGGGCTGTTCGTCTCTTTTAGCGCTCTGACGATTTGTCAGAAGTGTCGTCAATTTTTGCGGCGCTAATCCGATAAGCAAAGTGCCACCCGCTTTTAACGGCGCAAATTAAATCGTTTGTAATTTTATCAAGTGTTGTGAAAGGCCCCGATCGACCGTAACGTTGTTAGCGCCCTGTCGCTTGCGCTGGCACAAAATTTCAATACAAGGTCCCCCCTGCATCTTGAAAAACGATTCATTAGCAGTGCGAACTGTTGGTAAGAACGTCATGAAGCGCAGGAATACCTTTCGAGGTCGCATTCGCCGCTTAAATGTGGAAGTGAANTAGTCATGTTTTGCGCGATTCGTTTCTCCAGTTTTCATTTTGAAGCTACCAGGAAATACCTCTCCATCGTTTTGAACGTTACAAAATAGCGCTTGCGTTAAATATTTCAAAAAAGAGCAAAAAGGGTAGAGAGGAAACATTCTGCCGGAGCATGTCGAAAACGTTGTTATACTAAAATAGCCAAAAGAGACTTAAAATTAACACATTTTTTCAAAAATGTTACTGTGAGCTTTCAGTTTAAAGTTTGTTTAGAGCAAAGACGTAAATATGAAGCGAAAGATGAACGCGCACAAAATAATGTTTATTTGTAGTACACAGTGTCCAAATAACTTAACGTGTAAACAAGCTTTCGCTTGTAGCAAAAAAATCCACAAACGGAATGCATTAGAGAACTATTACTACGAAGGTATGGGGCATGTTAAACGCAGAGGGAGGGGTGTGCGGAAAATTGACTTTTACTTTCAGGGAGGTAGAGATCGCCTTCCACGATCGTTTAATAATTTATGCCGATCCGGCCCTGTAATGATGTTGACTCTAAGTTAGCGTGCTTCCCGTGATTTTTATCTGGGTTGATTCAAAACTCTAGCTTTTGACAAACGCATTAAGTCTTTTGTCGACGAGTCCGCTGACATCTGACATCACTTACAAATTTTTTCTTTTTTTGCAGATTCGGAAAATAATCTTTCAACAATTGCACTGGAGTTTCATTTTGATTTCGCTGTAGTGCATCGTTTGTAAAAGCACTAGAAACCAATGCTTCACTGTCACACATTGTTTGATCATCAGAACGTTAACAAAACATCTCTCGCGATTGTTTGCCACAAACAAATATTTTAGTCCCTGTGGGTCAAAACAACAAATTTAACACGCTTTTTTATCTCTGCACATATTGTATGTCGGTAAAGTATCTTACCTGTCGTACTCATTCATGCGAGACGAATCCCGGAAACCTTTGGCAAAAGGATTACTGTCAATTTTCAGGCGAGTTATCTGAATGCAATGGGTATGACAAATTATACGTCTCATAAAACAAGAAATGCTTAAGAAACAATAACATTTGTTTAAAAGGCGCTTAGATAAAAAATTAAAGCAAGAAAAATGAAAACCATTATGGCCACTTATGGCTTTAACATGAAAACCTTGTTAAGAAATAATTCGATGGAAATCCGCTCGTATCCACAATTTCTTCAACAACTGCTATATCCGTTAAGAAAAAGCTTATCATACGTTTTGCTACTACAAGTGATGCTATTTTGCTTTTGCTCTGGTATGGAATGAACACCAAACCTATTCTTTTTCAGTGTTTTGGGTTTCATGCAGATTTCGTTTCTGTTGGCATTGACATTCATTAAATATATAAATTGTAATTGTGTTTGATGGTATCTCCTCCTATCGTGCTAGTTTGTTGATGTTTGATCGCAATTTCATTTTAAATAAATTACTTTAGATCTGCATTACTAATTTGTAAAAACAGTAAGAAATAACAAGAAAACACGAAAAACTGCACATAAAAATTTTTACTTGCGCTGAAACAACACACAGCACTAAATAACATACATACCATCAAAAACTTGGCAGCGGTGGCAAATCTAAGCGGTTCTGCCTCCACTGTCAAAGATGTAACGGGTTTGAGTTCCACCGCTTAGTTTTTTTGCAAAAGAACACTATAGAGTTTCTTGCCTCTTACAGCCCTCACCTCAATAGAAATTTCGCTCTCACACACATGTTCGCAAATCACATGCCTACCGTAACTGACACAAGGCTGTCGCAATTTGCATCATATGAAAATAATGGAAAAAGTTTCTGCTATTTGCACCATAAGAAAAGAACGAAAAAACAAACTCACAAGCTGATTTTGATACGCAGTGACGGCAGTAAATTGAGTTTCGGAAAATATGAAAGTTTTGTATTGATCTGGTGTAAGCTTCAACAAATCTGTTACGTCATCATCCTTCCTTATGACGTGGACGCGCGGTTGATATTTATGCATCGAGTTGAGGATCACCTGCTAGATAAGAAGAGATGTAAACTGTTTGCGAAGTAAGACAACACTGCAGTTTGCTTAATTGTTGAACTTATATCAGCCACACGCTTGTTAAGAGTTTTTAGCACGTCAGTTTGAGTCATGGCATACGCGTGGGACGAGCAATAACCTTAGTGCCTTAATGTTAAGAAAGCAATCACAGATAAGAATATGTGCTTACAACAGCTTACAACCAGTAGTAGGAGCAGCTGTCTTAAAGCAGTTCGGCAAGTTTTGCAAAAATCTTGGTTAAAAGCGGAGGTCATTGGCATGCTTTCAAATGAAAAAATGTTTTCTCGAACCCAAACGTATAATTCGTCATTGTATGTTTGTAGCATGAAATTTGAAATAATGTCCAGGCCGAACATTGCAAAAGTCGTACAACAGTAGCACCTTCTGTGATGCCGCATCCTATCTGAATTATTCTGCAGATATACCAGTCAAAAACTTTGACTTAAGGTTGACAAGGTGAAGATGAGTGGCCATCAGTAGCCCATTAATCACCAATGTTAAAGCAGCCGCTTGACGACTGTCCGAAGTGCTTATTACAAGGAGGTGATAGGTGGTTGGAATCTTGAACAGTGAACCACCCACTAGATACGCCTTCTTGCATAGCAAACGCAAAACGTCATGTAAAAACTTGCGATGCGTTCTGGAATGTTAACTACAGAAGGATCGCAGAAGTAGGGCGAAAAAGCTGGATATCATCCTAAACCACACTACCAGTGCTTGGCTATGATTGAAATTCGTCGTACACCTGTCACTGCGAAATTGACAAAGGATATTTAAACAACTACTACAGTATTTTTCACAGTTAATCCTGCACCGTTTGACTTCGTAGCCACAACAAAAAGACAAGCTGCAGAATTCGAAAAAAACGGCTATCTATTAAGCCACAAATTTAAAATTTGGTTTTATGAAAACAACGCAAAAACCTTCTGTTACTACAGAATTCAGGCTTTCAGCTGCGACGAGGTAACACAAGATTTTGAAAGAATCTAAGTCAATTTTGACAATCTAAATTGATTAAAAAACCTGCTTTTGTCGAACGAGGAATTTGTTTGTCAGTATATGTTCTGATTTCATTTAGTAATATCAGTTCTGTTTTTCCTAGGATTGCAGGAAATGCAGAAGCAATTGCGTTAATTAAACGTTTTGAAATATTTTACCCTAAATGGGTTTTGATGTTTATTCGTGGAAAAACACGCTGGTCTCACAGTTGGATGTTCATCCGAAAGCTTCTTGTTGGCAGGTTACTCCTTACTTTCCTATACATTTTTTGTTCAATCCTTTTCTTTAGTTCGCATTTTTGGATCTGGCTGGAACTCGTATTTTTTATAATTTTTGGCTGCAAAATAGGCTGAATAAATTCAATAGTTTCGAATTTCAGATTTGTTTGCGCGCTGTGCTCAAACTTCTGAAACTAGCAATCACACAAAAACAAAAAACTACTCAGCTGTAACTTGATTTTCTGGAAATTTTGAAGTGAAAAAATGACAAAAAATCATGTCAGAAATGAGAAGACGAGTAAAATGGTTATAAGACAAAACAAACGAGTTTCAAACAATCGATTTTTTTCAGGTACAGCAAGGACCTCAAAAGGTTTGTATTTTGTGTTTTTGTCATGGCACAGCTTGCTGAGAACCTTGCCGATGATCTGCAGTGTTGAAGTTAGCAACCTCTGTTCTGCTGGTTGCAAAACGCAGCTGATATGTAACAGAACAAACCTATTAATCACATTCCTATTTGCCATGCGAGTCGCAAAGCACCCTCGAAGCGCTAATTCGCTGACATGTCAACGACAAGATAAGGATGGCCTGCGTCTGCGGCAAGGTCAAATTAGCTGCGAAGGAAAGCACGAATAACATTCCATTTAAAATTTGTCACCTGAAGTGAAAGGAAATTAGTAAGAAAAGGAGCGAAAAATTTGAAACAGTTTGTTTTTGTATTGAGTTTCGTGTTCTCGGACATTTTTGTGTAAATCACTTTAGAGCTATTATGCAGCTCTTGTCAACTATTCCGTCAAAATCGATTTTTTGTTTTAACGACAGCGTAATTTTTTTATTTGTCAAGATCTTTAGATATGGTTTTGCTAATGGTGCTTAAACACTCAAAAAATAACTTTTCAATGTTATTGAACCGTTAACCTCACTCCCAAAATCTTTTCGCGCAACGCGTATGAAGGCAAATAAATTGTTAGCAGATGGCTTTTGCAAATTTGGTGAACAAAAAACTCTGAAAGGTGTGTGTTCATTCCAAACAAAAAATGAATTGGAATCACTGTAGTCCGCACTTTGCTGCGGTTGCATGCAATCTTTCAGAGTCAACAGGCACGGTGACAGCACTTCTGTGGAATTTGTCTGACGTTTCTGGGACGGCAGAACCTAGTTTCTGGTGAGTATTGTAAATATTTGAGCTAGTTTCAACCAAAACATTAACGTGTTGAAGAAGTTTAAAGTCGTCTCAAGTCTCAAGCATTTTGCAACCGGTTCTAATCAATTCTGATCATGTACTCACTAACAAAAATATCGCTGTGTCGCGCAGTGGATTTGTTGTCAACCTTGGTTCCACTAATTTACGACATTAGTATTCATTATGATCAACAACAACACAAAACCTCACGAGTCACCGATATGAACGTAGAAAGACAACTCGGTTACATTATACAATAACAGCAAAGATTTGTCGGTAACATTTGACATTGTATCCTGCCCTGAAATGTTAAGGTAGCAAAAAGTCGACAAAAATGTGACTAAAATGTTCTTTCAGAATCTTCGAAACAGAAGTGTACTTACGTGACTGTTTCGATCCAATTCGTTGTTTGTCAACTTCAGCTTTTCAAACGAAAACATTTGCTTGCTAACCTGAGCACCAGATAAGGGTGAATCAGGATGAATATAGAGTCTTGGAGTGAGAGGCGGATCAGCTTTGCCTGAAATTGAGACATTCGCACTTCCAAGTCATGCATGTAACGCGGTCGAAGTGGTTTAGTGCTATAACAGCCCGGGTAATTACTGCAGCTAGGTTATACGGTAGAAAAGGAACTAAACCCTTATACTTCTCTTTAAAAACAAACTTTGGGGCTTACAAAAGCAAGTTGTTGAATAGAAGTCAGCACGAAAAGATTACTTCACTAACGCATAAGTTAGCTGATTGCATCTATTCTTATTCCTTTACTGCTCCGGTATAAATTAATTTCGTAGCATTGTGTGCTTTTCAGCTGATGTTTCAAATCAACAGCCTGTTTTATCTTCAAAATCAATTTATTTTCTTCTGCATGTTTCACTGGTTTTAAATTTGTATAAAAAAAAAACTGTTTTTATCTTGCGGCATTTCTTTGTCAACTTCGTCAGGTTCAGGTAAGAAGTTATTGTTCCGATTTAGGTAGTTACTTGTAATATAGTGATGACGGGAAGTGTTTTGGTTCCATCAAAACTTTATCTAGCCATGGATGCAATCTTTCATTCTGCTATAGTAAAATTATAAAACATTAAGAAATCGTTATCAAATTTCTAATTCATGTGTGAGATCTCTCAATACAGATACATGCCAGATTTATTAAATGCGCCATAAGCAAATTTTCAAAAGTTATACTTCCTTCGTTTTTTTTAATTTCCCTATAAGTGTATTAGGAAGGGGATGTCAAACTGATTTGCTGCCACAGAGGGCAGATTTCGTTGCATAAAAATACCTTTTAAGAGAAAATTCAATTTGGAAAATATCCTCACCATTTTTCAACAACATGAGAAGTGTTTCTCTTATTTTACTTTTGTTCTTCAAGAAAGCGATGCCCACAGAAAAGTAGAGTTTTCAATTTTATTAAACAATGTTGCATTAGACATTTTAATCAAGATTGAAATTATAGTATTAAAGAAAAACAATTAATGACAATTCAAGAAAGGCTTATTTTGTTTCAACTGATAACTATCAAAACTTTCTGCAATACAGCATACCTGCCACAAGCCAGCTTGATCGGTGGTATGCGTAACGGTACCTCTTGTTGTCAACCGGCACAACGTCCATTGCAATCAGGTATTTCTTCGAAAACTCAGCACTTGAAAACGACACCCGAACGGTGGGAAACATCCGCCTGGGCAGAGTTTGTCATAATTACCGCTTGTCAAGCAAAGTCGTTTTCAAAAAATGAATATTTGCTTTCAAACCATTTTATGTGCTTGGCTCCGAAGAAAATCTTATGTTGATGTACTACTAAGCTGATCAATTGCACTTGCCAAAGCTTAAAATGCCTTGTAACTAATCAAAACAATCCCAGGTATACTCTATACATGATGGCTTTAAACTAGGAAATTGTTTTTTTCTTCAACATAAAAAATAATATATTGGTTTGTAGTTCTACATATTGCAGTAATTAAAATCTAATGATTTTTTGCAATTCTCGATTGAGTTAGAAATTTCATAATATACACGAATTAAATTAGAAATCTGTTAACTTGTTGGAAAGCTGCTGGATCTGACACATTTTTCCATTCCCATGAATATTCTGACTATAATGCTTGCAACGTTTTTACTTGGTGACAGTAGCGCAGCCAGTCCAAAAATTTGGGGGCCAAAAAGTTGGGGGGGGACAAAATGTTTGATTTTAGGCGAATAACATTATTTTGTTTGGGATACCTCCTCTCAAAGCACAAAATGACTATATTTTCTAAAAATTGGGGGCTCCCCCCTGGCTTAAGCCTGTGCTTGGTGACTCTTGCATACGTTTTAAACTTGGCCAAAAACAACGTTTTTCTGACTTTCTTCACGCAAACAAAATATTCTGCTTTGGACATTGTTGCCCAGTTATTGACAACTAGAAATTCAATGTTTTGTTCCTGAAACAGAGAACCTCACTTAACGTTATCGTGAAACTTGCCTTCCGGACTTCGTGATAATCATTTCCGTTCCCAGCTCGTGAAATTTCTTCCACAGGTCTTTTGTTTCAAGAGTGCATTTAATAGTTTTCAGGGAAGGATGGTCAGGTTTGAGAGATGGTGGCAAAACATCAGCTTCGAGGGCAAAATCTACTGAACGCTCGTTGACCTTATTTGCTAGGGTGTCCTCAGGCGGTTCAGCGCTATCCTGTGAAATTTCTTCATCATTGATATTGCTGTTTGCGGACTCTGCAGAGCAAAACATCAGCATTACATCGTCGAGGAAATTTGCCCGCGTCTGGATGCATAGACACGTGATTTTACAGAAAAATGAACTTGGCGTCAAATTTGCATATCAGTACGCGCTGTTTGAAGTGACAAATGATTTTGTCTACATTAACTTACAAATCGACCCCGCACATCGTGTCCTGCACAGGGCAATAACATTGTAATTTACGAACAGGGGATGTAGTGCATTTGAAGTTCAACAAAGCTGAATGAAAAACAACTAAAACTTTATGCATGTCAGTGATTTTCACTCTACAAAACTGACATGGCTACTACCTTAGTTGATAAACATTTTAACTTTCATGATTTAAACTTCCAACAACAAAATATAAATGAAGACGAGCAGGCTTAGTTTAAGCAAAAGCTGTGCAAATTGCGAACGCACCTTCATCTTCTTTGCTTTTTTTGAAAGAATTTTTTTCATTTCGTGCAATACCGAAAGTGGTTGGTTGTACTTTCTCTTCGTCTGTTGCATCACTTCCCATAATCGCGTCAATACTGAAAAGGTTCGCTTTGGTAGACATTTTTGATTTGCCATCTTGACGATCTTCAGCCATACTCTTTGGCTTGGAATTCTGCACTTCGAATTCCTTTTGCTCTATTTTGACTAGAAAATGTATGAAATACTTTCTCTGCTGATAAAACCTTGCTTATAAAACCTTTTAAGTAGTTACGTATTTTACAGCAGTCTGTGAAACAAAAAGATATTTTGTCAACAAAAAGTTCGAAACGTTAAATCTTGTTGTTAGACTTAAATTGATCTGATTAGCTGATGCTAATATACACAACATAACGAAATATTCATCATAACAAACTGCTCTATGCATGTGCTAGTAACGATGACAATGAAGACAAATGACGGCTCCAGGCCAGTTATGCAGTATTTCTAAGCTATGCTCCATCCTGTAACCTATACGTTGAACAATTATCAGAAGTTTAGATACCTTGCATTTTATTACTTTACAATTCAGCTAAATTATTAACAAAACTCAACCTACACTATCGTTTCCATCTGTTACTGGAGGTTTTTGGAAAATTAGTTTCATCAATGCGACCTGATTGCTCATCTGCATTTCACGATCTGAACTCCCTACTCTGCTCAAGTTTTAAAGCAGCCACTCGCCATTTTGATCACCGCAGCTGTAATTGCATTATCTCCACGCCCGACGACTGCATGGAACGTCGCTTCTTCCGTGGCAGACGGCGACAGGTGGTTGTCCAAAGCTGCATCGAGAGTATAGACTAAATGGTGACATTTACATGGACAAAAAGTGAAAAAGGAGGGATTTGCTACAGTCATATACACAAAAAAATTGAGAAAGCTGCTTACGTAGCTGAATATTTTCATGAATTGTCAAACCTAACGCTGTCAGAGTTTAACTTACATTAAAATGTCTGTGGTGAACGCCCTATCATGGCTTCTCAAATACTTTCCTCCTTTTTTTAAATTTCTCTCACCCTCTTTGGCCGTTTTTATTGGCGTTCGTATGCATTATAAAGTTTGCTTTCGTGTAAGAATGTTTTGAACGGGATAATGGCGAAAGGCTGTTGAGCCATGAATTTGGAAACTTTTCTCACACAATTTCGCAGTTCGAAAGAACTATGGAGGCAAGTCTTTGAACACATTATTCTAATGAATTTTCATGAGTTCAAAAACATTCACATAAGCCCAGTGGCGTGCAGAGGGGGGCGAACGGGGCGACGACCCGGGTATCCAAGGCAGGGGGCATCCAAAGAATGAAAATACAAAAATTAAAATGCTGTAAATAAATTATTTTTCCTATTGTAGGCTAAGGCTACTAACACGTGCTGCATGGATTTAATTTTTCGAAACGTGTTTTCTTGTCAACCATAGTTTTTACGTGCTCAAATGCCAGTAATTCTCACATTCTTCAACACCAGGGACCTTTGCGGCGCATACCCAATCAACTTGATAGTGGCGTGACTTTGTCCAGATCGTGCAATCAAGGTAAAAATCACGAAAAAGGATTGACAGTTAATTGATTTTCTAAGTCAAATTTCAAAACTGCCCTATTTCAGCTGGCTTGATTTAGCTGACTTTTTGATGCATCACTAGTTTCCCGTTTTGGTTTTTGATGTGGCAAACCTGGGTGTGCGCTAATACAGCCGCACATCTGTGCTTGCAGTATGCGCATCATGCCGAGCTTCGTCATCAATTGGCAGAACAGACGGATTGATCATAACGGCTCACACAAGCCCGTATCTGTTCTGTACCCCCACCAGTAGTTCCACATAAAACAGCCACATAATAAAAAACGAAAGTTTTCTTGCGTATATTATACCCATTCTCAATTCTTGTGCAGATTACAATTCTTGTGTTTGCTCGTAGTAGCGCAGTGTCTTGAAACGTGTTTCAGGTGTTCGACGCTATGCGGTTAGATCGTGGCAGACGAGATGATAAATGTGTCTTTTTGCTACATCCTGCTGGCCTGAATGTATCTATAACGAGAATTTTACCCGCCAGCGTTAAAAATTACAAGTTTCAAACTGTCAACTTTGGGTGTCCGTCATCCTAGTCGCATACCGTTTCTGCTCGACTGTTGTTCGACGAGACATTCGCGCAGTCTGATGTTCTTGCAGTTGTGAACTGCCTTGCCGTAGCGTTGTGTGCATTTTACTCAACCGTTTTAATGCGCAGCCTTACATTTTTGCAGTTGTGAACTGCGCAGCGTAGCACTAGATGTGTTTTACTCGGGCCCGTAGCCACGGGGAGCATTCGGGGGAGTGCTCCCACCAAATGTTTTTTGTCCCCCCCAAATCGGGTTGTGCCCAGGAAAATTTATTTTTTCATATAATAAAAACAAAAATATTGCCCCCTAAAAAGTATTTTGCTCCACCAAACCTTGAAACCTGGCTACGGGCGTGGTTCTACACGTTGCCGGATAATTTTGCAGTTATGAACTTCTGTCTTAGCGTTGACCGTTGAGTGCTGTACTTTGCTCCAGTCTCCTAACTTGGAGCGCTGATAATTTATGTTCATTACAGTGACACATTGTGCAACAACGAATAAGGAGAGTGCGTGTAGAATAATATGCATGCTGTGTCAACAAACTTTGTCAAACCGTTGGTTTGCAAACGTGAATATGACGTCGTATTGTGGCGTCACAAACAGCGTATATTGAGTAACAATGACCACCATACGCCACTGCTCAATACTAGAATTTGGTAGGGGGGCATACAATCAAGGAGTCTCCCCGGGCATCACCAGACCTCTGCACAAGCCTTATTTTTAATAGTTGTCCGTTCCAAGACCAAATGAAAGCTTTTAAAATTTGATCCAATGGGTATAGTTACCCACATAAAAGCTCAAAAAAGTTAAAACCCTTGTTTCAAAAACTATCAAGAAAGCGAACTACTGTACTCGTAAATCCTATCCATACCCTACATTGTAAAACAGAATTTCGAAACTTTTTTCGCAAATACTTGAAACAACTTGCTCAACTAGTTTTCATTCATAAACCACATAACTGGACACCATTTTAAGAAAAATATTAGCAAGCACATCTGGAACGTTGCCATGTAGTTTACCAACTTATCTGTTCATGCGGCAATTCTTTACATTGGACAAACCAAAGAACTTGAAATTTCGCCTTGATGAGAACAATCCGTCAAAATCTGACCAAACTACTGATGTCGTCAAATACTTGTGCTCACATACAGATGATTTCATGAACTTCAAAAATCCGGAAATTTTGGTTTCTGCTTTCGGTCACCATGAGTTGTTTACTAAGGAGACATTTGTAGCAACCCGAGATCAACAAAGATTTTTCCACCCCTTTATATCTGTTTAGTACGTATACAGTCTTGATGCTTAATTTTCACGCTCATATGTAATTTATGTGTTTATTGTTGGTATTGATGTAAACATACTGTACAAAGTTACAATTTCCGTGGTTATCCCTTTCCGCCAGTTATAATTTCATGAAAACCACAAGTAATCTAATGACTGTAAGCTATCAGTACATAATCTTTCAACAGATATGCGCATTTTAGTACTTTATTTGTTAACAACATCCTCCTCATGGTGTAATCTATGCATGACCCGCGCCCGTTGCCAGCCCATGTGTCTGAGGGTCTTTCGACCTGTGTCGGGGGGTTGAAGTTTTGTGGTGCGCAGAACGTTAAGCAATTTTGCATTATTTTAACAACCTGCACGACGTGATTGTTTTAATGCAAAAACACATGCTACCAATCAGTGGCGTAGCCAGCCCAAAATTTTTGGGGGGGACAAAATGTTTGATTTTATGCGAATAACACTATTTTGTTTAGAAAAACGCCTCTCAAAGCACAAAATTACTATATTTTCTAAACATTTGGGGGGGCATTGTCCTTTTGGCCCCCCTGGCTACGCCTATGCTACCAATTGCACAAAACGTTGCTGAAAGACCAACTTCCAAGATCTTTCAAAAAATTTGAGGCAGTAGATAATACTCAGATCCACAAACTGGGGAACACGGTAACTTTTCCACGCATTTTGTGACTCAAACCACGAAATAACAGATGTTATGAGTAAAAAGAATAACACTAAAATGCAGAAAAATTAATTGCAAAGGAGGACTTTGGCGAATTCTGCAAATAGGTGTGAACTACTGAGACAAAAAGGGTCGGCGAAAGACCTTATGAATTAATTACTTAGCCAGCCAGCCGTATTGTTGGCATAAATCAAACTAAATTGAAGACGAAATCTGCTTGTACAAGAAAGTTGAAACTGTCAGACAATCGTTTATTTAACGCATGTTGCCTTCATAAATTTACAGTAAAGTGTTTGTAACGCAGAAAACAGTTAGTCAACCACAATTGTTGCAGCTGAGCATGGGCGTCGGAAGGATTTTTTCCAGGGGGGGCCAAAAGCGGTGAAATTTGTTTTGTACCTCTCGAAATTGAAAAAACAACCTTTTTTTGCTAATAATTTCAAAATCCAGGGGGCCAAGGCCCCCCCTGTTCCCCTTCCGATGCCCATGCAGCTGAGTAAAGAATGCTTTTGCAGGTTGACCTCCGGTTTTGTGAGACGAGTGTTAACTAAAGTGGTAGTTTTAATATCGGTCACAGCAATTCTGACTTATAAACCAGCAGTTAATGTTACGAGCAGCTAATGACTCGGAAACATTAAAGAAGCTCTATAATTAGTGATTAGACTTCTGCCCCTAAAATTTGGCAAGTTATATAATCGAGTTGATGCAACCTTGTCATAGTGTTTCTTCTTGAAATGTTACGATAATTATGGCCACAAGTTGAAAACGACATAGCATTAAATGGCGCTTGCGGACTACAGTCGGCTTAAAGACAACGGACTGAAGATACACCAGTGGTTGGTTGTAGGCGAAGTAACGTATAAAGCAGGGGTGGGGAACCTGCGGCCCTCGTGAATTTTTAATATGGCCCACATCAGAATTTTGGTTACCCAAGTTAGAACACAACAACGCATCCAAATGAAACTCCAGGACAAGAGAACGTAAACAGTAGGTCATGAGAGTTTCTCTCGTGCCTTGACATAGCTTTCTCTCCTTTGTTTCCTTTTGAAAATTAAAATAAAGATAAATTTTACTAACTTTTGCGACCAGCCAGCGATATTTCGCAATTCATGCGGCCCTTGATAGTAAATAGGTTCCCCATCCCTGCTATAAAGCAACTGGCAGCCTTTCCTTCTATAGGATACGGTCAGGACAACGAGCATTTGCGAAGTGCTCTGTCAATTCATTGACGCACCTGCAAACACCCACTACAGGGAATCTGCGAGAATTCCTGCTAAATTTTTCAAAAATAGCTCTTGCCACTCGTTTACAATTTTTTGCGCCAGTGGAATCTTAATCTTTACCACACTCCAGCTGTGAGTTCAATCCAACAACCCAATTACAAATATCCTTTTTAATTTCTCGCTCTATCCTGTGTTTGCCTAGATCACATGCTGTTCCAAACCAAAACCCGGAACACACAAATGTTACGGTAAAAAGTATTATTTTATTTGGCTTGTGGGCCAAGATACCTTTTCCGCATTTAGCTACATCCGAAATACCTACATGGGTTCGTCCATGGA
>JGI24022J15233_10001731_pt1 | contig 19009 bp, 9 predicted proteins | sample Ectturendosymbi2_FD_15233 | JGI IMG/M metagenome (IMG submission 15233) | reverse complement strand
TTGGTCCACGTTCCTTGCCGATATAATCCAAGTCAGTACCGCAGTGACAATTTATGGCTTCAGGTTTGTTTCTCAGCAGCAGATTCACATGGAACGTCAACATCATTGGGTGCGAAAAACATAGCGGTTTTGAAACGTTGTCAAAGAAAACATACAACTGGATTTAGAATTTTTAGCGGCAATGAACAAAATTTCAGTGAAACAAATATCCTCCAACCGACAGGCTTGACACTCGAACATGATTGCACTTGTGTATTTGCTAACGCTTGTGTATTTGCTTTTATAAGGTCATGGAAACTGGTGATAACGTAACAAACAACTAATAAAAATGTTGTTTCAAACCAAGCTAATTTTATTTTAGTCAGTGTTGTTTTTAAAGATGTACAAACCATCAGATTCTTCGCGAAGGAACGTAAAAAGATTTCTTTCAAGATTTTTATCCTGGTATTAATCTTTCGCCCAAGTAAAGTTTTTTGTTACTTGAATATAACTTACTGTCGAGGTCTCAGAAGTGGAAATAGAAAAGGGATAAGATGAGCAACATTAACCGCATTTAGTTGCTCCACTACTTCATTACAGCAACCGCAGAGCGGCTAAAACTCTGTGCTTCAGTGATGGGACGACCGGCAAGTTGAAAGGGTGCCGTGAAGAGATGAGCACGCCATTGAACGTATGAGTGGCTGAGTACTGAATGGTTATGCGTTCTGCCAAATACATGACATGCAAACTGAAGTTTGCTGGTAAAACATAAAAATTTAGGTAACACATGTTCAGTTGATTCGCTTTTGCGCTTACTGTTCGTCGTATTGCATACACAGCAAATGTTCTGCGTGCTTTTAGTGAGTTTTTTTTTGTTTTTAAATACAATCGAAAAAGCAATTGGCACAAATTAAGACTGAAGTTAGTTAATTCCTATCAAAAAGCATTAAACATTATTTTTACGTTATCAATGCAGCAAAGATTGCATAATTGTCTATGGTTTAATAAAATAAATATTCTTAATAAACAGTAAGTTAAATAAATTGTGATTGATGTTTTGCCTGGTTTCATCCAATGTCCGTAGGTGTGAATATGGCCTAGAATAGATTTTTTCAATAAAATCAACTCCATTTTTTTCTTTCCTGAAATAAATTTATGGGCAAACGATTTTGAAGAGGTGAAAGGATTTGCGTTCGCAATGTGAGGAATTTACGCAAATACCGGTTCATTGAGAAAGGCGAATGTTACATTAGGCGTCAAAGTATGGAACCACTTTTGAAGCTTGATTATTCATAAGAAATATGAAGTTCTTTAAAATTTGACGTAATCAAGTACGTAGAAGAGAGGAATTTATAATTTAATTATTTTTTCTCTTGATTTTTTAATGGCTTTTCAAATTTTGCATATAGCTGCCTCTTCACCAAGCAGGTTTGATCTTCCACTTTGCAGGACAATATAACGCTACCGACTCAGAGGAACGTGTCTGGCTGATCATACTTAACACAAGGCAAAACAAGTTGTAATTTTTGAGTTACATGGAAATGAATGCAGTATCTCTTTATATTAAACTTCAAAACAACGTCCTGTTCTTCACATCTTTCTTGTTTAAGCGTGAGTCCGATGCTTTTCGTCATGGCTGCAATCAAGCAGATTGAAACTAGCCAAGAGGATGAATTACCACTTTTCTGTGATGTGCAGTCTCGGTGATATTCTATATGTTGCTTGTACTGATCGATGTTCTTTTTATATCATTTGAAATTGGGGATTATAAATTTATGTGCGAAAACGTTTTCCGTAAAATCTGTTATTGGTAGATATTTTCATAAAAATGCACAACCATAATAACATTGAAAAATAATTTCAACCTGTACTAACAAACAAGCACTAAACAAGTTGTTGCCAAACTCTTGGAGCTTGGTGTGCTAGCAGAACATGTTGAGGAATGCGGAGGGTTGTCGGGTGAGCCATTAGCTCAAACAGTGGAGTGAAAATGCACACGCATAAATTCTGTCTTGATTCCAAGACACTAATAAGGTAACAACTAAGGCAACCAATTTTTTGACCTAAAAACTTAAAATTTTGACTTAATAATTTATCAATTTTGACTTTATTTTGACCTCTAAATTTTCTGCGTTTGCAACTGCAAAATAATTCAGCCTTAGGTGTTGAGGTTAACCCAGAAGCATATTCATGAACTCTATGCTTCAAAATTTTTAAATATTTGCTTGTTTACCTATGGGGATGATATATTGTTAAGCACATAAATAACTATAGTAGAGTCAAACCTGAGAATCATAAAGTTGAAATGTTATATGCATAATGGATTGAGTATTTACCAAACCAAGTACTGTAAGACCACATTTCCTGCCTTACCATGCCTATCCTCCATAATATTCAATCGTCCAGTTGTGGGCAAAACAGCATTATTACGCCAAAAGTCGCAACAAACCCACTATTATTACAGAATTGCAACTAAACTTGCAAAAGCATATCAATATCTGTTGTTGTAGTTTCAAAAAAGTATCGATGAAGAGAAAAAACTGTGCTGCAAGAAAATTTTGACCTAACGATAAATTTGACCTAATGATAAATTTTGACTTTTTTTGATCTAACAACTTGGGATCCCTTCATGGTATGAGCGTGAAATTTGATTGGTGGACGTTTCATGAAGTTTTAAAATGGCAGAAAAAATTTGACTTTATTGACTTTTGGTTGCCCCAGTAATAACTATAGAATGTTTACTTGCACATTGCAAGATGATGTTATCCATTCAACAGACTTTCTATTTTGTTCATTGCAACAAAAATATCAGGAATTTGCTTGAAATTAGATCCTTATTCACTTTTTTACAATCTGTACGTTTCACAGGTAACAGCGGTGTAGAGGAGTAGTTGGTTTCAACAAACTCTAAACTTTATTAGGTTTGACGCAATGTAGCTTCACAGAAAACTGGTATCGTACAACACGAAGGCTTCACACAAACCATACTGCGTACGTTTAGGCTAGAGAATTCTTAATTCTTTTCAAAGTGGTTGAAAAAATGAACAATCTCAACGGTTGTTAAGATTAGTGTCAAGTGTCACAGCTAAAAAATAACAGCGCAGCCGATTTTTATTTTTATTTTGTCCCATTAATACAAAGCAATTAATAAACTATATCAAGCACAAAAGCAGATCATGAAGCACCTGCTTGTTGCTTATGCCCTGTTTTCAAATTTTGCAAAAAATGTTCATGTTCTTCTTTAGTTTTAAGTCGCTGCCGCACAGGAAACACCAATAGAGCTGTAAAATATTTTGCAATTTTTTCTGAAAAACATTGTTGTATGACAGCGCCGCAAACAAGGTGAAGTTTTGATTGTGGGAAAAGTTTCTGTATTAGTGAGGCCGGCTAGTAACAATTGTACTGATTAAGTGAACCAAAATGTTTGCACTTTACCAATTTGTTGAAAAGCAAACTCTTGTTTTGTGTATTTACTATCATATTTGTGACTTGAAATAAACAGTGGGTAAAAGTATTTTGTCAGAATATCAAATTGATGCAAGTCTTGTAATTATCTTAAAATCAAGCACTTGATCGTGATACGAAAAACAAAAGTTTGCATTCGTCAAAACCATCATTTCACAGAGCTTTTCGGTTCCTCAAGAAAAAATGAGTATATGAAATTAACAGCCAAGTATTATGATGCAGAGCAGATCTCTAAAACAGTGAGGAGAAACTAACCCTTGTTCAGTGATTAGAAGTGACGTTGGGGCTGGTGGCGCATGAGATTCGGGAGAAGGTTTTGCTGGTGGGTGTTAACTATTGATCCATGTGTTCAAAATACTTTTTTAATTGAGCAAAAACTGGAATGTTACTGAAAATAAAGTATGTGGATTCGCCATCCAATGAATATTGACGAAAACGGCCAATTTTTCCCTTCTGCGGTGTACTTTTAACATTAGACGATAATCATACTTGTTTCTTCACTTTTTTTTGTGAAAACTTGTACAGGTTTTGTCGATAAATGTATATTTTAGGATTTAATGCAAAAGTTGATGCAACGCTCGCTGTGAATTCCTTGTAAACTTTGGTGAAGTTGTTCAGGTCAGAATTTACCGCAGGAAGGGTCTTAGTTTTTTCGTGCAGCAAAATAGTTTTATTGGTTGGCAGTTTCAAAACGCAACATTTTATTTGAACGTGTCCATCTTGTGCATCACTTCCATTTCCAAAGTTATGGGTCGCAAGCAGAAAATTCCTATTATTTCCCGTGCTTGCGCACAGAAACCTCATTATTCCCGATTTTGAAATTTGTGTTCTACATTCTGCAACTACATGCAACTGCATTTTTAAGCTTTCTTTAAAGTTTGTTGCAAGGAAAACAACCGGTAAATAATGCTCGTATTTAAATGCTGCTCTGTTTTTCCTCTGCTTTCGTGTTTTTGCCTTTGCGCTATCAGCCTATTACGCAGAAGCAGAACAATTAAGCATAAGCAATTTAGGATTACGAGCAAGGATATTATAAAAAGCAAAAAAGCAAGTAGAACCACAGTTCACCAGGTATGTAATAACGAGTATGACGGAGTAAACGTATACAACCAAGTACACTTAATGCAGGCATAGTGTTCCTTTGTACCTCACTCAATATCTAGCTCACATATATAAATACATTTCGTTGATAATAGCAGCTTAATTCCCAACATATAAATTCTCTGTTCGCACCTTGTGTGCTTAATTTCAAACAATACCTAGATTTTATGGCAGCAAGTACTCGACAAGCTGTTAAAAAGCAACTCAGCAGAGATGTCAGCAAAGCACCCCTTCAACCTGAGCGACTTCACAGTTAATGCGAAGGATTAGCAACGGTTATCCTTTGTACATCGTAACATCGAGAACGCAAACGTCTTTCAAAGAAACAACGTAGCGTAACAAGCAATTGCTTCACTCCTGCAATTCTAAACGCAAGCCCTCGGTTGACATGAACTTCCAACTTTCCTATCGAACGTGACAAACCACAGCCAAGTTTTGGACCTCACCTCGCCAACTGCCGACGACGAAACCAAATCGAAACAAGTATATGTCATTCACAGCGACCCAAGGGATCACTGAATAAACAGTTGCGTTTGTTTCCACTTCCTCTTCGTTATTAGTTTGGAATGCTTTGAAAATTGTACAAGGAAACATTGGATGATGAGTTGAAATCATTGCAGGTCGCGATAAAATCGAAGCAAAGTGTCTTTGGCAGGGAACTTTTATTCAAGAAACACTTTTAATAAAAGCATGATGTAATAAAATCATGCCATGTGTTAGACCAGTGTAGTTGGCTTTTGACGAAAGCTATGTATCAATGCAAGCCAGTTTTTCTTAATCTTATAAAGCTAACTTGTTTTTTTCGGATGGTCTTTGTTACTTTTTTCATTCGCTAGCTACCACTTTTTCAAAGGTGAATTAAAGAAAAGACCCACTCAATACATGGCTGTAGTCATGGTCAAATTTTTACCGAGGCGAGTATGTTAATTACGTCCCCGGTTGGGAATGTTGTTAAATACAGTGTATGGAGACCTAACATTCTGCCATTATTTAATCTAGGCTGGTGGTTGTAACACAGTGTAGCTGCAGTGCTGCTCTTTTTGAAACAGTTACACGATAATATATGATTTGATTTAGCGCAACAAAAATGTTTTTGGCAGCATTGCAGAAAGTTTACCGAGGCAAGTGCCTCATTTGCCTCAATGTAGCTACGGCCTAGCAATAACACTCTTGTTTTTGCCTCTCGCCACTCGCTGTATCATGCTTCCTTAACATCTTAATCTTCGTGTGGCAAGTCACCTGTGGGCGCGACTCACAACACTGCGCGTAGAACATTTAAACCGATCTACGAAAATTGTAAACTTGCCTGTAAAAACGAGTATATTCCTATTGCATTTAAGAGGAAAAATCAAAGGAGCTTCCTATTTATAATCACGACAATAATGTCGAGTTTTGGCATGAAAATTGAAAATCGGCGTTAATTTGCTGTTCTGTACAAAGACAAGTTTTTGGTAATTAAAGTTGAAGGCACTTGTAGATCTTCATCATATTCGGCATCTAAGCACAGGCGTTGCTGATTTTGTCGGTTAGAAAGCGCAAGAAATTTTGACAGGAGGATGGTTTAACCGTTAATTGTAGCAACGAAGTCGTGTTTATCAGTGACTTTAAACTTTTTAATTTTGATTTTTTAGGTTTTCTTTCTTTAACTCTTTTTCTCTTTCGCTAAATTAAACTCGCTCGTATATCTTACAAGGACAAATGCATTTATACCTGACGATACGCGACACACTTGTTAAGTAAGAGAAAAGTTGGAAATTTTCAGCAGTTGGATGTTTGTTGCAAAAAAACGAACAAAAGATTTCATTCTGTTTAACCCGGGCAGTGCAAATATCTGTTCCATAGCATTACTTAGCACAGGCGAAAATGCCAGTCTTTGACAGATATAAATCATCCACTGAAACGTAGGTTTAAGGTGATCAAACCTACTTCTTATATACGACTTAGACAGGGACCTAACTTNAAAAATAACATCTATCAGGATTTCGTGCCTTACAGTGAGTCTTCGCACTTCTTTCTGCAAACGAGGCATGGCCGTTAACNATAGCAACCTTTTCTCATCATCAGATGTCTTTTGACCAACATCGGGAAGGTAATCTGTCGCCACATAAGGTATTTACAGCGTCCATGCCCAGCAAGTGTGAATTGTACCTAAAGCATTTTAAGCGTGCACACTGCTAATGGCCTTCACGGTGATGATCATCTGCTGCGTGAATTCCTCTGTGTGGAAAAATACCGAAGTTCTTTTGCTTTTCTCAGGCTCGCTGATCGCTTTTCTTGCCGCTGACAAATTATACGTTTTTCAGCGACATAAACACTTGTTTCGGTCAGTTGCGTCTACAAAGCGCTCGACCTCTGATCGTCCTAAGTGGCAGGATTAACTACCAACTGAAGAACATTTCGCTCAAATCGGTTCGTAATCTGGAACACCTTGGTGCACTCGCGCAGAGGAGACATGCACCTAAAATCACGGGGCTCAGCTTTTAATATCAGGCACGTGGGTCAGTCCTTTCGTCTCACCGAACGAGCCCCAGCCGACAAATTTACTGGGATTAGGAGGGATTCCATTTTGTGGTGAGACAAAATGTATGCGCAACAATTGCTACGTTGGAAAACCGAATGCTGCGTTAACGGCAGCTAAGCTAATTTGCTTGGCTTACTCTTGTCTTTGGGCAAAGTATATGCAATCTTGCTTACGAAAAACAAAACATGATGCAGTCAATTTTGAAGTGCTGCGCAGAAATTAATCCGCTGTTTCAACATGCCGAAGAGATTCTGGCCTTAACTGCAGCGAACGCCAATGATATGAATTTAAACTGCACGAAATCATCTGTACGTTATAGTTCACGAAACGCTAGAAAAATTAGCAATACATTGTAAAACAAGTACAACAGCTGGTTTAGAGTGATTCTTTCACTTCCAAACAAGAATCATGTACCGTATGAAGCCCACAAAGCTAAAAGAGATTTCATTGTCTCAGCAAGAAATCCAAGCTCTGCATCCAGTTGTTTGGAACAAAGGATTGCAAGATAGAATCTCGGATACGAACTGTGTTAAAAAGATAAATCCACAAATTACAGCATAAAAGCTATGACAGTGAAAGTTTTAAGCAAAGTTAGAACAGTCACAACACTTCCGATTTACAAACCTCAAAATCTAATACGAGCGTGCAATGCATCGTGTAGATGTCTTTGAATTCCTTGTAAGTGTTCCTGACACTTTACCCTTTGCCACCATTTATAAAAGCAATTTATACATTGTTTGCTGATTTCGTTGGTATTTCAACCAGAGGTAGATACTTTTGAAACTCCACAACGCAACCAAAATTGTTTAAAAATACAGAAAACGATTTGCGAAGAGAACCGAGAGACCAACACAAATGTTGTCGATGAGTTCTTGCAGCATTAAGTCTTGACTTACTTGGACGGCTTTTATTTTCCATTTTTAAGCTAAAACGGGCAACGCTGTGGCTGCAATATTTCGTCATAAGTCCACGCTCATAATCAACTGCACAGAAAATTTTATTGATCTGAAGGTGAAAAAGGAGCTGTTATTCCACAATTTGGAAACGAGTTGCAAAAATCTGTTTCTTGAGTTATCACCTATAAGGCGCCTTAGACCTTACATGCACAACTAGTAAGAGATTTCCGCTCTATTTTGCATTGTGACTACAACATTGTGGCTGGATTTCGACAAAAAGTTTCCGATTGGTACTCTGAACGCATTGCCTTACACTTGTCTAAAACCTCTCTTTGATTATAACAACACACGATATAGACTTTTATGCTGGCAAGTCCAGGGTGTTATTAAAATTACAAACATCACTTTTTGGTGTTTTAAACGCTGAGCAGAGTTCAGTGCTTTGTCTCAGTCTACAGTAAATTATTTCATGTCTTATAAATGAGGCGCCTATGTTTTACTGTGGTTGTCTGGGATCATCCAAATGATTTGTAACGAACGGCTGAAGATAACAAATCGGCCACGGCCGCAGTGCTTCGGTTGCGCGGTGTTCGGCGTTAAAAGCTGCCGGTCTCATACTGAACCGAATCCCAAGAGTGATTCCAAGTGCTCTCTTCAACGAGCTAAGTGTTCGCCGCTCTAGTGTTGGAAGCACTTTCATACGCTGGGCACGCGGCCCTATTTATAGATTTGTCAACCTCAACAGCGACCCACTAACATTTGCTTATCAACATATTGCCGAACTTTTGCATAACTCCCGGCAATAAATGTTGTCTTGGCGACACTTGAGCGATATTGGTAGCTGCCCCTTCCTCGCGTGCAGCTAATTTCTTAATCTGGTTGCTAGCTGACTGCATGAACGGGATTAAGAGGAGAACCTCAGTTTTATAGGAAAAAATAAAAATAGATGTATCGCCCTGCAAAATGATGTGGTACACAATCAACGTCAGATCAGAAAAGTTAGCTGTGCACTTTGTGGATGCCTTAAGCTACTACAAAAACCCAAGCTTCACAATTTTAACAATGACTTTAAAAAAAGGTCATAAAACGAAAATGACATTGCAGTGACCCAAAACTATAATTTGAGTTTCTTTTCAAAATGCGAAAAGAATTTTTTTTGTAAAAGAGTAAAAAATTAAATATATGCTTCCGCCTGAGTACTTACATTGTATCCGCAGTTTGGAAACGGGTGGCACCGCCTTGTACTGCCAGCAATACCGAGCGCTGACTTCACCACGAAACTCGGAAACAAGGAAAGTGCGATTTAACGTGATTCTAACCGAGAGAGCCTCCCCTAAAGAAAAATGGAAACAAAGCTTTTTTGAAGTTGGCAGATGTTTTGGAAGACACTTACGGTATGGATACTGACGAAATTATTCCACTTTCAGATACCAATTATGAATAACCCAGAACAATCATAAAAACTTAAAGTTCTGGTATGATTACAAAAACAAAGTTTAGAAGCATCAGGTACTGCATGTGTTACGGTAGGCTTTGTGCACATGGGGATGCCATAAAATCGTACGAAACACCGCAATCTGATTGTGAACTTAGTACGGAACGTTTAAGACAAGTATTTTTTTCTTTTCTTCCAAACAGCTTGCTATGCAACTTCAGAATAGGGAATACGTGCTGTAGCTGCCTGCCAAGCACATATTTCATTCGTAAGCTAGTCGGAGGATATTACAACAAGACTTTTGCTACGAACTATATTTTAGGCGCTCATTGTCTTATTTGCTCAGGTGTCCAGCTCGTCAATAAACTTAAAGCGATCTAACGTAGTTCTTACGCATCGCTTTTACTCAATACCGTTTCTAATACCCAGACTAAGAATCAAGTTTTAAAGGAGCGCTGACAAACTTAGTTGTATGTTCACAAGCCATTGTAACGCTGTTCATAGGTTCTGCCTTGTGCTGGTTAATCTCAGACTTGATCCTTGCAGTCGCTTGTAACGTTCAGCGTTTCTCACATATACACCAGCAAACATATGATATGGCATACTGCATAACGATAGCATGTGGTTTGATTCAGATGCTCTTTTGCCTTCTTACCGACAAAACATCACTGAAGAATGATTTCAACTGTGAGTTTCACCGGCTAAGTGGTACACTGAGTTGGTCATACCCCACTAAAGCTGGTAGGCTGGGTTCGACTCCTAGTCGAGTCATAACGAAGAATTGAAAAACGGCTCGGCCTTAATTAATAGGTGGGTGCAAGGAAAAGGTTCACGCGTGGTGTTGTCACTTACTTGCCACCAATGCAGCATTCGCTACGAAAGATAGCCGTGTTGGCTCCGGCGTAACTAAGCCGAGTTAGGAGCGGATCCAGCCAGTAGGTTTAGGGGGGCGATTTCAGTAATATTTGACAGTCTAGTCTCATTGCGGGCTCAATACTGTAAGAGAGATGAAGTATACTCTACAACACTGCTGTGACAAAACACTTGACGACAAAGTGGCCTTATGTAACGAATGATGTTTTCCGAATTGTACAAACTCATGGTGAAAAAAGTTATTTTCGTAGGTTTTAGGGGGAGCAATCGCCCCAATCGCCCACCTTGGATCCATCTCTGAGCGGAATTGAGCGCCGCTGACCACGCAGGTCACTCTAAGGGAACTACGTAAGGAGTTTAATGAAACTGAACCTGTTTCAGTACAAATATTCCAATTGTAAACAAAGGTTGCACATAAAAACTCAGTTTTGAAGCCGTCGACACAACAAGATGCAATATTTTTACTGAAAATGTTAAACACATATACATGATGAAAGGCTATCAACCAAAAGAAGTCAGTTTATTCGAAACCTGCTCAGAACTTCTTGTCAAAAACAGCGTTTAATTGTGTTGAACAAGCGTGACATCAATTATGCGCAAGGTTGTGAAAAACTAATCACAAACAAATACAATGCGAATTGTTGACAGCGAGTACCATCAAGTTTGAACATTCCAAAACATTTTGCAAAGGTACGAAAGTTGACAACTGTGAAGCTGATGACTGTGCAGAGTAATGCAACAGTTCCATTTCTTTTTGCGTTGGTTTTCAGCCGAAAGAGAAAAATTGGGTTTTATTTGAAACTATATATTATTAGTATCAGAAATAAAATGTAATTGGTTAATGGCTGCCACATCCCCGTATATCATGCATATCACCAAGCAGTTCTTTATACGAAGGGTTAGTTCTATTTATACCTTCCTGATTTTGCGTATAGCATTGGATTGCGATGCATTAAAATCAGCTTTCGGTATTGAATCTTAGTGCATTTGAAACGAATTGGGAAATTACTATGTAACTAAACGGAGTGATTTCTCTCAAACTACAGAGCAGTGGTCGCTTACTTAAAATACGAGTTTTCTTGTAGAGATTGTCACCTGATGTTAAAAAAACGCGTGCCCTTGTGTTTTTTTAAATAAATCTTAACAAGAAGACACTTCAGCTTTTTAGGTAGATGTGGTATTGTATACCCAAAATACAGCAACTCATTAGCTTAAAATTTTTACGCCAAACTGTATGAGTAAAGCTTACCACGAGTGTCGGCAACTAATGTTTTTAAACGTGAAGCTTTCGGCTGCACCGACATTTCACCATCCATGACACGTAAAGGAAAGCGAGAGTGTTAGAGCTGTTTTTGTTTTCAAAACTCTTCATTTATCTATTCAGCCTTTTCACCTTAAGATATCAAAAGTGTCAGGTTCTTGTGATATTAAAAATGTGGCTAAAACCTCGCAAAACTTCTGCCCTGCAACACTTATCGTCAAACAAAACGTTGTTACTTAAGCCCGTGACGAAACCAGCACAAAATGTTGAGACTGCAAACACGGCAACCGTCATGCCGTTTTCAGCCAAGGGTTTCGTGACGTTACGCCACAAGGAGCTTACACTAGTGGTTGAATGTACTGTACGTGCGCCTCACCCAAATGGGGCGGACCGTTTCGCTTCAAGTCAAAGCCAAACGGATTTCTCTGTTCACAGCGCCACTTTGTCGTTATGCCGGGGGTAGCTTTGTAACTCAACTATGTTTTTACTAGTGTTAGCGTTGTTAATGCAAAGCCAAAGAATTTACTGCCACCCATGTAACTAAAAGGAGCTTTTCGTCACGAGTAATTGTCAACTGACTAATTGGTTTCAGTTTCTGCACTTTCTGTAGAAAGTTTTTTTTGCCTCGTGTATATCATGATGAATCGCAATTATATCCGCAAAAATCCCCGATCGTTTTGGCATTCTGATGTAATGTATGGCATCTTCCATTTCAAATAGTTGGCGGAAAACCTTTCAAAAATAAATTAATTCCACTGGATTCAGCATCAGGCTACTTGCAACTGCCATCGAAACAAAACAGAATTACAGAGATATGAACGTTACAATAAAAAACATAAACGTTGTCAAAATGCCTGTTAATTCAATTCACCACACTAGTACGCATGCAATAATTCTAGATATTTTTCTTTCTGTGGCGTTAAAGTGCTGTAGTGTGCATAAATAAGAAACTAAGGTGTCACTTGAAATTTTTACCTGCAACACAACTTCCATCTATGTTGAGATGCTGCTGTTTAATTTACAGAAGCTATAGGCCATTTTGAGTTACGATACCAGCACTCGAAAATTAAGCGCCAACGCTTTTGCAAGTCTGTTGTTTTTAACAATACCTTCTACTGTTGTTCCTTCTGCAATCTCACAATCACCACTGACAGCAACTGTACAGTTAAATCGATGCTCACGAGTTTTTAAATGAAACCGCATGGGCAAGAATAGTTACACCCACTAAACGAGATACCTTTTCGCTACTTTAAAATGAATTGTTTGCACTTTTTAAAAAAATTCGCTGCGTAAGATTCTTTACTTCGAATTTCTGAAATTTTAAGCTTCATCTTGTAAACTCGTCACTGTGGTACCATACATGCCTTCAACAAATAATCTCAAAGGTCAATTAGCTGTCGACCGTCGGTTGACGAAGACTTTTTGCCTGCAACAAACGCAAAAACTCTCCTTTTATTTGGTTTGCTTCGTTTTCTTTTTTTTTTGAATACCGATGTCACTTTCAAACGATAAAATTTGTCAGGATAATAACCGCGAAGCAACTAAAAACTGCTTTGCAAAACCAAAGCCTAACTGCACGTGCCAAGCGCGCTTATGCCACCACACGTACGCTTTCTCAAGTGCAATGCTTCGAAGCCACAGCCCTGTCTGCTCAGTTGGTTCGAGCAACAAAAGAAAAAACGTTCGCCTGCCCTACTTGAAATCGCCCGCTCGACCTCGTGAAGCGAGAACGACTTTCCGGGCGCTCTCCTTGTCCTCACAGGTCGGGCATATTGGTTATTAATATGAGCAAGTGTATATGTTCGACAATGGCATGCACTAGTATGAGTTACATGTGTCCTCGCCCCCCTCACCTCGACCAGACAATGGGCAAGGAAATGAGGAGCGAAGAAAATATCGACTCGGGTATTTTTCTGTGGTGTACGGTTACGATCAGGTCGTCGTGTGAATGCTGATGGTGCGGACATTGTTGGAGTCTCGTGCCGTCTCGAACTGTAAACAAGGTACAACAAAGCATTTGATTGTGCTGCACCATCTTCGATTTCAACCGCGCAAACTCCGGATAAAGTTTTATTTAAAGATCGGGCCAATGTATCCGAAAAAAGATAACAACAAGCCAAGCCCCAGAGCAGCTAAGGACCCAAGGAATAGATTCTGATAGTAGGGCAGTTTTTGGATAGACAGAGTTATGCTTGATTGCATTCTAAATGCTTTTATGCGCTTTTTGTTTGCGGTCAACGATTTGTTACAATTTAATCAGCAAAACCACAAAACCTTTGCTGTGTTCTTTAATCTACAAAAATATTTTTGATCCTTTGCAAATTGAGTATTTTTTTCTCTGTTGTTTCAATGTATTGCGATTAGTGTTTAGGTCAGTTTGTGTATTTGTTTGCACGTGTCTGATGCTTTCCTGCTCTTTCCCAGAGCATTTATCAATATACACGGCGTTTTTGTTAAATTTTTCCTGATCAGGAGCATTGACGCAATGTTACTAACTCCTTATTGCGCTGCATCTGATTCCACACAATGCATGTCTAGCCACTGTTGACTCGATGCACGATTCACGGAAAAGATTGGTTTACGTTTGAAGACGTTTGAATGAAAGGTTTAAACATGTCGTAATGTGCTTATCTCTGTTCCAATACTGCACCAATGGACAAACTACTAGATTCTTTGGCAAAGCGGTGACGGAAATCGCCTAGCGATCGCGCATTAAATGAAGTTCAATGTTTAGTGCAGTGATCTTAGCTTTTGTGCACTTACGAAACAGGAATTAGTTAATCGATAATTGTGGATCATCGAAAAACAAGACAACAATCATCGTTGACATTTTGATAGCAAGGCATGACCTTTGGATTTGCGAAAGAAATGATGGATGGTAACAAAGTACCTTCAGGGGCATTTTTATCTTGTTCTGTGGCCAAAACATTACATTTACAGTACGTTTTTTCCTTGCTGTAGATTCACTAAAACTCCATTCTACAGCAAAATGCTATTTGTCGTTCATGTGCATCAAATCGGATATTTGTAAAGGTATGCAGTAACAGATACAGTTTGCAAACAAACAACAGATATAACTCGTAAGCAACAGTTTGAAGCTTCATCCTGAACTTTACTTTTTGCATTTGTGAACGAAACAATGCGGACGTTTGTTTCCAGGACTCAAGAGATATGAACAACATTCATACATGTAATCTTGAAAACGCGCAAACATAACGCTTTTGAAGCCAAGTTAATCAAAAAAAATTCAATTGTGACTGTAATTGGAATAGGCAACATGACCCACTGTTTTCTTTTTTCTATTCAAACTTTTTATTGGTCGATTACAAACTCAAATGCATTGAAGTGTGCAATATTTTTTGCTTTTTTGATCAGAGTCCTTTGAAAAGCAATTAGCAAGCAACTAAAAATTCAATTCAGATATCATTCATGTTTAATGCAACTGACAACAAGACAACAAAACTTCCTTCCCGGTTTGAAGCTGTCCTTCAAGTTTAAACTTCTGTGCTAGAGCCAGATGTGTCGTGGGATTGCAACTTTTTTGCCACAACCTGTTTGCATAAACTTTGTTTGAATAACTGTTTTGCTTGTCATCATGGAACCTGCGAATCAAACCTGCTTTGAAACATAATTTCTACAAATGTTTGGTATGTTGTGGTGTTTATTTTTTGGAAGATGTGGTGTAAAAACAAACGCGGTTGAGTGAGGCGCAAAAGCGATCATGAGGTCTGATCCACGCTCTAATGGACAGGCAAGGTCAAGAGTCAGGCTGTTAGGAATGCATAAAAATGCGTCACAACCTTCATACCAGGGACAAAACATAACGTTGATAAAATTTTATTATATTCTCTGTGGCAGAACAGTAAAAATCAAGGATAATATTATGAGAGGATCTTTTTCATTTCTGGTATGAAATCATGACTTTAGAGAAAAGGCCACAAAATAAAATGCTGAAGCTTATGCGTGTTGCTTTGTTCAGTTGATTCATNTTTTTATGGAAGTGNATTTTTAAATTTATTTTTTGCCTTCACACATCATGAGTTTTGCTTTTCACGGGATAACAGTATGTGTTGGGAATATTTCTTGGAAATTGTTTTTGCAAACATACACTTGCTTTAGATGAGATTGTATCGTTAATTACGTCAAAAAATACACTAATACTTTATAGACATAAGTATAGCTGCCAATAGCCAAAGCAAGAAAGTGATACGTAAGTTTTGAGTTAACATTTTCAATCAGTTCATCACAATCACATCAGAATCGAGATAAAAGTAAAGCGATCCCAAAGAGAGCTTATTCCTAATTGACTAAAGCTTTGAATAGTTTCTTTTGTGAGGTTTTTGTGCTGGATATCACAACAAGTTACAGGCTCAAAAATATATAAAATCATATATACAAATGGGTAGATAGCATTAAATGCGATTTTAAGCGCAGTTTATACTAACCGAAAATTTCCTTAAAAATCAGCAGTATTCTCAACAGTATGACCAAACCAAATTGTTTAATACTGTATTTCACATGTTTTAAAAACTTATTAATTTCTTTCACAACCGCACCTTCTCGCAAGAATATAAATATGGCTTAAAATATATAAAATAAATGCGAACCGGAATCGATATCAGTGTCAAGGATTTAAAGGCTTATTGCAGAGCAGCCTACGTTGATGAATATGGCAAAGTCAAACGTTCCTCAGCTTTTTGTTGTTAGATTTGTCAACGATCCTACAGTTGCGTGTTGTCCAGGATATCAAACCAATTTGCAGAAGATCGAAGCATTTTTTTCAACTCTTTAAACATACCTGATGCAGCAGGACAGCGGGGGAAAGCTGCAAAAGCACCGCATTACAGTCTAGCGGGCACGACCTACAGCATCTTTTGCAAAGCGATAGCAATCTATTTCAAACAATTGCAACTTGCACGCTTGTAGCGGCGTTGACAACGCAACCAGCGGGCTGTGCATCGACCGCATAATAGCCGGTCATTGCATAACCAATGAAGCATCGCCATTCACAAGCGGTCGAGCTTATGCGGTGGACATTGTTCCCGAACATTAAGCTGAAGCATCGCAGCCGCCCTTCTAAAATTCAAGTAAACGTCGCAGCGTTTTTTATTTTTTGAAAAGCGTTGTCGGGTTTGATTTGACACCTTCGTTACCGCAGTTCCTCCCATTTGATTTCCAAATTGTTTCTCGGTTCGCCATTATTGCGCCAAAAAGACCTGCGATCGTCTTCACGTCGCGGCTGACAGTGTAATCTACCTGTTACGGATGACTGCACAACATGCAAGCAAAAAGGAGAACAAAAAACAAGGCAGCCGTAAATTGCTTAAGTTGTTACGTAAGCAGTCACATTTATGTAAACACTCGTGGCGGACCTCTTTTTCCTGGCTATCATTTGTGCACCTTGTTGCTCGACTCCAGTTTTCTTGAACTACTTTTCATTGTCCGCAGCTAGTACAGTTTCCATCTTGTACAGCTGTTCACTAAAATTGTGTCTTTGTAAGTGTCACAGCGTGCACACACACAACAAGGTAAAAACCCACTTGTCACTGGGAGTTCATGTGTATCAGCAACTAACATTCAGTTAAAGTACTGTGGTCGTCTTTTGTGTCGCTACCACGACGACTTCTCTTCATTTGTGAAAAAGTGGAATTTTTTGATAAATGTTCAGTGCAGACGATTTGCAAGGAAAGCGTAAGCTTTTATTATTTTAGTTCTAACCTAACACATATTCAGAAATAGGGTTATGAGGTCTACAAACTAGGATTCTGAAGCATGTGGCAGAAACTAAAAAACAACACGCAAGCTCAAACGTGCCTATAGTCATCATCCCTTCTCGGTGTTTACGTCGAAACAGCCGACCCAGGGTGGCGGGAGCAGCGGTACAGCAGGGGGGGAGTAAACGAATTGAGGGCAATGAAAACTTATAAAAAGCAAAAAAATCGTTGCCAATTATCCTTGTTTCTGTTCAGCAACAATGTTGACCTAAAAAATAATAACAAAAATTGTAGAAAACCTTTCTGAAGTTTCTGATTGCGCGAGAAGCTGCAATAAATTTGTTTCAAGTCGATCTTAAAAACCATGAAATGAACTGTGGTACTGTTATGAAAAACCACCTTTGCCCCTTATGTAAGGGCCTGGGGGGTAATACCCCATCATTCTCCCGCTCTCCGGCGTCCCAGAACCGCCTTAGGCAGTTGTGGCGAATATCATACTCGTATACTTAAACCTTTTAAACCTGCAATTAGAACAGTGGAATTCAAACTTTACCTTATTTGGTTTAAGTCATATCGAATCTGAATAATCAAAACCGCAAATCTGACTAAACCTGATGATAACAAGTTGGTTCAAACTCTCCACCTGTGTCGAGATCAGTTACTTGAATACAGATACATGTGCAAGTTTGAATCATCGCAAAAAATGAAAGCAGAGTCCATTCAGCTGATTCCTCGAAAACTTACCGCAAACCAGTAGCGGACACAGGTTAATTTGGTAGAGGGGGATGCGACGTGAAATTGCAATGATGAACCCAATGCTTCACAGAACCATAATACATAAATCAATCACTTTCGCATACGTACATTTACGAGGACACAAGTCTAAGGTTGTTTTAAGAAAAAGCTTGAGTGATATAACTGGTCAAACTTTTAACACTGCGCCGCTACGGAACCAACAAGCAATGTGGCACATAACAACGATCTGACGTAGTCACTGGCATCGGGGCAGGTACATCGAGGACTCGAGATGAAAAGTTCACGTGACGACATAATACTTATCATCATTGCAGGTTACGTTTGTTACAACACAATTACCGGTGACATTAGCCAGCATAGTACAGTAGAGCTGTTTAAACTTGCATGCTGCAGCAAGTGAGCGTAGTTACTTGGATGCGGTTTAGATCAGTGCTTTTCAAATGGGGAGCCCTACAGTTTTGAATTGTCGTTTGGAATAGTGTGCAACACTCATAGTAATTTGTGTATAACATTTGTGTAAAATTTGTGTAGAATAGCATAGTAATTTGTGTATTTGTTATTGCAGGTAATTTTTATGAAATAAGAGCAAGAAGCAGGTTGATTGTGTTTATTTTGCAACCGAAATTAAGAGAACAGAAAGAAAGACATAATTCCCAAGGAGTGAAAGCACGAAAAAATGAAAGCGAGAAAGCATGGTCATTCATGGGCGTCCGCAGAAATTTTTCCAGGGGGGACAACGTCGGCATTTTGTTTATCATTTTCAAATTGCTGAGGATCAGTGTTCCCTCTAAAATAATTTTACACTGACCAAACGTTCACAAAACGCTTCATTCTCTCTACACTACAAAAGAAAATACCCCGTGTTACGGCAATAGTCACAAAAAACGCTTCGTTGGCAGCAATAGCCAGGTATATTAGTATTAAGACAATTTACACAGTAGGCTATCTGCAGATTTTCAACGCAGGACATTTCTTTTCAAGTAAGCATTGCCATGATCTGTAAAGAAA
>JGI24022J15233_10001726_pt1 | contig 19023 bp, 12 predicted proteins | sample Ectturendosymbi2_FD_15233 | JGI IMG/M metagenome (IMG submission 15233) | reverse complement strand
GCGAAATACTACCACCTAACGGTTGGCGCCCAGGGCCAGGCAAAGTGGGCCAAGGTGGCCTAAAAGTCCTCCACTTATGACATCACTCACAAAAAAATGCATCCCCCAAGCAAAAAATTTTTTTCGAGTGCAGACTAGAAGACTTACCGCGTCTTTTGAGACTTTTACTGGGTCTGCAGAGCATACCGGACTGGAGAAATTCCCATGCAAAGGCATGTGCGTTTAGGCGTTTTTTTTCCAGAAATCCCCGAATACTAGCGGATGCCAAAGTGTTAATTACTTTGTTTTTTATTTTAGATCATACCTTTTCAACCCAAAACCACAGCAAGTCATCCAAAGAATCAATAGTCTCAGATTTTAGTCTAGTTTCCAATAAAAACTTGACCAAAATACTACCATCTAGCGGTTTGGGCCTAGAGCCATATAAAGTGGGCCAATAAGGCTTAAAATAACTCTACTTATGACGTCACTCACAAAAAGCCTGAAACCAAACACCAAAAAATTTTTTTCATTGCATATGCGAAGACTTGCCGAATCGATTGAGGGTTTGAACAGCTTTCTAGCGCAATCATCAGCAGAGATATTCCCGTGCAAACTGTTGGATTTTAGCCTTAGCTTTCCGGAACAAAAGGTGTGAAGGGTTTGAACAGCTCTGTAGTGCAATTGACTAAGGAGCTATGCGGTTAGTAAGACAACTGAAAAATGCTTGAATTTAGCCCAATTTCCAAATACGATATATACATATGCCAGCAGTGAAGATGCTAAACAGCTGAAAAAATGTGAAAAATTAGCGTGAGTGTTGAACTCCAGAATTGCAGACCAGAATCACAGGCGTACACACCTATACCTGGTACCTATGGTTGAAGGAACGTACCACATATCATTAGTATATCAGTTCTTTTGTCTCCATCCACATCTGTGAAAGCAGCTGCAAATCCCTGATTTGTTCGCTGATCAAAAAAAACCTGAAATGCATGTTTGGCTTCACCTTTAAAGAAAATAATAATAGAGTATCGTTTCAAAGATAGAAACTTTATAAACGTGCAGTACAAATAACAGAGCTATGGTATTAGACTACACAAGCGACTACCCAGGGATCTACATGCACAATTGCAATGTAGAAAATTCACCTAATTAATTGAACATGACATATTCAGTGCCTTGAGTTAAAAATCGTTAAATTGCGTGACAGTCAACTCAAATCCAATATTTTTAAACAAATAAGATTTAATTATTTTCAAACAAGTTTTTTCACTTCGTGGAAATTACTACCCATTTGTAAACAAAGTCAATATCTTTTATATTTTTTGACCTAAGCTTTATTCAAATCCAGTGCAAATGCATTTTTTCACCTCGGTGTTACATAAACCAATGGCCAAAGGTGACAAGTTGATACTTGATAACTCCTTTCTAGTAGGTTGCCATTTCTAGTGTTTTTGCTGCAATTGAAGTTTCCCCAAAACTCAACAAATGTTATTTCAAGCTTCTGACTCATGTCTAAAGAAAGCACTTCTACATCTGGGTCCGGATGATTAGTAAGTACAAATTGCAAAATAAAGAATGAGGACCATCTGCGTAAAGAATAAGCCCTTATGAAGTATTGGGCATATTGTTTCCACAGTGTTACCAGAAACAAGATTCCAAAATGAGAATATACTTCATACAAGTAAGATATATTTTGAGAATATGCATGGTGCCCTAACAACAAAGGCTACTGCACAAAGATTCACACTGTGGCAGCAAGGAAGTTTATGGAGATCACATGCAGTCCATTCTAATGTTGCTTGTTTGCACCACATGCATATGCATATGTGCTATTCTTCACACACATCTCATTCAAGGTGCATCACACACTAAACAGCACCAACCAAGCAGCTACAACAACTATTTCATTACAAAACAAAAAGTTAAAGGTATTATATTTGTTTTTACAGTAATTCTCAGTAAAAACATCCAAAAGTAAATAATGAAACCTGGTAAATTAACAGTTAACAGTCAATATATTTCATGCTAATAAAATATCATATATCTGTTAATAACATATATATATTGATTCTATGGAACAGTGTCATTCAAATGAATTTCATGCACTTAAAGTGAACTAAAATAACTCACCTTAGATGTTACATCTGAAATCGAATGAGAAAATCCAGCACTATAAATATTTGAAAAGAAGAAGAGGACCACACATTGATGAATGTGCACCAGCAATTCTTTCATCATGGAGAAATGGTAGTCAATGCATTTCAACTTTGAAGAGACTGTCCAGTGATAAATACTACATGCTAGTAACTTTTTAAAACAAAACAAAAATATGCAGTTTTAAAATATACTCAGTATGACATGTTTCAGTGATTTCTTCAGTAAACAAAACATCTTAATTCCATCTAATCGATTCTTGATGTTCCAGACACTTGTAAGTCATTCTGCAGATATGCAATGAACATTTTACTAAATGTGGAAAAAAACATCATGCGAATCAGGTTGTGCTAATGTAAGTACAATCTCTGCAACTTAACTCTTTAATGAAACGATCGCGATTGATTTAACGATCGCGATTGACCAGCCCTTTTTTGGCCATAAATCGCCAGCCGCTAGAGCTAGAGAGCTGTTCAAACCCTTTACAGATTCAGCAAGTTTTCTAGTTGACATCGAAAAAAAACGTTTTTCATTTTCGGTGGGGCTTTTCTGGCGGTGGCATCACAATGAGGGCATGTTTTGGAAATTTCGGTCACCTTTGGCCGGCCCTGGGCCCCAACCCATTGACCGATTCTATTGGCTTAAAGTTTTGTTGAAAACTAGGTCAAAATCTGCGTCAATACAGCCCTTGATTGACTTGATAAGATATCTGCAGCCAAAATTATGGGTCAAAAAAACAGTTTTTGACCTAATTCAAAACTTTTCAGAAAAGGCACAATTTGCCCTTTTAGGGCAAACTTTGGCCAGCTATAACTCGGCAGCAGATTGAGCTAGAGAGCTGTTCAAACCCTGTAATGACTAGTGGCGTCGTGTAGTTTAGATTTAAAAAATTTTTGTAGAATTTGGTTGGGGGGTTTTGGACCAATGGGATCATGACAGGGGCATGTTTTTTGGTTAATCATATGACGCCATCATCTGATCCCACGGTCCAATATTTTGGCTCGCAGTATTTTAGGATTCTAGACGAGAATACATGCTTTTAGAGCCCTTGATTGAGTTTCTGGCGTTTCTGGTTCATAAGTTAGGCCAAAAAAAGCTAATTGGTAAGGGGCTTTTTTCAATACTTTTGGGGGATTTCCCTAATTTATTTCAATGTTTTTTGGTCCTAATCTTAGAACCAGGAATGCTAAAAACCCATTTGAACCCTTCAAAGTCCTGAAATGTACCGAAAAAACAGCTAAACTAAAAAAAAATTAATGTCATTTAAATGGCTTCTGCGGGTCTCAAAGGGAGGTCGGGCAAAAATGATGACGTCAGCAAAAAATAACATAAACATCAAAAATAACATAAACATCCTATCATCACATAAGCATTAAAAACAACAGACATCCTGAACTGATTTTTTTTTTATTGCTAACTACATACCTTCACGAGTCTTTAGAGGGTTTGAACAGCTCTCTAGCTCATTCTGACGACAAGTCATTGCCTGGGGAGAAATGCCCCTCAGAGTGGCTTTTGAGGGAGCAAAATTTAGGTCAATTTTTGGTTTATGAGCCATAATTTTCCTTTCCGATGTGCTAGGAAGTCAATCAAAGGCTCTGTAGACACGGATTTTGACCTTTTCAACTAAACTTTAAATGGCCCATTGGGACAGCACCCAGGGCCAGGCAAAGATGGCCAAAATAACACAAAAACACCCATACTTTTGACATTACCCCCAGAAAACCTTGAACCCAAAACGAAAAACGTTTTTATTCGATGTCAACTAGAAGACTTGCTGAATCTGTAGAAGGTTTGAACAGCTGTCTAGCTCTAGCAGCTGGCGATTTATGGCCAAAAAAAGGCTGACCAATATGTTGGCGCGCGCGGTCTTTAAAGGGTAATATTCACCTTTGTTTAATTGCTAGTTTTGTTAAGCGATATACAGTTTCACAATTTGCAAAGTTTTTTTTTAATGCTGAAAAGTAATAGTTAAAACAGAAGATATTAGCATGCTAGCACTGTGTGCAGTGTTCACAATATTAGTCAGCTTCTGAAGCAGACGAATAATCTATGGCTTTAAGATCAACAGTTGCAACAACATTCTGAATGGAACGAGCAAAGTTATTGTGAGAAGCAATGTTGCTTTGTAAAGTAGTGCATACTTCACTTAAATATTCATCAATAGTGTCTACTGTAGGCAAATGACTAGTAGTAGCTGATGGTATGCTGTGAAAGGCACTTAACAAAAATTTGCGAAAATGATCCAACTTTGCTTCCAGTTTTCTGTTGCTTGTGTTCTGCCTTTGGATCTCAGCCTCAAGTTTCTGTACTGCTGCTTGTAAATTCATAATGTGTGTTTCAAGAACAGTATTTTGCTGTTCACATTCAGTATTTGCTCTATTAAGGCGGTGAAGCTCACTTTCTTTAGCTTTATTATAATCCAAAAATGCTTCAGTGAAGATAGGAATATCACTGCCATCCAAGCTTTGCAGGGGACGATTCAAACGCTTATTAATAATATCATTTGCAGCTTTGCCACCTGCAGAAGAGGATGAAAAATGACGACCTTGTGTTTCTTGTGACCGCTGCAAAAATAACTTGTATTTTTCAGATTGCTTATATTCTTCCAAATGTTTAAGGTACTTTTCTTTTTCACGCTCTGCAGCATCCACATAAATGCGCTTCTCGCTATCATCCATAGTACTCCATTCTTCACCAACCAATTTAGTTATTTCAGCAAAGGAAAGATTAGGATGTAACTTTGAAAGATGTTCACGTCGACTGCTCATAAATACAACATATGCATTTACAGGTTTTTTAGGAGCATTTTCATCTTTGATTAGTTTTCTTCTTTTTCTCCCTTTGGGCCAACCACGTTTCTTCTTTTCACAGTTAGTTTGTTGACACATCGGTGCTGACATAATAATTAAATAAGTCACCACTGGTTGTAACTTCAGTACAAACTGCAAACGAAAGTGTGAAAGCAAGTATTAAGCATATATATACTTAAAGTCATATCTGCAAGTTTAGCAGTAATAATATTTATTTATTTCAATTTTTAGCAAGACTCATGGTCCACATAACAAGGATACTCAAATAACACAAAGATGGCTGGTTATAGCACATTACAGAGTTGTTGGTGTTAGATGATAAACACAGACAGATGCATCATCAAATAGGAATCAGGCAGTGGGCAAGAAATGAAGACATTATAACATCAAGTTCTGAAGTAAATGGCTAAAAAAGTCAGATGGGTGTGTTCAGAAGCATATAAATAGTTTCTACCAACCGAGCTTTGAAATGCTTTTGAGAGATATTTAGTTTGACAAAATTTAAAGCAAGATTTGAAACTAACAGACAAAAAGAACACTGATGGACATGTTGGGATTAAGAGGAACTGTGGAAACTCTGGCAGGGCAAGTAATGTATGATGACAAGGACATATTTTTGAGGATATATGAAGATCAGATTATGCCCTAAGAAAGGTAGTGCATCCAAGGGGTCTGTTTGGCTGTCATGACAGGTCCCCTTGTACTGTAGGTACTCAGCATTAACACCAATCAAACATCGACTACTGCCACTGCAGGTCTCTAATGCAGGTGGTTTAGAATAGGCAAAAGCATTGGACGCCTGTAAATACCACAAGATCACTAAGATAGCTAAGATCGCCCTAAGATCGTTAAGATCACTGAGATCGCCAAGATTACTACGATTGCCAATATAACTAAGATCGCCAAGACAACTAAGATCACCAAGATTACTAAGATCGGACATGAACATTAAGTTGTACTGGATCTAATTTTATAGTAAAGAAAATATAAAAGTGAATTGTAAATCCAATTTCTGTCCAAAAATTTAAGCAAGTCACAACTTTTTAATAAGAAAACGCTGCAATTCCTTTTAATGAATTTAGTCAAATACGGTTTTGATCCTAGCTATATTCTTTTGAAAAATGAGACAGTGTGGATCTAATGTGAAAAAGCATTTATTGGATCCAGTACAATTTAAATTTTCTCTTTTATTTTAACAATCTTGTCGATCTTAGTAATCTTAGCCATCTTAATGATCTTAGCAATCTTAGCGATTAGTGATCTTCGCAATTTTAGTGATCTTAGCAATCTTAGCGATCATAGTGATCTTGTGGTATTTACAGGTGTCCACGAGATCACTAAGATTGCCAAGATCACTAAGATCGCTTTGATTACTAAGATCGTCAAGAATGCAAAATCAGAAGTTAATCTCAGTGGTCTTAGCAATCTTGTGGTATTTACAGGTGTCCAGGCAGATCTCTCCTTGGGGGTAAATGTACCTAAGTTTGGGAACCACTTGTTCAGGATTAGGGCAGTGATGTAGTTGAGACCATAACCTTCGAGACCGAGACCTGGTTGATGAAATTTCGAAACGAGACCAAGGCTTCATTTACGTTTACATGGCCAGTTTTGCATTGTCTCATTACCATATAAGGATAACAAGTGGTCTGGTTCTGAACGTGATTTGCTGAGTCAACGCTCTGAACGAGCCAATGCGTTGGCCACCTCGACAGCAAGACGTCTCGTTATGAAGGGTACGTTGTCTCGTTCGCGCGGTACTAGGCTAGCACCTAGCATTCAGTGCCTGTCTCTACATAAGATATGCCTGCACCATTATGTTAACTGTTAGCATGTTGAGTTCAGTTTTGGAAGTGTAACTGTAATACCAACATAAGTACCATGCAGTCGACAAGGCACGTCAGCGAGGATGTGTAGTTTTACAACAGTCAATAGATAGCAGTTTAGGTTTTGGGTTGGCAGTGTTTGGATTTCTAATTTTGAAGGAAAGAATCTTAACCAAATGTTCAGAAACCACCTGTTAAAAGCTGTTTGCTTCTGCATTTTACATGTCATTGAAAAAATTGAGTACAATAATTTTATGCTATCAGTGGCAATAGAAGTAGAAGTTACTACAGTAACTAAAATATACTTTTTGAAATGTAGGCTATCTGCCAGTTTTAGATATCCCTTATTTTTTAGAAATGAAACATTACTGAGAAGGTGCTTGTTCATTATAAAGGCTGAAAGCTGCGCACAACAAATGATAAGAAGCTCTGTTTAAATACAAATATGTATTTGAAATAGGCAAATAGGCTACTGGTCAGCTGGAGTGGCTTGGTAGTGTTAGGAATAGTTGTTTTGAAAGTAAGAACTTTGTGTGTTGCAATAATCTTCATAAATCCGGCTTGCAAAAACAGGGCAACTTGCTGGCATCAGTGGTGATAGTAGTAAAAGATATATAATTATTTCATTAGCTCCTTGAAATAATGTCATAGGATATGTTTAATATAACAAATATGTGACATTAGGCTATTAGTTTAAGTATCAGTGTAAACTAAAGATTTTGACTGATGTGTCACCAAATTCCACCTAGGCACTTGCAGACACATGCAATATGAAGCAGTAATGTCCATAATGTTTTTCAGCATTGTGCTTAGGAGACCTGTGTGAAATTTGTATGCTTGTAGCTTTGTACATGTGACATCAACGCATGCTGAAAACGTCAGTGTACGTCTGCTATGGATGGATTCATGATGCAGCATGATCCATAATTCACGGCACCAACTTCATGAGAGGCATGAACAGCAATTGCCAAATTTGTGAAATCTGTAATCAGTTTACATGCTTTCCAACTCCATACAACCCTTTGTTCACTAGCCTGCACACAGTGCACAGTAGATGTTTACCGACACGTCTGCCACACGGAATGACTTTCAAACATGTAAACCGAACGGTGCAATGACGTCAGAACAGGCTGTCTCGTTTTTGCAGACCGCCACTTGACATGTAAACCTAATAATTAAACACTCCGAGACAGAGACCGGAGATGTGAAGTTCAAGACCGAGACTTCAAAATTTGTGCATTTTGCCGATTTTTTTTAAATGTCGTCATCACTTCTGACTTTATTTTTTTCAAATTTCTGGCATTTTCCAACATGTTTTTGTTGTTTCTTACTTGCAAATACAATAAACAAAAAATTGTTGAATTATAGAAATTTTAATGAACCATTCCTTTGCAACATGCACAAGACCTGAAACCTTCGAGACTAAGACTTGCAAAAATGGGTCTGAAGACTGAGACCAAGTCTGGAGACTCCATCACTCGTTAGAGGTTGGGTTTAGGTAAGGATTTAAAGGTTAAGTTTGGGGCTTCATTTTAATGTTACTAGCAAGTGTAGTGGAACCAGCTAGGGCACACCTGTCATGTGTTAATGTCACATCACAAGCAGTGAACGAACAAGTTTTCAAAAGTTATGTCCCTTGGCAAACCCACAGCCACTGCCTTAAGACTAGCCTGTATGGTTTTAGTGTTTAAAGGACAATGCATTCAAAACCTTGAGTGTAGTTACTTTGCTTTTGAGATTATGCTATATTATGGACCACAGGCCAGAAAATTCTTATTGTTTAGCATGAATAGGCCGGGTGGTTTTTTGTTAGCTCCAGGTAGGCCGGGCTACAAAAGTGTTGGTCTGTGCTATAGTATCTCTAGTGCACAGATTATAGAATATTGCAAGATTTTACTTTTGCCATAAAAATCATCGATGTTATTGATATGAAACAAATGTACAACAGTGTAAGTGCCAAGTAGGGGGAAAGAAAATGCTTTTTGAAACTGGAATTTTACTATATTGATGTTTCTTATGAGTTTTAATTTTATGTGTATATGCTTTTAAACTGCATTTCGCTTTTTCTGGCTTTTTTGTGGACAAGGTCTGGTTTTTTTAGGGTGAAGACAGATTGGCAGGGCCGGATTTAACTGATGCGAGGCCTAAGGCTAATCCACTTATGAGGCCTCTTCTCCCATTGTTGCAAGGGAAAAAATGGAAAGTGTTGCCAAAATCTAAAAATGACGCTCTGAAAATACGGTCAGTAAGAAGTTCTAAGTCATTACTGGAGTGCCCACGATCACTGTGTTTGTTACTGCCTTCGATGCAAAAGCATTTAATTGCACATAATTTTAAATCCTACTTGGCTGGCGGAAACAGCATTATTAATTGCCATAGGCAAAACAACCGAAATCGCCACAATTGAAATATTTGACAAAACAATTGTCCTACGTTTTTTACAAGAGTCACATCTGTTTTTCTTATACGTGTTAAAAAAAAACGAACAAACTGCACCTATATAGTATGTGTGACAACATAAAGACTTTAAAGCCCAACATGAGGACCACGTTGCAAGTCACTTACTATTATAGATGTAAAAATCTCACACACATGAGCAAAACACGTTTCGTTACGCAAAACGCACCCAAATTGTTGTAAGCGTAAGGCTCACGATTTGTGTGTTTCTTACTTTTTCAGACTAGTAAACTAATCTGTTACACAAAAAGATGAGGTTTAAAAACCAGTACCGTTGCCGGAAAGTCTTGAACAGAGGATTTAAATTTGCATAAGAGCTTCACATTCTGAAAATTGATAAAATCTTCACTGACACTGGTTTATACTGTTTCATATTTAAATTTTTAAGGGCTGAGCTCATCAATGCCCACCTTGGCGACTGGACTAATTTAAATTTCGCTCATGATACTGTCATTATTGAAATACCTATAAAGAAATAAAAAGCTACAATCATCGAATCAAGTAAGTAAGGCTGAACATAACCCAGTTGGCCAAACAGTTAAAAAGGTTTTGTCCTGTCTTGGTCTTCTTCATAATTAATAAACTATCTAAGATTTCATTACAATTTGTTTGCCCAAGTTAGTCACTTTTAATGTACCGAATGCAGCATGCTTGGTGTGGACCACCTCTCCTAGAACAGTGACCTTTTAATTCATTTTTAATTCTTTTGAATCTTGAAAAGGATCTTACACCAAGTAGTTTGTGACCATAAAGCTAAGAAATAACAAGGCTTCGCGTGGTTGGATAAACTAAGAATCACTTTTCTAAGGCATTAGACCCAAATGCACGTTTGTCATATTTTTGCTGCTTCCCTGTATCGTTGGGGAAGAATTCTGCGGTTGCCAGATGCCAAAATGGCTTTTGCTTGTTATTCAAGCTCATCAATATCTTCTCTGATTTGCTTAGTATGACAGCAGAGATGCGCGGACTGAGAAATTTTTCAGTCCCAGTCCACTCCTGATCCGATGAAATTGAATCCGATCCAGTCTTGATCCGCAAAATTTTTGAAAATCATCAGTCCGATCCAGTCCTGATCCGCCAATGTAAACTTATGTATTTTTGTTTTGCCTCATGGGGCAAAAGAGCTATACTGGATCTATTTTGCCTTTAGCCAAATACGATTGGTTGAAGGCAAAATAGTTCCAGAAGTGCTTTTGCCTCATGAGGTAAAATAGACACAACCTTTTGGCATTTTCAAAATTTTTAACAAGGAGATGTCTATTAGGCATCAGAGGGAAAAGCACTGCTGGAGTTATTTTGCCATTAGGAGAATCCGATTGCTTGGATTGACCAAGTGAAAAATGGACGATGTACTTGGATTGGGGTAAGGTCCTTGTTACATGACCTAAAACCCTAAACCTCAGACAAAATCCAAAACCTAAACCCAAAACATAGAACCCAAAACTTAAATCCAAAACTTGAACTCAAAACCTAAACCCAAAACCTAAACCCAAAAACTAAACCCAAAACTTAACCTAAACCCAAAATTCAAACCTAAAACCTAAACCTAAAAGTTGAACTTAAACCCAAAACTTAAACCGAAACTCAAACAGACATCCTAAATGTAAACCCAAAACCTTAATCCTAAACTTTTTGAAAAAGTACATTAAAAGCACTCCTATCAACTGTAACCTCTACAAGCTAAGCCAAACGAAACGTGAGAGCAAAACCAACGAAGAATCGCACAGCAGGCATAGACACTAACCACTCAACTATGTTCACATTTGCTACTAGAACTCAACGTTATATGTGAACAAATGTGGATACAGTTGTAATTGCAAAATAGTCCCAGCAGAGTTTTTGCATTTGATAACAAAATATGCACTACCATTTTTATTTAGCAAACCTGTGAAATCGGATCACAACTAAAATTTTTGATATTTTTAGAATAATCACATTAAAAGAACAAAAATTTCTCAGTCCGATCCAGCCCTGATCCGCCAATTTTGCAGTGTGATCCAGTCCTGATCTAGCCAAAATTGGCTTCAGTCCTGATCCAGTCCCATTCAGTCCTGATCCATGCTCATCTCTGCATGGCAGCAGTACAAACTTCCGCAAGTACTCAACAGCAATCTAATTTCTGAATGACATTACTGAAGAAAATTCAAATGGAAAGAAATCACATCTAAAAGCACTGATCAGCCTTTACGCGATACAAATGCTGACAAAACTACGGTATTGCTCAGTCACCTAAGAAACAACTATGCTTTTAGGCAGTGTCTATTTTGCTACCAAGATGGCAGCAGCAAATAGCTTGGTAGAAAGGAAGTAAATGTAACTAAAAGATAAACCTACAACCTAACCCCAACCTAACGCTAATCTAACCCTAACCAAACCATAACATAACCCTAAGCTAACCCATGCCTTACCTAATGCTAATCTAACCTAATGCAAAGCTAACACTAACCTAACTCTAACCTAACACTAAGCTAAGCTAACCCTAATCCTAACCCAACCCAACAACACTAATCCCTAAAGGTAACATGTAAGCGGAGCCTGAAAAAAAGCAAAGAAAAAAACAAAATGAAAGTCGACAAGGCGACGAGAGTCGAACCAGAAACATTGGCACAGCAGCACTAACACCTAACCGTTACACAATGAGCACTACTGCGTTTTCCTGACGAAATCACAAAGTGACCTTCTTCTTTGTATTGCATTTGATTATGCCACGTGACCGAATCTTCAACTGCGGGCACAATATAGCTCCAGCCAATTTGTTGCCTCCAGATTATCACCGGTAAAATAGACACTAATACCATGCTTCATTGTAGGATACTGCCGCTAGCCCTACACAAAGCTCTTATCTGCAGTACAACCTACCTTACTTTGATCAAGTGCAGTGATGTAACTAGAGTTTTGAGCCAGGGGGAAACTTAACTGATGGAGACCCACTGGCTAACACCTTGAAAATACTCAAATAGTTGAGAACAATAGCAAATCCGGCATTGAACGACTATGCAAAAACCCGAAATCACCGGAAAACCCTCCAAAAAACGCAAAAAAACAACAATCTACTGAAATTAAAAGAATAGAAAATAATACCAAAGTACAGGCTAGGTGTAGGGGCCCGGTTTTTACATTTACCTTGGCAGGGTACCAAGGTGAAGTTAGCCGCACTTTTCCCAGCCGCACTTTTCGGAGCAGGCGAAAAAAAAATTCGCAAAAAAGGCAGTTTTCCTTACAGCAAATGAAAGGGATTCTATATTCCATCAGTATAGAAGACGTAGACTGAAAAAGAAACCATTGCAATGCAAAACAATTTTCAAAATCAAACAAATACGTTCAGAACATTTAGCCCAGAAACATAAAAAAGCAAGCTGTCAAACAAATTTCCAACCGCTTTCCGGAACACGTACAAGCACTGAAGCACATATTTTATATCACAGTCTTTGCAAATTCATGCAGATTCCATTTCTGTTAAAATTTTGAACTACACTATTCGGAATCGAGAGATTTCGTACAAAATGTTAAGTACGGTTTTTACATAAAGTTAGCGTCTGTGACACACAAATATCGGCTGAAAACCTGTTGTTCACCCTAATTTTAAACAACTTTCCGGAACACGTACGAACAAACATTTTTAAGTTTGAACAACACTATTCGGATACCTGAGATTTCGTACAAAATATTAAGTACGGTTTTTATGCACAGATAGCATCTGAGACACACAGATGTCGGCTGAAAACCTGTTTTACATCCTAATTTTAAACAACTTTCCGGAACACGTACGTACACATATTTTATATCACAGTCTTTGTAATTTAATGAAGATTCCATTTCTGTCAAAATTTTGAACTACACTATTCGGAATGGAAAGATTTCTGACAAAAGATTCAGTAACAAGACCGTACAACACACAACGCAACTTCAGTATTAACGCTGCATTTGTTTTCATACAGGTTGACTTGACAAGGTTTGATGCAATCTGTGGCGTATGCAATAAGGACAGCAATGACTGGATTTTGTTGCTAAGACGACATTAATCATGAAATATTCTTAGAGTTTTCTCTTTGTAGTCAGTCATTTGTGAAATGTGCTTCTATAACCTCATGCATCTTGCAGTAACGAACACAGAAGTTTTTGCTGTGGGTGTGGGGATGCACAGTCATACTCCTTGTACTTCCTCTCACTTCTCCAGTGAACGAACAAAAAGGTTTTCACGGAAGGCTGAGATTTTTCTGTACCTTCAAATCGGGAAGCTATTTTCAAGCCTTTATTGAAAATTTGATTCATACTTATGAAGTTTAGTCAATCGTTTATAGACAGCAGACTGTAGGCTACGTTAGTGTAGCAAATCACCAAAAATGGCCGCAAAGTGGGCTGCATCACCACTCCTGTGACATTTTAGAGCAGTAATAAATGGAACATTTTTAAATTTTTTGAAAACTGCAGGTTGTGCAAGTGTCCAGCAAAGCTGTGTGCTGCGTTGATGCTTTTGGAAGAGATTATGAAAAAGAAGAGGGTGCTGTTACGAAATATACAGTAGGTACACCTACTTACTAAATTGAAATAATTGAAATCAATCATAATCTACAGACTCTTTTACATTTCTTATTCGTGGGAACTTTCTCGACTTTCTCGAAAGAAAATAAAAGGAACACATCCTCGAAATGACTGACTTTCGGGATAATTGATTCTTCCAAAACAAAAGGATAGTTACAATTGCGGCATCTTTTGCTTTCAGGTAATGAATAGTAATTATAACACAAGAGATCAGAATCAATCAACCGTATGGTACTTCTGATTTACTTATTGTCAGCAACAGATTGCAAAAACATTCATTACAAAGTTTCCGAGAATTACAGAAAAATGCTTATTTGACAACAAAGTTACTTCTCTCCAGCAAACAAGGAAAGACTCCAGCCAACAAGGAAGGACTAAAACGATCTCTGCTATGACTGGTAAGCGTAATATATTTGCACTTGTACTTGCAGCTATATTGGTCTCTGTGTGTTTGTTATGAGAATTCAACTGTAGTAATTAAGTGATTAACTAGCCCGCAACCAGGGAGGGTGACCACTGGGCAATTGCCGACACCAAAATTTTCAAAAACAATTTAATTGTTGGGTACAACAAGTAACCAGAGATGAAAGTAAGCCGGAACGCCGTTCTGGTAAAAGAATTATTGCCGGTACGGCATTCCGCTTAGAGTTTTATTGTTACATATAAATTGTCACACAGAATGTCCGAAGGCGTTTTGAGATTGCATGAGGACAGTTACACAGTTTTGTTCAGACGGGTGTCCTTCTTGTTGCTTTTTATGGGTAAAATACTGGTAAAGGCAAGATTTAACCATATGGCTGCACTGTAGCCAAGGCTACATATATTCAGTGGAGCAAAATGTTAACACTTTGTAATACCGCGCGTGTTCAAGCTGGGTACGTTCTTCGGCTTCAATTGTTTTGTAATACAGTAATCTTGAGCCATTCTGAATTACAACTCAATGAAATTGCAAAGATTGATTTCAACTACTGCTGACCCGAAGTAGACATGTATCTTGATGTATGGGTAATGCAAATTAGTAGATTGAGCTTATTAGTGTAGTTAGGAGAGTGAGCTTCACGTGTGCTGCAAGTTGTAAGTTTTTTTCTGTTTTTCAAAGTAATCAGGATAAGGGGATCTCATATAGGCTAGGCTGTATTAACTTGATAATGTCGAAATGTGCATAAGAGGGTAGATCTAGTCAGCGAAAGAAAACAACTGCCAAAACAGATGCATTACTAGCTGTTTTAAATGCATTATGAGCGGGACGTATGGTAGGTCCAACCTTAACCAAAATCCAAAACCTAAATCTAACTTCAGGTTCATTTGTGAAAGACCAATTGAAATTCATTCTTTTCACCAACAGTGCCGCCCCGAGGCATTGCCTCCCCCCGCCCCCTTTTAGGGGCCCTTGTCTCGAGACCCATTTTAGCGAGTCTCGGTCTCAAAGGTTTTACAGACCTGCACAATATACGGCCCGTGAAAGGTTTTCTGGCGGCCAGCACGAGCTTTCTCAACTGTAGAATGTGTTGCAAAAGCTCGACCTCGAATAAGTAATTGTTGTTCCAGATTTTATTCCATGCTACAATGAAATCTCCACATCAAAATTAAATAGATTTTTGCGGGCCCGTGGTAAATTTATGTTGATAATTTGGCGCTTCCAGCTTTCTGAGTTGTGCAGGCCTGGTTTTAGGTCTCGTCTCGGTCTCGATGGCTACAGGTCTCGAGACTTTGAAGATTGCAAAGAAATCGTTTAGTAAAATTTCTATAATTCAACGAATTTTATTTGTTACATTTGCAGGTAAGAAACAACCAAAACAGGCGAGAAAAATGCCAGTAATTTGAAAAAATTTCAACTCAGAAGTGGTGATGACATTTTTTTTAATTCGGCAAAATCCACAAATTTTGAAGTCTCGAATCTCGGAAATTTTGATGAAGTCTCAGTACCGAAGTTTTACACAGGTCTCGACTACATCACTGTGGATTATAGACTTTTTGCTAGGCCGTAGCTACATTGAGGAAAATGAGTCACTTTCCTCGATAAACTATGTAGTTTGTTCAACACTAGCTGAAATGCTGCTACAAAACATTTTTGTTATGCTAAATCAAATCATTATATTGTGTGGCTGTTTTAAAAAGAGCAGCACTGCAGCTAAACTGTGTTGCAACTTACAAAAGTGATACTATAAAATGAGTTGGTCATCTATCTTATAGTAATCACTGGTTGCAACCACCGGAGATACTACCAGCCTTGATTAAAGAAGGACAGGATGTTAGGTCTCCATAAACTACATTTCAGAGATGATCAGATTGTGTTTTTTACTATCCGATCCTATCCTGTTTTTGGAAAAATGATATCCGTATCCGATCCGAATCCTGTTTTGGTTGAAATCATACTATCCGTATCCGAAAATTATCCGAAAGTGTGTTATGATGCACAACATACTTTACATTTTTGTGCTTTGTCAATTTAGCCTCATGAGGATAACTTTGGTACTTTTGAGTTATTTTGCCTTCAGCTGAACACTGTTGGTTGAAGTAGTCACATGACAAGTTTGGAGCGCATGTCCTGCTTAGTTGAGCATGACATCTGTAACAGCTCAGTCCCATGCATGGATGATGGTTGTCATAGTTTCAGTGCTGAAAAACAGCAGCTTCTTGTTTCAATTAAGTGAACTGTAGGCTAAACCCTAACTCCTTAACACTGAACCCCTTAACTTAAGCGTTAACCCTGCACCTTGACCATAAGCCCTGGTTTTCAACCCTAACTATAAACTCTTAAATTCCAACCAATTGTCTCTGCATATTTTATTTGTCACATGACCAGGGTTGTAGTAGTGTGGAAACGTGTGTGAACGATGTTCCTCTTCATTTCTTTAGCGTGGGAAAGCGTTCCCATACCTTTTTTTTACATGAAGATGTGAGATCTAAACGATTACATTAAAACAGGGCTGCGATCTCACAGATGTGCTAGCAACATGCAGATTCGCACTGCTAGTCAAAAGTCTACAGTGAACAGGAAAATCCAGTGTAGAAGCTATTGTAGGCAAATGCTCACTTTTTTCAAACTATTTTGGTGTAGCCTTCCTCTTTATCTTGTGTAGGAAAGAAGTTCCCTCTGTTGCAGAAGCGGAACCTATTGAGGCGTTTAACGCTAGGTTTTAATGAGTTGAACTTCAAGACATCTGAACAAAACAAGAAGTAAAGAAATTATAAACAACGACGAATAAATAAAAGTCAACAGACCACTTAACAGTGGAGCGTCACTTCACGACTGAGAAGCACAGAACAAAATGGTAACACGTCAACTTCTAATGAGCACTAATCAGCGCAGTACCATCAATCACGAATCGCCGTTCTAGAAGGACAAATTCCTCACACCCCCACCTTTTTTCAGCGTTACACCCATGCACATGACCACTTCAACCAATTGTGTTCAAATGAAGGTAAAATAGCCCCAGCACAGGTTTTGCCTCATGAAGCAGGATAGACACTACATGATGAATTAATTGTGCCACTTTGAGTCCTGTCATGCCCATAAACAGAAAGTTTGACATATCTTGCAAGTTTGATACATCGTGTAACCTAAGTACTTTTGCGGATCATTAAAAGACAAACTGAAGTTTTGCCACATAGTCCTGCAGCCACGGGACGTCTTTGATGGGTTAGCCCCTCCGAAACAAAGCTCCAATCCCCCCCGAATTTAAAAATGAAGCATTATGAAACAGTGATGTTTGTTCACATTTCAGAATGTCAAGCCCCAATGCACAAATGTAAAGGCACTCTAGCATATAGAAGACTTTCTGGTGGTGGTTTTGTTGCCACACCAAGCTTTTCATTGTCCATTTCTATGGTAACAATGGTTAGATTTTAATACCATCAATGAGTTCGCATTCATAATTTCATTTATTAATCCTACCCATTGTTGCACTATCAGGAATAGATACATGCTGACAAACTTGGCGTGTCCAATTAGCAGATTAAGAGGGGGAATGGGATTACATTACGGTACAGAGATTACACCACACACCAGTGGTTCTCAAACTGTGTGCCGCAGCACACTAGTATGCCACGAGAGATCCTCAGGTGTGCTGCAGAACTTTTTGGAATTTTCAATATAATAAATTCGTATTACAATTAGGCATGCAGGCAAGCATGCGAGACTTAAATGCACACGATCCATTAGATCAGTGTGTTTCAATTGGGGTTTTGTCGAACCTCAGGGTTCCGCGAGTAGCTGCCAGGGGTTCCGCCAAAACAGACATTGTCTGGGGCAAAATTTGCAACCACAGTCCCATGCCGTTGTAGAAAGTAGGATAGACACTTGGATCATTGCGTATGGATTTCATGAGCAGCGCAAATATTTGCGGAAGATTACGCTTCAGCAACAAAAAAGATGAAAAATACTGCAATAGATAGTACAGTAACTGATAATAATATGGTATTTTCCTATTGCCTTGCCGATATCGTAAGGGTGACTGTCACTTTACAATTGCTATGTAGTAATGTACTGTATTTTGAAACAAGACGTCCCTGCCTTTCACCATGGTGACTTCAACGCTGAGCTAGGCGAACAGGAAAGCAATTGTATTCAGTCTGATTAAAATGCAATAAAGATAAGCTTTTTAGAAATGTTTTGGGTAGTTAATCCATTTGGAATCAATGAATCAAGCAATCTTTCTACCGAAGAGCAAGAGCAGCTCATCACAGTTGTCCGCAGGAGTAAAACGGGCATTTTCACCCCCCTGGAAATTGGGACTAAGAACCAAAATTTTCCATAAAACCTGACTTTAGCAACTAAATTCCGATTAATTGATTTATTTCTTGCAATGACACTTTATTTGCCGCTGTGACACACTCACACTGCACACGGTAACAGGGCAATTGCAATCCCCCCCGAAATTTTTCAAAATTTTTTCAGATGTTAGGTACAAGTTACCATCATTTCCTCCTCGAAAATAGTACAACAACATGTTACGATCATTTTGCCCCATGAAAATATTAGCTAGTTGCGGCCCTGTGCCTGAGTGAATGACTTAATCAAAATAAACGCTTATCCAGGCTTCTTTTCGCGCAGTATAAAACTACATCGTGGCTTGTTAGCTATGCAGTCTTGTGGGAATATGTCTATTGGTTAAGACTATTTCTGACTTGTTGACTTGAATAAATGTAAAGATGAATTTGCTGTGGCGAGTTTTTATAATTTATCTGTTCATTTTTTAAAATCGTGCTTGCATGGTCGTCGGAAGGGGGTGGCAGAGGGGGGCCTT
>JGI24022J15233_10001721_pt1 | contig 19030 bp, 8 predicted proteins | sample Ectturendosymbi2_FD_15233 | JGI IMG/M metagenome (IMG submission 15233) | reverse complement strand
CGTTAACGGCATTTGTTGTGCTCAGATCATCCACGATCGTTGTCATGACGACTTTTCTGTGGCCTTCTTTATTCTCCGCCGAGCCTTCCGAAGTGTTTTTCACACGCACACGTTCAAAGAATGACTGAGTTGCTTCTTCGACCTTCGAAGCCGAGTGAAGCAAATCAGTCTCAGGTGTCTCAGAAATAGGTGGCAACCTTAGAACTTTTTTCTTGCATGCTCGCTTTGCTGTCACTGGAGCGCCATTTACGCACGAGTTGTGTCCAGCCGAGTAAGGTTTGCAAAGTCTATATCCGGATCGTCGCTCGGCCGGATTTGTTGTCTTGCTTCGTTTGGTGGAACCGCCACAAAGCGGCACCTCAGCACAACGCTTCCTTGTTGTAAATGAATTTTCTGATGCACTTTTATGCGCTCGTTTCAGTAATGTTTGATCCGAATCTGTTGGACCGCAACGAATCCGATCAGCTTTTTCCAATTTTTTCTGAAAAAAAAATTGTCTGGAGATTGCAGTGTGCGCAGCAGTGCAGAGAAGATTTCCTTCACATAAGTAAACTGGCAACGTTAAGAGCTGTTTGCCAAATACCGTATTCTTTTTAGATGAGTTCATTCACTAATCAAAGAAGTTTCTGAAGCTTATGGTTCACAAATCGTTGTGTTAGATTAACTAAAAAATGTCACAAACAAAAGGTTGACACGATGGTCTTCATACGTGAAGAACGCATCGGTAAAGAAAACATTAAAACAAAAAAATGTTTCCTTAGCAGAGCCGTTGCATTGAACTTTCTGTAGAAGGAAAATTGCATTGCAGAGCAGCTTACTCGATACTTCCTGCTTACCAGCAGCAACAAACACTGTCTAGTTACCCTGCACTGGCGAATCGATTTGTTTTCTTCTTTGTGACAGCGTTCGGCTTCGTATGACCTGAGATCAGACGCTGGAGGAATGGATGGGGGGCGTTTGTTGGCTTGGCCTATAACTTGAGATTCTAGAAAAAATGTTTCATTTAAAAAAGCTTCACACTCGTTTAAACCTTTCGTACTTCACTGGCAAACACTTGCTCACTTTCGTTCTTGGGTTTAATGGCCGACGGACGTTTCCTGGAGACATGGTGATTGAAGTTGAACCAACCCTGGATCACCTAAAATTGAGGAGTGTGCAAACCAAAGGAGAACATAGACGCGTTACATCAAAATTGTGCAGTATAAATGTAGTAACAATCCGTTTTCGAAATCAAAGTTTTAATTTTACATTAATAAATCTCTTACTTCGCAGTTTTTTATAATTTCTTCCAATTCAAAGCTTATGCTTCCAACAAAACTAGGCAGTCGGTTGAAATCCAGAAAGTTGCACCAGGAAGTTATGGTGAGCTGGCGACCGAAGTCCGAATTGGTGATGTCACTGAAGTCAGCAAATACACAAAAGCACTAAGACTAATCGGGTCATGCAAATATGACTGAGAACATGCAAAATATTGAGGATGTTTGCAACTGCCTCATTTTAACGTTACTTCTCCCTGTTTGCTGAAAGCAGTTTCTAGTAACAAAATATTCTTGTCAAAATATTAAACTTTAGCTTTTTAAATGTTTTCAGCACAACTTATAGACAGGTATAAACCGAATAGTTACTTACAAGTAAATGGTTTCGTGCACTGCTACATTTCCATCCAATACTGGTATCAGATTCGTTGTGTGAACACGCTTTTCTTCTTTACACGGATGTAAGGAAACCTTAATCATCAGATAATAAGAAAAATTATTCATTGCTGATGCCTACTATGATCTTTTATTCGATACCACAGTGTTGACAGAAACATGAGAAGACAGTGCTGGATCTGACAAGTCGTATGCGTTTTTACTTTCTTATACAGTACGTAACGTAAACCCTGTCATTGCACCCCATTGTCTTCATACGCATTCTTTCCAAGGTTTGTTTACTTAAGTTACCGTGAATTCCGTCTGGAACATTGGGACATGGTAAGACTGCATCTTGAAACCATGAAAAATGCTCTCACTTGCCTTGTCGAAAGATACAAAGTGTGGTGGCATCCGACTAAAAACACGTCAGCTGAACGGATGAAATTTTACCAGTGCAACAGTTCGCCTAAGATTGCTCGGCATGGGTATCTTCAAGTAAAAGGTAGGTACAAATCCTTGTACTTACCCAGGGATATCTAGAAACCAGGAGAAACTCCTGGTTTCTAAATATCCCTGTACATACCTGCAACAAATAAGTTTTCAAAACTTTGTTAGACATCAACGGATTTAACCGCTGGTGTTTGTGGTCTAATCAACAACGTTATATTAAACCATATTCTATGTCTACCATGGCAATTCATAGTAGGAACCACTGTAAAGTTTTCATTGAGGCAAGCGTTGTTGAAAAAAACGAAACATCCGCAAAATATTTTCAAGTGATTTTCTTTCAATAGCTGTAACCTCTTGACTGAAATTCAAGGAAAAGTGGTTTGCTGCTTCAGCCTAATTCTGGTTCCTATCGTATTCCATTGTTTAAATAAGCTATTCGTTATCATCACTCCGACTATCCTATGTCTTGTTTTTGGCGTTTCAATATTCGAGAGAAAAAAAGCTTACTTGAAGAAAAACGAATGAAGGTTTATTGAACGATGAGTGAAACTTGGAAGGCAACCACCGCATCCCCAGAGTAGTGATCGTTACTCGCCAAGCTGTGGCACAAACTACCACTTTTAGCTGAGCTGCAAAAGAGAAAATGTTTGAATTAGAAAGCAAAATAAACTTTATGCTGATACTAGCATCATGCGTTTAATGCAGGGGTTCCCAACCTTTCTCTTGCCATGTACCCCTTCAGCGTTCCGACAGATGAGCATGTACCCCTTCAGCATTTCAACAGATAAGCATGTACCCCTTCAATATTTCAACAGATGAACATGTACCCCAAAAATATCTTGATTTTGTCATGATTTTCACAGATATATTAACAATAAGCATAGAATGGTTTCTGAAAATAATATTCACTGATATATGTGGATATTTGGAAATAAATTATATATAAATATATTTTTCTCTTCTATTGTTAAATGTAACCCTTCGGATAGGCAAATGTATCCCTGGGGGTACATGCGCCCCAGGTTGGGAACCTCTGGTTTAGAGCATTATGCTGATGATCATGCATGCCAAAAATTATCCTACGGAAACACATGCTTCAAGCCATATTGCCACACACGACGTTTCTGACCTGGCAGCCAAAAAAGTTGAGTAAACTTCATGGATTTCGTTTTTCAAATTTTTTGAAAAATATAACACTATCTTCTTCTGGTGAAAGCTATAGTTACGTTTCTAAAAGTTTACAGCTCCGAAAAGTGACGTAATAGCTACAAACAAGAAGAAAATTAAGTAAAAATAAATGCACTATTGCTAAAAATCACAACTTTGAAATGAGCTCATTGACTTGGCAGTAGCTCCAAGTTGCGTAGAGATGCTGCAAACAAACCATCAGTTGTATCCGTTCTCTTTTTACCGCTTACCTCTCCTTTGCACATTCATATCAGTAAATGCCTCCAATTCAGTAACTGCAGCTTCACAAAGAAAACTGCTTGCATATCCCCTTTCGCAAATTTATTGCTCTTCACGCATTTGAGCGATCACGGAAGCAATTGTGCTGCAAAACGAAAATAATATTTTCCTGATAGTCACACGGAGATAAACTTCGACAAAAAAATTATAAGTAGGTCGCTGAAGGATTAAAGGCTTTCAAATGCTTTGCGTTAATTGATTTGCAAGAGTTTCAAAATGTATGAACCATTCAGTTAGCATTTCGTTGGAAATTGATAGAACTCTTCGAAGAAACTTATATGAAAAATTATAGTTTTGCCACTTGCTTACTTTACGAAATATCCGAAGAAATCAGATTATAATCATTCACAACAATGAAAAGCTCTAGGTATTCTGCAAGCTTTCGTGGAAGCAGCCAACTGGGCTCTGCTTTTATGACTTTGCGATGATTCGGACTTGCTCATATATGTTCAAGTAATTAGCCTCCACCAGGTAAGGCATTCGAATCTATCAACAAAATTTTTAAAATAGGAAATCGATTTCATGTAACTAACTCTACACACCTCATTCATGAAAACTTATTCAAGGTGTTTCCAGGCCAGTAGTCACGGGGAGAATTCGGGGGCAGTGCCCCCACGAATTTTTTTTGTGACCCCCAAATTTTGTTGTGCCCAAAAAAATTTATTTTAAACATATAATAAAAACATATAAAATTTTAAACATATAATTTTGCCCCCCTAAAAATGTATTTTCCCCCAAGACCTTACAAGCTGGCTACGGATCTGGGTGTTTCTCCTGTAGAAATTTATCCATCATCTCACCACATCCAGTAAGGTTTATATCAAAACTCTTTGTGACTACAAAGCCAAATTCAAACTATACTTCTGTACTTTGCAGGCTTTCCGTTTCAGTAATATAAAGAAATCACATAATCTCTTAATTCACCTCATTTGTCAGTATCCCCACCATTTTCTTTGTAAAATAGCTTGTAATTTCAACTCAAAATCTAATTTCAAGTATTTATGATGTATTGCAGTATACGAAAACACATTTTGGTATAGGCTAATATGTAACAAGCTACTGAAACAATGTAACAGACCAACGATACCACAGTGTTAGTTGTACAGCACACAATTTGCCGTAACAATTGTAATCATTCAAAATGGAAAATATGAAAAATGTACAAATCAATTTGTGAAAACAATATATGCGCACTAAACTGAGATATATAAAAAACTAAAAATTACATGAAAAATATAATAAAGCGAAAACGTGTACATTTGATGGCCGTATACTTACTGTATGGGAATGTGGTCAACATATAACATTAGGTAAAAGTATTTACTGCAGAACAATACACCCGTCAAGACACACGATTTTTCGCAGCTTACGAAAGCTAATTGAATATTATCTCACATTACTGATTCTCTGAAATTCTTTCTTGCAGAGACACGACCTTTTCACCGTAAAAAAAGTAATTACAAAGTATTCTTAACTTGCCTGTTTACCATTTATGGGAAGCACAGTAAAGCATGAGGCTGTTTTATTATTAACTTTGCTTCTTTTCTTAATTGCTTTAAAAAAGTTTAGAATTTCTTCTATGCTTCTGATCCTTACTTATGATAAAACAAAAAACTCCACGGTTTATTAAAATAGTTCGTTTCTATTTACAGCAACATTCTTGCTAGCTCAATCAGCAATAACCATGATAGCAAAGTTTACTACAGTTTTGCGCAAAATGACTTGAATAGGAGATTCTTGAATCCTGTTTTGAAACGCCGAACTTCTATGGCTATATAATCTTTTATTCTAGAAATTCAGTTTTGAATCTACCAACTGCACTGAAACTTTAACAATGTTTTGTTATATTGTGCATACTGTGCTTAGTTAATTGCGGTTAGATGCTTTGAAACAATATTATTCAAATTTATATATCAAGTGATATGCAAAATAATACTTTTTCCAATCACAGATTTTGCGTAGCAAAAATTCCTATAATCATGTCACATGAAGACTATTTATGGCTCCTATCCTCACACCTTTCACTAGCATTTAAGAACTTTGTAAGCACTAACCCGCGCAATTAGGTCTCAGTTGAAGTAAATCTTTTGACAGTAACAAAATGATTTCATTTTACTTTGTAATGCAATGAATACAATTGCTCTGAATACAAAAAAACGCAAAGCACAATGGTTCCGTGGCATTTGTAGCTCACGTACTGCAGTGAGCGCAGCTGCTAATGACTGGTTTCTGTTTCGGCGACGATAATGGTCAGCAACTATAGTGCAGCAGTTCGTTATCACGAGAACATTTTGTGCCATTTGGTTCTGTAGTGCAGCTTCTTGTAACTAAGCTGAACCGTAAAAATAAAATCCAGAAAAACGTTTTTTCCTCTTTTCATAAAGCTATGCAGGAAATCTTCTTTGGTTTAACAAACACGTTCAGTGAGAGTGCTGCTTTCTGCAAGCACCTATTATGCAGACCAGTGGCTCTTAACGGGGTCCCCAGGGCTTCGAGGCAAAAAATCTGGGGTCCCTAGGTGTGTCAACACCGTGTCACAATAATACATTCTTGTGCAAATTAATTAACTAAAGGTGTTGTTTCAATCGATATACAATGTATCGAAAATTTTTGGTGCGTGTTTGGTAATATCTCAATTGCTGCTGTTTCATTGTTAGACCAATGCACTACGTTCTGCGTGATGTGTCGCCAGTCGCTGCAGCAGCTCGGTTTCCAACATGAACTCGGTTGGAAGGCCCCGTTTGGAAAACACAATGCCCCCTATAGAAAAATCAATGCCCCTCGTAACACACAACCATGCTGCCTGATACAAAACATTTGAAAACTGAACACCTGACAACACGGTGACAGATTGAGAGAAACTGGAAAGAATTTCTCTCATTTAAGTTTGCCACTCTTTAACATCAGCTACACTATCGGAGATTTTACATCGTCTGGTGTTCCGCCGAAGAAAGCATTTTGTTTGAGAAGAGAATTCAAAACATCATTTTATGCGTTGCTTGATTCTTTATTACACCATGTTTGGTCAGGCCGACGGCCAGCCTATGTTTCTCGGGGCTCAAGCTGGACCTTGTGTTCAAATTTCAGATCAGATCTTATTTGAGCTTAAGATCAGATCTTCNGTTCTACATGACAGCTAAATTTCTGTATGAAGCGCCTGAAACTCCAGANCAAAGGTTAGTTTTAGTTTAAATGAGCCTGTGTNACTTTGTTAAAGACAAACCCATTTTGCTTAAAAACCCACACAACGATTATATTAAGCTATTATTGGATAGTGTAGAAATTATTTCGAGTTGAAAATCGTAAGCATGNNTTTTATGACAAAGGTTTGCCTCACATTTTTCTTTCTAATTGGTCACCTTTAAATTTTACTGGCATTGCTCACGAAAGTAGTTACTGGAGGAATTGCCAATGCTGAAGACTAGGTTCGCTCCATTGTTTCCATTCATTGTATTGACTCCACTCCTTCATTGCAAAACTGAGGATCACTCAAGACAACTTAGTTTCAACTTTACACTATCAGACTTCACATGACTAATCAACAATGGAATAATGCACAGCAACTATTTTTGCACATGCTTTCAAGCAACTTTAGAAGGTCTCTATGGTGCTGATTGAAAGTCAGCTGAGTTACAACAATCATCCCATTGAAAGCGTTTGTTCCAATAGAANCGTCGTTCAAAAGTCAACATGTTGCAAACGAAACGCGAGGTCGNGTTGTGAATGATGCAAGCATGGCAACTGCTGAAGCGAAAAACTTCTGCTCTTTGAATTTTGCCTCATANGATCGTGATATAAAAACTGCACGNCTAGAGAAAGAAAACGACTGTAATCACTACATGACGCTAAACTGTTGCTAACAGCAAGAAGACATAAAAAATTGAAATTGAGCAATGAACAACAATTTTTAAAGAATTTCCGCGTTTTCGGGTAAACATTTTTCGTTTACTGTATTCTGCAGCTAAAAAATAAACCGATTTTCATCTTCACAAAATGATTTCCACTATCTAGTTATATATGTTATGAACTCTTCAGCTAACCCATTATTGAATTCAGCAGTGATAATATATATTGGCTAGATTTAGCCACAAAACATGTATTGCATGTTGAAGAGACAGCAATTATTGTTTCGTGTTAGCAAATCTGATTTCAGGCTGTTTTGCATACATGTTGCAATCATCGAAAAAACGCTGATATGAAAATTTTACGGACACGCGCAGGGGCGTATCAAGGTTAGATGGCGCCCTGGGCAACAAACAAGTTTGGCGCCACACTGACTATAACACGCTAAATACGGTGCTTTATTCCGATGGGGATTACAATCCGATGGCGCCCGGGACAAGAAACAAGTTTTTGCTCAGTCGTTGCGACATTTTTGGGACTTATTGGCGCCCTTCAGTGATTCGGCGCCCGAGGAATTTATGTCCCCCTTACCCCCTCTCTACGTCCCTGCCCACTGGCAATTTTTAAGAGGTACAAACAAAATGTATTTGCTCATGTTTGCCAAGTACAGTCGGTAGGCAATTTTGCAAAAGATCTTGCCACGGTTATTGCATTGATGACGTCATAAGTTATGAGGGGGCGCTGAAAATGAATTTTGCCTAGGGTGCTGGAACGGTTTGCGCCGACCCTGGCCCTGATGAAAGCCTGCTGTCAGCTGACTGCAACGTCGGCGTCTTTTTTTAAGTTTACAACAGCTGAGGTTGAGTGCAAGATTTTATTATTGCTATTCTGTTGGTTGTTTCTGCAATATGTTTCAAAAACTTAAGAATTCAAGAAAATTGGCTTTACTGACCGAATGAAGATTTGAATAAACAACTAAGTATATCTTGACTATTTTCATTCCAACGAATACTGAATCAATAAAAACAGAAAAATTGGGAATAAGTTGCAGTATGAATTATTATTGAAGTGATATGTGTCCAGGCGCGTACTGAGGTTAGATGGAGTCAGAAGCAGGAAGCAAGTTTGGCCCCGATGTTCAGATGTAAAGTCTTTTGGTAGTATATGTACTGCATGGATGAAAGTACTTGCAACATTGCTGGGACCCGGTACCCCCCAGTGATTCGGCGCTCGGGGCATTGTGCCCCACATGCCTCCCCTCGTTGCGCCCCTGGACGCGCATAACTTTGTTTCGTTTTACGGCCTTTATATATTTGCATGTGTGATCGCAGTGATTGCGAATTAATCTGCACTCTTCGCAATGTTAACGCTGGGTTTTATTTTCTTTGTGTTGCAGGAGCATTGCGTCGAATGGCCTATTATCATCTCGAACATACCGGAGAACTGCTCACCCCACAGGCTTGACGTGGATAGCAGTCAGGGGTTCCTTAGACGTCGTGCTATAAAGCTACAGCGAAACACCTGCGCTTAAAAGCTCGATGTGAAAGGGCTGTGGCAACTCGGGCAGAGTTTCATTTTAGTTGGGTTTAAAATTCCTCTGCCTTATCTAGATCTTTGCAGATCTGAATTCATCAACGACAGAAGCCGGTTGCGACCCAAAAACTCCCGGTGCAAAAGTGTGATCACCAGCAAGCTCCCACGCTTGTGTCCAACTCCTCACACGTATCTTCATCACACTGTGCGAAATGGACTCAAATACGGCTATTCCATTCAAAGCTTCGGAGAATACTAACAGCTTGCAGAGAACCACTCTGCTGGACACTGAAGGCTTTTTTCAGTGTCCTGGCATCTCGTTTATTGGCGGCAATGATAACTTTAATAATACATTATGAGAACAAACTCAAATTCAAATCGACTAATATTTTGGGGCTTGATTAAAATAACAACAGCTGTCTTTAAATTGACTCCTACACGCTGGAGCCAATAATTTACTTTTTTGAAAGGTTTGCAACGTGTCAGCTTGTTTTCCAGGCTACGGCTGTTAGTGGTGTTTAAATGCCTGAACGGTCAAATTTATAAATTGAAAACTGGAATATGACTATGTCGAAACTTCCACTCGACGGTTAGCAAATTTTGCATGTTTTTTGCAAGCCCCCAAATGTGCACTACGACCGAACGCTGAACAGGGAAACCCGATAACTAAAAATAACGTGAAGGGTCCAGGCCGAGCCACCGGCACTGTTGCAACTAATAAAGCAAGGTTGGGTGGAATATGGAACAAAATTAATGCAGAAACTTTACGCAACCTCTATACAGTAACAACGTGATCATGACATCTCGTTTTTTCATGATTTGGTGTGGTGACTATAGCGCTTGACTCTATTTTCGCACGCAAAACGCGGTTCGCACGCTCCGCGCATTCAATCCGAGCCTGCGGGTTGTGATAGTTTCAAACAGTTGTTTGTTTGTTTATTGCGAGTGCGCTACGAGCGTCGGTTGTTCGCAGTGCGCTACGAAACTCCCCGCAAAACGCATTGGGGATGAATTCACAGTCACACTGGTTCGACGACAGCAGCGGNGCCCACGAATTTATTTTTTTCGTTTATGGAATCATGCCGATCGAGCAAAGGGCAACGGAATGTTAATTTGCGGAACATTTTGCTTAGTATAAGCAGAGGTCGCTTTCCCTGGACATTTTAGCTACAACTTACAAGCCGGCAAGATCTTCGGAATTTTAGTTTTTACCTGCCAAACGTGCTTCTTTTGATAGTGACAGTCAATGTCAAATCGAAATGCTGTAAAAGAATTGCTCAGTCCATATCAAAGATCAATGATATCAAACGATATACTATTCTTAAACAAGCCAGATGTTGCAAAGTGTCAGGAACCATTTCCAAAGAAGAAAAATTGTATCCCGAAGAGATCACGGTAAGGAACCCAATCATGTCTGTTTTCTGGATAAACCTCTTTGTCGGCTTAAACAAAATTTGGTTGAGGTATCGCAGAAGTATGATACCGTTTTCGCCATTGATCTCCACGTTTCAAAAATATTGTCTATTTAAAACTTGATTTCAAAGCATTTATGATTTCGCCTTTGGCATTTTACTAAAATTGTTGAGTCCTTCACGAACAATAGGCATCCTTTTTCATATTTTGGAATAATGTTGTAAAAATTTTCTGTGAGTTCGGTTCCTGTTGCAGTAAGAACTAAGCCTGCTTATATCTGTGAGGCAATTGTTCTTCGCTTTGTCATCTAAATTGTTCTACGGGAAATATCGCAATGACTAAACAGTTATCAACCTTGTCTTGGTCAACTTCACGAAATTTTACTCATTGCCGAATTCCTGTTTTACACGCTTCGCACAACCAGAAAATTTTTTACATATCAAACTTTTAGACAAAATTTGAACACTTTGTCAGCTCAAAAACAAATTTTACTTAGGCTATTCTTGTTGCATATAGCGTTTGTACCAATGCGACTCCGGTTCGGGGTTCGGGGCGAGTTTGGTGCGGCCGTACGTTTATGTTGTATGACTGAACACCTAACCTTTGATTCATGACTCTGCAGAGCCACAGTCTTTCAAATGAAATTAAAATACTAAGGTAACTAATTCACGAAAGGAGAAAGTTTTATGCCTTCATCTACTTGCAATTCTTATAAAGACAGCAATTTTTCTGTGTACTTGTCCTAAACCCACAACATATCTCTTTACGAAGATGTGTAGTAAATTTTGATGAATAACTTATTTTAATCGTACAAACCGTTAAACTGAAATATGAGACAAATTTATAAGATTTTTAAACTGATACGTTTACTATATAAACGTGGTGCTGGGCTGGTAATTAATGTTTGCTACTTCACGATTGGCAGCCACTGCTTTCATCGCACAGTAAATATCATTTTAAGGCAATCTACAGTCATAGATTTAAGATTTACCCTGGATCGGTTTCAAATTAAAATGGAAGTCAGAATGTTTCAGTTTTAATGCCGTTTCAGTGTTGTAAAATCAGCAATTAACTTTGCAATTAGTCACTGCAAGTACATGGCCAGGAGGCGATACTAACCCTCCTCTCCTTGTTAGAATTGGTGCTCGCCGTTAGAATTTGTTAGAATTGGTGCTATTCATATAAAAATTATATATTGGCTTAAACTGAAAATTTATTGGTGAGTTTTTGAAAATGTGTTTTAATTTGGGAGTAATTTGAGAATGGGAATTAGTGACGATGGTCTTTTAGTCATTCGCTAAATTTGCAACCAGTTGGGACAAGCATTGTAAATATCTTCATTGTCTCCTTTCTCTTAAAAATTTTGTTCCGCTACTGCAATGGGTTTGCGTTTATGAACTTGGTCCGACAGCACTCCAACAATTTAAAATGGATTCGCTGTTGCCAATTACCCAAAGTCGTAAACGTGAATGGCATACTTTCATCTTAGAACTCCTCTAAATAGTGACACATGTTTGCAAAAACACATCCCTATTTTTGTTTCTTTATTTGCAGTGGCTTGGCGTTATGATCAAAATCCACAGTTTTTTTAAATTGTAATAACTTTGAGTTTTGACTAAAATCTGTTCTTGATTTTAACTAGCAAATTATTGGAAGGCACAGTTCTTTTGAGTTCACTTGACCTGTTTGGGGTTGCGTAATGTGCCTGGAGTGTTAAAGAAAAGGATTTGTTTTGTTTTGATCTCAGTTGTAATCACGTGCAGAGCAAGCGCCCAACAGCGCTACTGCAGTGCCAGTGGCTAGGCCAGGTATACCATTGCATTTTTGAATTGTGAAAGAAGGTAGTTAGTAGTAATCAATGAAGTTTAATTCATATGCCACTTTAAGAGTGAGTAGGAGAAGCATGATGACAACAGTGTACAAAAGAAACAAATCGATAGATTCAGATCAAAGCCTGTTTACAGAAAAGTTCACCCGGTGAGTACTGTAAGCAGATAGATTCGTTCCTTTAAGATCGTTACGGATGAGAAAGCGTGATATTTCGCTCTAGCGAAGATTCATGGTCACGCCGCGAATTCTGAAAACGCTTCTGATTGTCTTTAAAGCCTGACAACCCTGGGGTGTGCTTTTGTCAAATCAGCTGTTTGGCATTAGTTCGACTAGCCGGCTGGCAAGTTTTCGTGTCTTCAGATCGCCGCACCAGGTAGGAAGATGAGCTCAACGACTTGCTCTAGTTCAAATAACGATTTGTTTCGCAGCATGAACAGCCTACTTGGAAACACGCTGGACCTTCGTGGAATCGATGCCTCGGTGACCACGTCGAACGCCACTGGTAACAGCTGACGCTGATAGTTTTTTTTGGAAATTCTGCTATATGTTTTCTAATTTTATTCAACAGCTAAAGTTTTTGTGCTTTCAGAAATTTTACAGTACCCCACACAGTACACCCCTTGGTCTGTACAAGCTGGTTCACCCACCCTTTCAAAGCGAGAATTCATCGAAACTGATTTGCATAAGGGTAACGTTTTTGTGAATGTAAACTGTTTAAATAGGTTAGTCCCAGCGATATCGCCTTTTCTAAAGATTACGTTGACACTTGCACGGCTCGTGATTAAGGTACGCTGTGGATATTTTGTGTGGGAACGTCTGCAAGCTTGAAATCCAGCGCCCATTCCGACACAGCCAGTGATAGCTAACTGTGGCGCTTGCTTTTGGTCCGCGCTAGGCTCAATACAGATCATGTACACCAGATTCAGATCTTTATCCATTTCTGAAAGGTAGTACCAGTAATGATCAGCGACTCCCATATAATATTGATTAACAACCCAAACTGTTTAAATTAACTGCAATGCAAAAACTTCCTAATGCCTATCGTTGTTAGTTTTACAGAACTACTGATGCGAGATTGCTGCAACATGGAAAGTTAAACATTTGCGAATGCTTTGCTTAATATTCGTTTAATATATGCACTCTGTTCCCCCATGTATATGATGCATCTGTTTGCCCTAACCTCAGCAACTTCATGTATGTACAACCCGGTACCGACTGAAGCGGGCGGGATAAGACAGGCTATGTATTTGGAGAAATGTTCGTTGCCGCAGGCCGCAGCTATGACTAAAAATCGTGGAACTCCGTTTTCTACGTAACATGTGCAGGTGCTGTAGCACAGTGCCGTTGTAAGTTGAATTTAGCGGCAGTTCATGCAGGTCGGTATTGTGGAAATTTATATGCCTTACGAACGTACAACTTGTTGCTGTCCGTTGCAGTATGCAATACTTGCAGCCCTTTCTGCGAAAAATGTATTTTGAAGATGCGCAAATAAATATCAATTACTGGCTCCAAGCAATACGCACATAAATCATCGGCAATATATGCAAACACGTAACTTTTTTCATAGCGTCTTAAGTTAGCCTGCTTCGCAATGTTGTTATTCACGACAAAGTTAACGTGTCTGAGAAGTTACTTGTAAATGTCGGCTCCTTCGGATTGAGCTGCAAGCGAATTGCACTCCATGAAAAGCGCCAGATTTTGCGTGTGCATCTTAGCGATTTTCATAATTAGAGCATGGATTCCAATTGGGATATTAATTACTTGATTTGATAAAATGCAATTTGGTTTGGAGTTTTGAATTTCTAGTTCTCGCGAATTCGGTGATTTACCTAATTTCAGAAAGCCATGAACTCCGCAGCTCGAATTTTAATTCCAGTCTTAATTTTGAAAAGCTGAAAAGTTCTAGTTGTCCAAACCTGCTAAGTGTGTGCGTGCAGTGGGTTACGTGATATGGTGGCAGCATGTTGATTGGCCAGAGTTTTTTTGCATGTTATGCGAAACGTAACTTATGGAGACGATGTCAAAATACTTAAATATCGATTTTGCATACCTTCTTGAGTATCACTTTCTTATATAGAAGTCAGCCTTTTGTGGTTCCTTCAAGCTTTAACGACGTGCGATAACCATGAATGCAAATATGCTGTTGACAGACTTGTTTACCAGTGGCGGATACATCTGAGCCATTCTGGTGGTCTCCTCCAAATCCGCCCCGCTCCTCAAAAAATAGCATGGAACTCCTGTAATCAGCCCCCAATAGCAATAAGTCCTCTCCTTATTTGAGGAATTACCCACCGTAATACTGATAGCCCCTATTATGTGCGCTTTCCCGACATCCCCTGCCAAGTCATTCTCCTCTCGTTGGCGTAAACCGCTTAAGCAAAACGTTTGCTACCAAATGCCCCTTTCGACGAAACCAACAAAAGTAAGCAGTGTTTTCGCGTGTTATATGTAAAGCATTCGTTGGGCTTCGTGTGCAGTATGTTTGTGCTTACTGATTATGTTTTGCTATTAAATACTAATTTTGATACGAGAACGGTTTTTGTAATTGAACCTGCACGCCCAATGATTATAGTGATCGCTTATAGTTTATTTCCGTTGCCTCATACCGCATGTTGTGTAGGTGCAAAACACCTGGTTTGTTATTATGGTTATGCAAATTTTTAATCTGGGAAACTGGTGTGTTTGCGAGTGTGGGGTTGCCATGACCCCTCGTGTGGCGCTGAGTGCCCTATCAACCTGCGTATGCTAAACGTTCTGGAGACAGGTATAGCGGATTATTGGTGAGTACACGAATCATGTGGATTTAAAAGACTGCTTTTTCTAACGCAGATTCCAAACACGATGTCAGCGGCATACTTAGCAAGCTGGTTGAGGTTGGCGAAGCAAACGAGGACACCGAACAAGACTCGTTCGCGAAACTGCTGCGCGAGCAAAGCGGCGAGAGTTCTCGTTCTCCAACTGCCATCCACAAGACCAACGCCGAAGTTCAGCAGCGTCTCAAGGACCTCCAAACGCCCAGCAGCACCACGTTGGCTCGGTCGCTGTCAGAGGGCGTCGCGCAGAGCCTCCACGCTGGATACACGCAATCCGACCTGCAAGCGCTGAACGACTATTACGCCGAGCAGGCGAAGATCGAATTCGACGCGAAACTTCGTTTTCTTGCAGCTCGACCGAGCTACCGGTCAGGTATGCGCCGTGTGTCGACTGCTGAGAAGTTCGTTGGTTGGCACCGGGTATCGTCTCTTTGCATTTTCGTAATCTCTCGCTACTTCTGCACAGATTTCCACAGTTTAATCGAACAATTGCAAGTACCGCGGAGAAATGAGTCTGATCCTTTTCCGTTGTCCCACAGAGAGGCGACTCGAGGTTAGTTTTTATTTCTTTCAAAGGTAACTTTTTATGTTGGTTTTGGTCTTACAGTCATCGTTGCGAAAGCACTTCGCGTATTACATCTTTGCATCCGTATAATCTTACTTAATGTCACACGTTATGAGAGTCATGTACCCTTTACGACACTGCGATATGGTTGCGATATGATTGGGAAATTTGTGAAATTTTGCTAATACATGTCACAATGAAAAAAAACTATCCCATTTGATAAAACAGTAGTGGGGTTTCATTAATGCATGGCCCGAAATTTGATCGTCCTAAAACATAAGTCACTTTTCTCAAGCACAGGGTTGCGGAGGTGGAGGTAAAATTTCCGACTCCGGCCTTCCCAAAATTCTCGACTCCGACTCCTTAGCATAACATGAATGAAGTTTGGCTGTCAACAATAAATTTTGTAGCCGTACTAGCAATCAATGGAAATGCTGTACACAGCAAGAATTCTGTTTCAATACAAATTTCAAAAGAAATTGTACCATTTCAACAAGCACGAGTTAGGATTCCTAACTTAGGAGTGCAATATATAAATTTATTCAATTGGACTTCCGGAGTCGGATTCGGATAAAAAAATCTTTCTGACTCCGACTCCTAGTGTTCTTGGTAATCCGACTCCACCCAAAAACCTCCCGACTCCTTACGGCTCCGACTCCGCAACCCTGGTCACGCAGCATAGGTTTATATACTGCCAGTTTTATTACCTTTACAGGTTTTACGACCACATTCATGAATCAGTCAAGTTAATGTATCGCTGCTATAGGGCCGTTTCACCAGGTGCTGATTAGCATTATAACAATACCTTCAAATAATTCCCTAGGAAATCGTGATTTGATTTGATTTGGTTTAGGTGGTTTCTTAGACGGGAGTCGCCATTCGGGAAGAAGCGATGGTCGTAGTAGTCAATCGTCTCCAGATCCGACCAACCTCTCCGCCCTTAGCAACACCAGCTACCTCAGCTCATCCGGTTCAGATCCAGTTTCCATTTCGGACTTGGTTGTAAGTTGGCATCGTCGGAGTTATTATCTATTATCGAATTTGTTTTCAAGGTTCCAAAGATTTTCTCTCGCAAAACCTGATCGATCTTTATAGGGTGGCCTCCAAGGGCTGCATCTGTGTGCAAACTCCGACGGCTACTCCAGCCCGCACGATATATCCCACGGCAATTCAAGCAGCTTCATTGAGTCGTCCACCCCTCGCGAACACCAAGCAACTTTTCTGACCTCCAACGCATCTTCACTCAGTCCGTTCTCCGATCATTTTCTTGACCTGGCTTCTATTTATGGCGTGTCGGACAAAATGGAATACGATGCTCGCCTGCACCGCTCAGCTGCTGGTGTGTATAATTCAAGTGCAAATGTATATATTTAGCTTTTTAAGTGTGAGTCAGAGAGTCACGTTGCCAGTTGTCGCAGCAAAAAAAACGAAATGCTGTTTTCCTTGTTCACTGAAGTTTCGTTTGCTTATGGTTTTAATCAATTTCTAATTATTTAGCGTTAGTTGCGATATGTGTCTTGGGATGATTCGGTATATGCCGGGTCAGCGTCACAACCAGCTGGCTATTTTCTGAGGGGTGAAAAATGATTGTAGCCTGCACTATTTTCTGAGGGGGGCAAAGTGATTGTAACCTGTAGTACCTAACTACCAAACATGTATTTGAAAATTTCGGGAATTGCTCGGTTTCTCCCCTGGTTGAGGGCCTGTGTCGGGGCGTCAGTAAATTTTCAATTAAGTACATGGTACAATGCGTCTGTGGGATGTAACCTTCAGCCACGAGATATATTGTGTTGTCATTTAAGCAACATGCGAGGCAACTTGCACTTGGAGCGGTCACCTTCCTATCCGACACCACGCAAATCCCGTCTACTCACCCAAAGTCTTTGTTGGAGGAGTGCCCTGGGACATAACCGAAGGTAATTGTTCGTTAAACATAGTAAACCAATTCGTAAGAGCTAATGCCCATGACAAACTGGATTATAAGTTTAGTATGGATGTTTGTTTGGTTATGGCTTCCTTAGGTTGTAAGTAATGGGACTAGATGGCATGGCCAAAGGTTTTACCTGGGGCAGCTACAAGGGAATCCATCCCTACCGCCAACAGCTATACGTAGCGACTGACTTTATGAAAATAAGCTCGTTGTGGATCGAATTTGTTTAGCTCCTGGTAAGGGCGTATCAACTGAGATTTTGGCAGAGGCACGGTGGCATGCAAATCTCCCAAAAGCATTACAGATTTTATTGCTTTTTCAAAGAGCAGAAATGTGCAAATTGATGTACACTTAGTTCACCAGTGGACGTTTTAAGAGCAAGAAACGAAGGTGTATTTGGATCATACCCCACCAGAAAGTCCCGCTGCTGCATGTCACCAAAATGAAAGGCATTTCCTAACTAAGTTTTATTGATAACTATCAGCTGCTGGTTTGATTGCGATAGCTCTTTTGCAATATTGTCTCGTATGCTGCAGTATTTCGGTCACACAAACCCAAAATTAACCCCGAGGAAACCTCGGTACTTCATATTTGCGATCACCTACATCATACATCTATTCCATGCAGCCGCACTGCACATGACTTTCAAGCCATACGGCCTTGTCCGAGTTGAATGGCCTGGAAAAGACATGAAAGGTCCGAGATATCCCTTGCGAGGTACGATTTTGCCCCAAACTGTGTTTGTCAGGGTTCGAACTGCAATTTCGAAGTAACAGTGTAATCCGCATCATAGCGCAACCCGGCTGTGTATATTAGTATCGATCGCATCTGAGAAAGTTGATGTTTTGAATTGTTTTTAAATCTGCAATAGAACATTTCGTATGGTAGACATTGTTTTTCGAAACCTACCCGCAATCAGTTCCCCGGTGATGCTTGTTGCAGTTGTTAATTTCCCGTTTTCTGGAACTAATTCCCCGCTTCAAAAGTAAAACATTCTAATCCAAATGTATGCTGCACATAGCGTGATTGCAGCTCTGAGTAACTTGCATTTTACCGTCGGCTGTCTTGGAAAAGAATGTAGTAAACTTCATCAGCACGTGATTACGCAACTCTTTCGTCCCAGCTGGTTATGTCTACCTGCTGTTCGAAAGCGACAAGTCGGTCAAGAGCTTGCTGCTCAACTGCACCCATGACGTCACAACCAACGAATGCTTTTTCCGTCTTTCCAGCAGACGGATGCGCAGCAAGGAAGTGCAGGTGATCAACGTTTTTTGCTCTCCGTCGTATGGCACAGCATCCGATGACTTATGTCAAGCTGTGTCGCAATTACTGAAGGTAGTTTCGCTGTACGGCTTGCGTGGCATCTGGGTCTCTACTAAAGTTGTCGAACCCTTCAGCTTTGTTTCCAACACAAGTATTAAACACTGTCGTGAAATGTCTTACGTCAGCGGAAACGTGCAAATAAACTATTGCGACTGATTCGCTTGATGTATGGTCACTGCGGTGGCTTTGCTATTATTGCTAAATGATAAGTGCAAGCCTGAATCGTTGC
>JGI24022J15233_10001719_pt1 | contig 19034 bp, 11 predicted proteins | sample Ectturendosymbi2_FD_15233 | JGI IMG/M metagenome (IMG submission 15233) | reverse complement strand
CATCCCGAGATTCCGCGAGAACATTCATCACACGCTGCAGCGCTCCGCGTTTTTGAAGACAGGCTGGGAGAAGCGCTGACGTGTCTTGGGCTTGGGATCTGAGGTGGGAACTGGGTGGTTGCGCTCACAAGGCGTGTCATTCCGGGGTTTGCTTCGCTCGTTGCGAGCCATTAACCTGCGAAATGATTGAATGCGCAAACAACGTCTCTGGCCGTTTTCGCTACTGACTGCAACGCCGTGCAATGAAAATAAGGTGCACGGCAGAAGGTACACCCGCGCGTTCACGCCGGTCGCATCACAGTCATGAAGTAAAAATCGCTTTGTTCTCATTTCAGTTGTAGGCGGTATAGACACAGGGACTCGCTAATTGGGGAGGCAGTTGTCCCAGGCCGCTCCACTGATATAATTGGTCGCCTGTACGAAGAGCCAAGATCATGGCAATTTTTCGTCAGTGTGGCCGGGCAATTTGTGTGTTCAGAAGCATAGAAATTACGGCTCTTCGTTTCGTGATAGTTAGGATTGCCTCCAAGAGCCTTTTAATATCAGCTGATAACTTCCGTAAATGGCGTTGAAAGCGCTGTACTGCGCTGTGGGTTATGTGCAAACGGCGAGCGATCGCTAATGCAAAAAAACGCTGTCGTCGTTTGTCGAAAATCGACGTGCGGAATGTCGGTCGCGTGTCGAGTCGCGCCGGAGGCGGAAGTTGTTCGCACGATTTAACGCGCACCAGCCGGCGATATGTTTATATTCGGCGCTCTCCGACGACGCCATCGCATTTTCCATCAACTGTTGTATATGTGGTCGTGTCGTACCTACCTAGGGTACTAGGGTTTTTAACCCCCACTAGGGTTTTTAAGTTTGTGCAGGGGGGCTTGACATTCTGAAATTCGAAAAAAAATTACACAGATTCATAGTGTTTCATATTTAAATTTGGGGGGTAAGCCAACCAAAAACCCCCGTGGCGACTGGACTTACTGTACGGCGCCATTGGGAACGACGGATGCGTCACAAAATGTTGGAGAATAACTTGGGGTGAACTCGTAAATTGAGGCTGTTTAGCCGGCAGTGAACTATAAATGACGCTGTGAAGCCGCAATGCACGTTACTGGCCGTTTTTCTTGGTTCGCTATGGCAGCTATTGGCCGGGAAACTGGATATTTCTGTAGTTGTTGATCGGGGTACGGGTGGCAAGGGTTTCAGGACCTGCAACTCCCTACGTCGGCGCTTAGGGGAGTATCGCTCGTGCGACATGTAACTGCGGTGCCATCACCCAAGTGAATCCACTTGCGCACTCACGATGATCCCACCAGAAAAGCTGTGATATACACGTTGGGAAAAACTTTTGTTCCTGACTAAGAAGTTTGAAAGAATCTGGCTCAGGCGCAAGGACTGGCTAAAGATTTATTCCCAAATTATTGGTGACAATGCGAGGTATGGGATTGCTACCGAAAAACATTTGATTTGAATTTGTTCTTCGAAACGTTTTGCAGCGTTTGAATGGGGTCAATCGATCTGTGTCATGAAGCGATAGCGTCTGACTTTGGTGACAGCTTGTCTGAAAAGTCCTTGACGTCTGATAAAACGCTGGCCGGTTATTTCGCTACAACGAAACTGGTACGCTTTTTCGATCGGTTATGGTAAGGTTGTCCTGGGGTAGCAACTTGTCGATCGAGCGAGTTGACGACTATTAGCGACGCCATTTTCCTGAAATGTCAAAATGTTGCTTTGACCGGTCACATCCGGGCATCTGCGACGCGTCATCTTCGAATAATTGCTGACGATCGAGGCAAACTGTTGAACCACAGGTGTGAAACACGCAGTTTTGTGTTAAGACTGCGCTGACGTCTCGCTACCGTAGAAATATGAAAGATAAAAGCTCTTTATGATTAAAATTCATTCAAACATTTGTGAGACTTCATAAATTCAGTGTAGAAGCACGTGGGCTATTTGAGAGGCGACTAAGTATGAAATGCAGTGATTGAGAATGCAACAGTAAAATGTTGTTCAGTTCTACTTGAAAATGAGCGCATTTTCAAAACTAACTGTGAATGAAGCGTAGAAGGTTGATTTAATAAAGCATGTGCTTAACATGTCTGTCTGCGTTACAGGGGTAGATCCAGCCAGTTAGATTAGGGGCAGCGATTTCAGCAAAATTTGGTAGTGAAGTCTCATTACTGGTCCGCTACTTTAAGAGAGATGAAGTATACTTCACAACATTGCTGTGACAATGACAAAACAATGGACGGCAAAATGGTCTTATATCACGAATGCTGTTTTCCAAATTGCACAAAATCACGGTGAATAAAGTTACTTTCGTAGGTTTTAGTGGGGGCGATCGCCGCAATCGCACCCCTGGATCCACCCCTGCTGCGTTACCTGAGAGTGATGCTAAACAATAAATATTGCCTCTTTTTCGCAAAATCAATCACTCTTTCTTTGTTTCTTTTTTCCGCAAATCAAACACATTCTCTTTCTTTGCTTTGCTCTGTTCTCCTGCTTTTTACCTTTCGCTACGCATCCTTGTCTTCCTAAGAGCTTCTTATCGTAGCTTCTGCTTTTTCCGTAGCTTCGCGAACACCGTCGTTTTGACAGAGGCCGTATCTTGTTCTACATTTGGTTTCGTAAAATTCCGCTTATCCTACAATATAAAAGTAACGAAAGTCCACCCGGTTTGAAAAACTCATGGACTACTATGCAATTTTCAGTTGAACTGTATTTAGGTTTCACAAAAATATTACTCGCGTCCAAAAATGCCTGCACCAGGTTAACTGTCTACCTGTTAGTTGTTGCGACAATCGACAGGGGCAAGTTTTAATCAACTCGCCACCTTGCGCAAAACATCATACCTTGCGCAAAACATTATTACCAAAGCAGTCTTCCTCGTTGCTGAAAAGCTAATTTATGGAAACTCACAGCACAACAGCGTAGAGGTCGTTACAGGGCCGCAACCACCTGGTATTTTCGGGGGATGGGGGGTAAATTGATTGTAACTTGGTGCAGTATTTTCGGGGAAGTTGGGGGCAAAATCATTATAACTTGTTGTAAAAAACAATTAAAAATGTTTTTGAAAATTTCGGGGGGCAATTGCCTGTTGCCACCCCACTGGATGCGGGCCTGGGTCTTTCGAAATATTGAAGGCAGCATAAAAGCCAGTACAGGAGTCCGCAGTGATGTCATATCCCTACGCTTGCCAAAGACAAGTCGAATCCTCTGCAGGAGTTTGGTGGTGGTGGTGGAACTGCGCTTGGCTGAACAGTTGATCCACCTGAGACCTGCTTTAATTGCAACCGAGTACTAAGTGCGGTCAGCGATGTTGTCTTTTGAGATACAACTCTGTTTACTTCTGGCCGTAAACAAAGTTGACGCCGCTGTTCTTCGAATTCGCGGCCGGCTTTCTCCGGCTTTGGAAGGGATGCAAGCGTAGCGGAAGTTCATTGCGGCCGAGTTTACGTGATTTTGCTGCTGATGGGATTGACTTGGCGCCTCGGAACAATGCAAAGCGGAACAAGATGATTGATGGCTTATACGGAGAGCTATCTTCGACAACCGATATAGACCACATGAAACACGAGAGATTTATTGCGGTTGTGTGGCGTGAACTGCTTTCATTTATATCATGACTGCGGTCGAAGACCTTCATCAATAGGTTCTCCGATATTTGGCAGCTTTCAGGACGCTATTGGTGCATCCAACGCCTGTGCTTTTGCGTGACGCCAGTAGCAAATTATCTGGTGTCAATGCTCATTTCATTTTTCTTTTCCCGTTGTAATTCGGTCAACCTGCTGCATTATGAAAACAGCGTAGCAAATAACATAGCTTAGCTTTGAAAGGGAAGCCTTGTCAGTTTCACTTTGAAATAGACACGATCTTACCAAGACGGAACCGCATTTGATTGAGTCACAGAAAAAAAATGTGTCGTTGTAGAAATTACATGGTTTACTTCGTCGCAATAGATTCCGCGAGTAGGTCTAGTGAAAATTTGGAAGTGGCAGTGTCACGTGATTGTTGCATCAACACGGTGCTGAACAGCTTGCCGGTTTTCCTCGTCGTTTTATTAACCCGCCATCGATTTGCAGAGTAGTTCTCTCACATGTGTTTCAACACGCCGCGCAATTTTTTTTAAAATCATGCAATGTCGAAATCTGAATCCTCATACCGGTTTCCATCGAATTCAGTTAGAGAAAGGCAAGCTCAGCTTGAGTTTGGTAACATAATAATCGATCTTCTGTTACGTCATGACGCCGCGGGTGAACTCTGGCTCAACGTCACAAGCGTGATCGTTAACGCGTGCTAAGACCACCCAGGCAGCTGGGCACATAGTATCACAACGGCGAGCCTTTGACCGCTTTTCCTGTGTTGATGGTTTGTGCTGCAAGGTTAACATTCTTCTGTTTTCTGACTCGTGCAGTGTTACCCAGGGAATCTACAGCTGTAAGCCATAGATGCGAAACTATCCGCGAAAGGTTGCGCCCAAACCGCCGAGGCTTTCTTTCTCCAAATCGAAGGTGATGAGTGCAGTTCCACCTTGAGGATTATGCCAGTTGAAGAGAGACGCTGAAACAAGAACAAGGCAGGGATGTGATTTGTGATGAAGATGTTAAGCAGAAGGCCGTGATGGAATGTGAATTAAGTCTCTATTACGAATACATGTTTCACAGATCGTCCTCAATCTTCGATAGCAAGCGAAAGGGCAATAGCCTAGTTGACAAGCTTTTTATTTTCTCATCACACAAAACTGTAAAACCGTTGTTTTGGATAGTTCGTATGTTTTTGTTACGGAGGGTGTGCAGTTAGATATCAGGACTTGTTGCAGCAGAAGCGCTTTAGTCATGGGAGCAGCAACCTAAATGTTCATCTAGAAAAGAAGTTTGAAAGGTGTCAACAAGCTTTCAAGCGAGAGTGAATCAACTCAAACGCTTCGTTGCCAGGAGACAAATTTGCTGTTTACAGCAACAGCATTAGAGAAACAGGCGCTTGTGGTTCGAGACGTCGATTTGGTGCTCCAGTTCAAACCGCAAGAGCACAGTTTTGGTCACTGTCGTGCTTCGCGGTACAATCAGTAGGAAAATGCTTAAAAAATTCCATTAATTGAATAAAATTTCAGGACTGAAGATGCGTAGTGTTACGTGCAATCCATTTCCTGTTTAAATATTTGCAGATAAATTCACACGCCGCTCTTGTGGAGAATAGTTACTTGAATGCTATTAGAAGAGTTACGTAAATGCTTTGACCTGCGCAACAAGACAAGCACAATTTTTTCTAGGGGGGAAAGAGCTTGCTTGTTTGGTGTATCAAAGACTGTAGCTTAGCACTCTAAGTCTTGTGTGAGTTTCTCGTAGGTCACATAAGTGGATAAATGATTCCATGGGCGATGGCTAAACAAGAGTGATACTTGAAATCGCGCAACAAACCAACTGGAAAAACGAGATACCAGCATGCCTTTAAGAAACGTCGTTGTACGTTTGGGATCTTAATTTCGTTGCTCCGCATCGTCGTTGTCGCACCTTGCTTCGGTGTTGGATCGCTGTTCTGTGAAAAGGTAAGTTGCCGGTTCTTGCATTATGCAGAGTTGTATCTCCACTGGGGATGCTCTCCGGGATATCCCAAGAAACTTGTCTGCCTAGCTAGTACTCGTTCGTCCCTCGAGTGGGTTGCAAAAATTGTTGCTTTTTTATGCTTGCGAAACAATATGTTTCCTCCTCTTTGTACATTACCTCTAATTCGCTCCTAATGCACAAGTCATTCTAAATGCGCCACTGAAACCTGCTTGTTGTGAAAACAAGGATGAATCGAACAGCAGCACAACACCTAACCGTGAGGCGACTTGCGCAAAGTTTGTAGTGAAAAGCTTTGCTGTGGGCAATCGCATACATTTAAAATGTCGCGTAGGAATCAGTTATTTCTGGTGAATCCATAAACTGCATCGAAAACGAGGTAAGCGTTGCTTAGGGAAGCAAACGACACCGCCACCTTTCGTTTGCTGAAAGATTCCTTTGTCAAACCCATGCAGCATTTTGTTCCCAACCCCATTGAAGTATGGTTAAACGTACCTGCAGTTGTACAGAATTGTTGAAAGCTGACAGGACGTACGCCTTCTCTTACTGTTCGCATTCTCTTGCAACAACTTGCAGTAGCTGCACGATTTTTGCAATGCCTTACGCAGATCTAGTTGCCTTCAATTAAGCAGCCCGCTACAATAGGGTACCATGATTTACGACCTAATGCGAAGTCGCTAACCCGTGTGTTGAATTGTAATTTTTTGTAAACTTTCCTCTCTCTTTTTGAACTGAACTGGATCAGCGCCGGTTGTGAACATTTCAAGTAGTGTGGCTGGGATGCCCGACAGATCCAGACATGGTGGAACCTCTTGTTATGGGACAGTTGTTCGACGGAAGAGGGTGTAATGGGTCACGCACAGCTTGTTACTAGTAGATCAATGACAAAGCCTCAGAGAATGCATGAATTTTGAAAAAAAACTTTTTTTATTCAATGCACTGAACTTGCTTGATGTGAACATTTGGGAAAACTGCATTGTGTGATCCTCATTTCGAAAATCAAAGCTTTTTTTCGAAATAAACCACCCGTTTGTTTTGCTGGTAAAAAAGTTGCTTTTGATATTCAAAAATTTACCGTCGCTGTGTGCGCCTGGCCTTCCACAGGCCTACTCATCAACTGATGCCGGACAACGCGGCGGTGTCATTAAACTCCGTCGCAGTGACACGTAAAAATAAGTTTTTAGAAAAGCGAGGCACGTGAGAAATGAGTATATTTTACACATGCCCGAATTGTCATCATGTGGACGCTAGCACCATTTTCACAGGGCTGCCTCTGCTCTTCCGAAACGGCCTACAGCGGAATTTCGTGTCGTCGCAAACTCTGGTTAAAAACGGAAGTCGATTTTAGGCATTTTATATCCTGGTAGTTCGGATGAGAAACTGTGACTGGATGAAAAAACTGAGATGTAGAGGAAAAAATGAGAGAATTCTCCCTGTGTACTGGTAGTTTCTAGTGCAAGGGTCACCAACCTTTTTGAAACTGCGAGCTACATCTTGTGTACCGATTAATGCGAAGGGCTACTTGTTTGATACACACTTCTGAAATATAAATTGCTCAATTTACCTTCTATGATTTTAGTATTGATATTCGTAAATGTGAAGACATTGATCATGCTAATGGTATTTTTAGAACAGGCCCGCGGGCGACCTACATGGTCCTTGCGGGCGGCCTGGTGCCCGCGGGCACCGCGTTGGTGACCCCTGTTCTAGTGGTTCCCAACCTTTTCAACTATACGCCGCCCAAAGAGATAAATATTTTACGGAACCCAATTGGCGAAGAGGTTTTTGCAAAGAGGTCTACGTATACTGCAAAGAAAAGAAAGTGTTAACAGCTCGCAACAGCCCTTAGTATTGCAAATGGCATCACGGCTGGGAATCACTGTTCTGAGGCTTCACTTTTTTAAAAAAATTCATTCGATTTTGATGTGTTGGTACCACGAAAAATAACAGTTTTAGGACTCCTGACGCGTTTTCCCTCGGCGAACGTAGGTTAGAATTTGGTTACGCCAAAGTTGGGTGCGGTTTTTACTTCTTGTTTCACGAAACAGATTTTTTCGTAAAAAAAGAAGTAAAAATCATCACACTTTGTTCCCACCTTTCAGAGTAGTGGTTGGCAAACTGTGGGCTGCGGCCTAATTGTGGGCTGTTTGCCATTTCTTATTGGGACGCTCAACATTTTCTGTTGTGAGCCGCATGCCTGTGCCGGTTGCGTGGGCTGAAACATAGGCTACGGTAACAACTATGGAGCATTGATTTTTTGACGTTAACAAAGCATTGTTTATATCATTGCACGGTTTATGACATCATAGCATTGTTATGTAACAGGCTTGAATACAGCATAAGTTTGAAATAGGGCTTTCAAAAATAAGCATGGACCTTTAATTGCGACTGAAAGGGCGATTTGGGCCATCATAAGGAAAGTTTGCCGATCACTGTTTTAGATATTTACTGTCAGACAAAATTTACATGGGTCAAACAACAGAACTGTTGAAACTGTGGCTAAGTGTGTTAGACAGCATATACTCTCTGGCGACTGGCATAGGTCTGTAATGTAGAAGCGCACCATGCGTTTTTTTCTAACAGCGTTCTGTTGGCAAATGCTCCACGGACTGGTGATTTCTGAATGCTGGTTTGAGCCGCGCTTTCGCGAGGAGTTTTCGTTATCAGTTGTCTGATGGATGACTGCTAAAATTTCAGAGGAAAATAACATGGTAAAAAGAGATACGCTCTGTACGCACAAAGCATAAAGCCCTATACCATATAATTATTGTGGCACCGGGTCACAATATGGAGTTTGTTAAACTTTTATTTCTAAAAGTAATGCGATTTATGTAAACCAATCTGTGCAGCATTGACTTCAACAGATTGTTTTGAAGTTTGTGAACTTGTGCAAAGCACAGCGAAAGCTGTGGACATGAAGACACTGCATTTGACTAATGATCTCCTGACAAACCATTGCTAGGCAAATTATGCTCCTTTCTAATAACGCTCGTTTCAAATAAGGGACTCTCTGCAGTTAGTCTGCCTTCAAATCGCCGTACTTTTTATTCAGGCATTAATTTGATTTTCAGTTGTGTAATGAAACAGATAGTCCTGGCCTGTGGTAACATTTCGCGAGGCTGCTTGGACCTGCGCAGTTTGCGTTCATTCATTGACTTATTTGTTGAAGCAAACGTCCTGGTTTTTGCCTCAGATAAGAACAACAAAGCACGATGCAACAAAACTTTCTTAGTCTTCAAGCTGGCAATATGTGTACAGTATATTAAAAGTTCCGTAGAATGAAGACGATGATAAAACAGTGAAAAGCAATCGAACTTTCAAAAGAACAGTTTTGTTCTCTTTTAAATGTCCAGGCCCTCATCCCCAGACCATATCAACACAATCAGCTGAAGGTCTGTGGGGAGAGTAACGAAGCTGCTGTGCTCAGAATGATTGTGTTTTTAAAATGACGAATACTTTTTCTGGTTTCGTTTTGACAACCTGTATTGAAGTGATCTGACATGTTACAGATGCAGTTATTCGTAAACACTGATTTCCATTTGAAGCCGATTTTTTTCGTCAAATGACATTTCTGCAAACGCTCGTTCGCAGGGAAGGGAAGGAGGCTTTTTTGGAATCAATTGCCAAAGCACACATTGCGCACATTTGTGAAGTGAGCAAAGTGACTCTCGGCTTATTTTAATTCATCGGTTTAAAAATGCCGTTGATCCTGTAAGAATACATTTTGAAAAACAACATTCTTTGATATGTGACGGCGATCACTTTCGGCGCTCCGAAAGACTTAATGAGGTAACGCACTGAAAGACGACCTTGAAGGCAGGCAGGCTCGCGCTAAAAAGGAGAATGAAAGAAAAAAAAACACGAAAACCTAAACTTCCATAATTGCTAAACACTTTCCGAGCGACAAAGTAGACGCATGTTTTGCCTGCTTGAAACAGTTGGCGAGCAAACCCTTCGCGTTTTCTAGAAAAGCGCTGTTGGTGACTGTCAGGATTGGTGAGGGTGAAAAAATTTCCTTGCACTTAAGTTGTTTTAGGAACGCACGTTCAATTGACCTGCTGATACCGACGCGGTGCCGCGTATGTTTATGGTAACATTCAGCGGATAATGACTCGAAGCTATGTTGGTTCTCGAAATACCTGAGCGCCACTCTGTTTAGCGACTTAAGCCAGCACATTTCTGCTCTCCTCGCACTGAATCCTTGACTTGCAGGAGAAATGCCTTCCACGTTGCGGCGCTTGAAAGCGTTTCGGATCCCATGCAAACTAATGGCACGCGGTGAATGTCAGGTGCTGCGTTACTGCTTTTTTCAAATGAAAGCAGTCAAGCAGAACAAATCACCCGTTGCCGCAAGAACAAGCAGCAGATCATAAAATCGCGCAGCAATGTGTTAAAAATGTAAGAGTACGTCTTACGACCCCTTCACCAACGCTTGGTTTTGCGACATCCACCTTCATGAAGGAATGGGTCCGGCTTCAATGTAACAACCGTAGCTTCCACGCCTTGTTGCACAGTTGTTGCAAAACACAGTTCGATGTTGGCTGTGGTAAGCACGTTGTTCGTATTCGAAATCGCTTGCTTTCCTTGCTGCCCAGAAGTTTTCATTCTGGTTTTTGTTAATGGTACAGATACAGTGAAGATGGATATAATGGCGCTAACACGACTACTTCATCAAAGTAATCGTGTTTGCGCCAGTATATGCTTTTCCATTACTGCAAAATATCTACCTTCGTGTTCTTTCAAGTATCTCTATGTTCCTTGTTGTTGCCATGTGTACTTGAGTCCACTGCGTTGCGTGAGGGAGTGAAGACGTTATACAATACAATGCAAAAATTACCCAATGTCCAGTAGTTGACCGTGCAGCTTACCTTGCTGTAGCTGGTATATTTATGTTTGGCGATAATAACAATATAATGAGAGAGCGACCGCTTTATCACTGAAACTTGACCTCCGCGATTTTCTCTGGCTGAGTTACAGTGCCTTGTGTGTCTACGAAACGTTACAGGGTGGAAGAATGATACCGTCTGTGGTGCTTGTACCTTCGTGAAGTTCCGTTAGCCTGGACGCTTGAGATGCATACTGCAGAATAGCACAGCTTGTCTCAATCTCTGACGAGTCGTGTGTTATGCGCAGCTAGTTTTTGTCTGGCGCTTCTGACGTGCCATCGTTTACAGTCCTTGCCTTAAGCCTCTTAACGTGACCTTTAGCTAGTCATATGACAATGCCGATGTGCTCTTGTTCGATAGATTTCGTCCTTCGAATGGGTCATAACGCGCTCTCGGATAGAATTTCGTAAGTTTTCGTAATTGACGCATGTCTTCGAAGCCGTCTGGAAACTTGGCGCGAGCGAGATCGAAGCAGAGCAAACTTTACCGACAATGGACGTGACGTAGCGCGTCTGCAAGCCCAACGCCACGGTATGGGGCGCTGTGAATTGTGGGAAACGGTGGTTTTGCGTTTCCCGGAATGTGCTCCTCGGTTGGTGATCGATCATCTGCAAATGTTTGGCTCGAGTGAAATTTCATGCGAAAATTGAACGTCTTTCCAGGTTGCGCCAGCGGTAGCGCCTGACATCGCGGGCAGTGAATCGCCCTGTTCTGACTGACTGGTTTCGCAGACATCTGCTTGTTTGCAACTGCCCTCAAAAAGTTTCTTCGGAAACGTGGTAAAATCTTTAATTTTGCTTACTTTTCAAGGCTGGTGTACAAGGGAAGTTCCATTCTATTACGGAAGTTGGCAAGTGTGTGGTCGTAGGTGCGCAATATAACAACGTTTAACAAGAAATTGCAAAAAATTAGCTTTTTTTTTTAAATTGTAGCCGATCTCATGAACTTTGGTTGCGCACCATATGTCGCTTTCTTCACGCCATTCTAGCCTGGTGCGACGGACCGGGAAACCGTGTGTACCAGACGCCGTTCCAAAAGGCAATTTCTTAATAGGGTTTTGTAACCTGATGAGATTTTACGGGATGGAAAATGGGGTTGATTCACAAGCGTACCTGTCGCTCGAAAACACTTGTGTTGACAACTCCAAGACACTGTGTTCGCAGCTTGCTTGTGGAAGGAGCTGAATTTTATAAATATACGTTGAAGATTTTCGAGGTTGAAAAATGGCTTATAGATGAAGTATTGGCTTGGTCATAATTTGAAAAACACTTCAAGTTTAGTACTTTGTCAGGTACATTGACTCAGTTTGATCTTACTTTTTTTCATATGAATTAACCAGAAAAATTGAGCGCGCACACTCGGGCTACTCTCTTGTGGGAAGCTTAAGTCAACGCGCAGAATGAGTTTATTGTTTGTTGTGCACATTATGAAGAGCGAGGATCTTACAGGCCGAGGCCAAAATTACAGTTGATTAGCTGAAATTGATACCTGGAAAGTAACGTTAACCGCCGTTGCAACGCTCGACCACCCAGAAGCATTCTCGGCCTTCAGGTTTCTCGCCTCGGTGAAACAAAAGCTTCACCGCTTGGTTGAAAGTAGAGTCCTTGAAAAAAATAAGATGCATTTCTGCTTTCGTGAGTTAGATTACTAACTCGGCTCAGCAAACTGTTACTTGAAATGCAATTGCATTGACGTGGGTTTAAGCGTATGACCGACTGCTGTTGATTTGGTGATTACATATTACGTTTGCTTGTCCGTATGTAGCACATCATAACTGTGGTTCAAGTTCAATAAAAAAGTTTGGCAAGCCTTTGTTTCGTTGTTAGGTCAAATATAAGGAATGGACACGATTTTTACTGTATTTTTTTTCTGGCCGAAGCGCATTGAAAACTTTGTGAGTGCGTCTGAATCTACACCTTCGCTGTGCAAAGCAGATGCAAGGTGACCACTTCTTGGCTCCATAAAGACGGGACCTTTAAGCACGTCGGGTTTTTGATAGAGTGATTTCCTTGAAGCTGCTTATATTTTAGGGCTGTGTTTGCGGTTTTATAGAGAACTACTGTAACTTATGGCTGTTGTGTAGAAATTGCAAAAAATGATTGGGTCCGCCATGATGTCGTTGTTTGTTTCATCGGGCGTTTTTAACCCGGGCGTGATAAAATCAGCGGTTAACACAATTCATTGTTTTCATGTTAAGAAGCAACAGATATGCCTTTCAGCAGTTTCAGTGCTTATGTACTGACAAGTAGAAAACAATTAAAACACGTCGCAATGTCTGGTTATTATTTTCAGTGGGCTGATTCTCAACNTCTATGCGGCTGTACGCGCTCTGTGACGTAACACTTCCACGTCTTCATTCGGTCTTTGCAGAAAATGAAAACAGTTGTTGGAACCAAACTTCCAGCATGGTTTCATTGCAATCACTGATTATTATGCTATTGATTTTACAGTCCGACGTCGTTGTAGAATTAGCAAAGTCAGCGTCAGGCCAATTTCAATTCCTGGCTAAAAAATTTAGGACATACTACTGCTCTTGGTCATCACTGCGCTCTTAGTCCACGTGAGCAAAAGTTTAGCTGAAATCAGGGGCAGATCAAGGAGGGGGGGGGCGATTGGGGCGATCGCCCCCCCCCTGAAACCTACGAAAGTATGTTTATTCACCGTAATTTTTCACAATTCGGAAAACAATATTCGCGATATAAACCCATTCTGTCGTCCATTGTTTTGTGACAGCAGTGCTGTCAAGTATATTTCATCTCTCTTACAGTAGTGAACCCGCAACGAGGCTTGAATGCCAAATATTACTGAAATCGCCCCCTCTAAACTTACTGGCTGGATCCGTCCCTGGCTGAAATCAGCTTGTTGGTGTCAGACTGCACACTATTTCTTCACATACCCGTAAGCGTGGCAGTCACGGTCGCGAGCTCCGTTTCGAATTCGATTCGGATCGATGGCAGACAGTAGTGACTTAGTGCTTTGCGGCCTGTTCGAGTGAAAGTGCAGTTCTCGTGCCCGACCTTGATCGACGATGCTGTGCTTCAGCAAACAGCGACTGCTTGAATGGATACCCGCACGCGTCAATCCGACCTTCGACAGATAAACGTTGAACGCTCTCCACTTCTGTAACGTGGACCGTGTGGGTCTAGTACAGTGTTTCTCAATCGTTTTACTTACGTGGCCCATGCAACTATTGGTGAAAATTGCGTGGTCCAATACCTTGTTAGCGTAGGTGGGCTATGCTTTCATGCGCACAAACAAACACACATTTTTCTACAGCAGCGAATTTATTCCTATGTGCACTTCAGTCAGAATCTTGCTGCTGAACACAATGAAATTGTTCCCCACGCTGCAGTGATTAGATATCCGATAACTGTATATTTCAACATACTTTCCCCCTAACTCCACGACCCCCTCGGAAACTGCGCTAAGGCCCGCAGGTTGAGAAACGCCGGTCTAGTAAACTTGCAGCATCGTTTCTTGCGCCATTTGTGCGGATCGTAGCTTGGAAAGNTACCAGTTGATGTTTGCCGCAGTATTTCGGCTTGTCTTGCCAGGCCAGCAGCTTCGAAAAGGCTTTGGCATATATGAAGACGTACACTGGATTTCATTGCTTTGGTTTTGTCCAAGCATAGTTGCCCAACTCCTGTTCGCCCGATCTTCTACTTGTTGTCTATGTTTTTCCTGAGCACCTTGTTGGTTGGACATCCTGGTTTCTTATACTAACTCATTTATTCATAGCGTGCCAACTAGATTAAGTTTGAATAGAAGAGTTGTCGAAGCAGATCTTCAAAAACTGCTCATAAACTTTCACTCGTATTATCTGGGGTATTGCGGAGAAACTTTAATTGAATATCTGTTTATGGGCGTGCATGAATTTGAAGAAATTTCCAGAACGCAAATGAATTGCGTTTTAAAATGGAGTTATCCTGAAGTTGCTGTTTCAGTTACAAATGTTATTTCGTCGTACTAGGTCAGCGGTTTTGAAGGCATGTCGCTCTGTGGCAGACCTTATTGTATTTCTTACGGTGGGACCTCTAACGATTCAATCCATTTTTGTGAACTTCGAAATAACGTAACCTTAGCATGCGAGTGACGATTTTTTCTGCATGTTCGTTCGACAACCTCTGAAGACATTGTAGACATTCTTGTATTTGATGTACGTTTACTGAGGGGCGCGCACATAGCTATGAGCTGTTGCAGGCGTTTCTGACATGATATGTGCAGCAAGCATCCATAGGCGTAGGCAGGGGGGCCAAAGGGGTCATGCCCCCCTCCCCGAATTTTTAGAACATATAGTCATTTTGTGCTTTGAGAAGCGTTTTTCCAAGAAAAATAGTGTTATTCGCCTAAAATCAAACATTTGTCCGCCCAGATTTTTTGCCCCCAAAGTTTAGGGCTGACTACGCCACTCATCTTAGTTCAAGCCTTGTGTGCTGTTTATCTTCTTTCATGTACATTCCCACTTCTTATGTCGCCCTTGTTAACCTGACGAGGCAGAAGTCTTGTTACGCTTCATTGCAAAAGGCAACGTCACTCTTCCGAAACCAACTGAAAACTTTCGGGTAAAGTCCTGGAAGCGAGTGTCGACCCACGGCTGAAACCTGTTTCATTGTGTCACACGTGGCAATTCTCACAATGTTTAGCGTGTGATCTTCCACGCACAAATCCCCTCTCTCGCAAATGCCCATTTCTTTGACGAAACTTCGCGTCCTGTTCCAAGCCATTCCGGATCGCTGTGGATTTACTTGGCGCTGCGCCGTCGCGCGAAGCTACGTTTCGCTTTGAGTATACCAGACCTTCGAAAGTTAACTAGGGCATTAAATCCAGCCATTTAACCCTGCCCGATCAAACCACACTACTTGCGAAGCTCAGCGCATGTGAAGGAACTGTAGTTGCGTTCGCAGTCACGCGAAATTCCTTCCAACGCCGTGGTAAGCTCTTTCGCGAAACCTGGAAATTTCCAGCTCGCGGATTCTAGTTCTTCTTGTTGCCAAGAATCGTAAGCGGGTAACAATATCCAAACAGCACCATCGCACCAGCATATCGCTGTACCTTTCCGATGTTGAGACATTGCTTTCGTTGAATAGATCACTTGAAACCACCATTTTCCCAAACTTTTGCTACTCGGCGTTTGCCTGGACTAAATCGTGCTTGGACTTGTCGAGAAAATTTTGTTTATTGTTTTGTGTAGAAATTGTCGGCACTGCTTTGATCCACCCGTTGATTTTTATTAAAAATCGAAACCCGACCATACATGAAGAAGGTATTTTGTTGCTAAGTAACGCATGTCGTTACGGAAAGAAGATTCTCCTCTTGAATGCTTGTTTCGCCAAGATAATTGCCGTGCTCGGTAATCTAGGCGTGTGAACTTGCACAGAACTTAAAGCGCGTCGTTGTTGAAAGCCCGGGCACTCGCGGTCATAGGTTGTTTGCAATCCCACGTCCATTAAGGCGCGTGTCCGTTATTGGCAAACGTTGCGTGAAGTTGCTTGTTTATTCAAAAACTGCTGAAATCGCATCGTTTTTGTGCAATCGAAGACGTTTTTTGTTCTGCTCCAAATCAATGACTTTTCGTTGCGCTTGTCACTGTTAAAGTCGCGCAATCGCAGGTCGGGGAAAAAGTGCGATGTAAGCGAAATGACAACGTGGCATGTCGGCAAACGTAGAAACAGCAATCAGCAAGAAGCGTAGCAGCGCTTTGAAGCAACTTATGTGTGTAGCGTAAATCTCGACAAAAGAAAAAAATTAAGCAAATACGGTGGTTTCATGCGCGGGCTGTTTACTGAGCAACACTGGTTAGCGTTCCGCTAGCGGTGCTTTAATTTAGCTCAATTTACGAACAGCACTGGTTGACTTCTTGCAAACTCATAAATTTCTAGGAAATTCGATTTTAGTCACTGCCTTGAAAATTCGAAGTTCCAAAGTTCACGCGAGCTTGTCGTTTTGTCACAGTTCGTAAAATTCGCTGCCGCAGAAGTCGTCAAGGCATTCCATGCAACGCAGTGCCTCAAATCGTTCGAGAATCACCACAAACAAAAGGAAGCCCAAGACGTGTGGTTTAGCCAGGTCCGAAACAAGCATGTCCGGAATGGGCAGCTCGGCCTTAAAAGTCAAAAAACAGATTGTCTTCACGCGTCCGTATGGTGCCGTTGACCTGTTCGAAGAAATCCGCCGCTGCTCAGTTTAATCCGATTGTTTATCTGCCACTCGGGTTAAGTCAGTGAAGTGTCCGTTAGTCAGCATGTGCACGGCTAGTTTTGCGTCGGTGACGACCATGTCGTGACAGTGTTTCTCGTGAGTTGTGGTAGTAGAGGAGTTACTGCTTCAGCGCTTGGCCGCTGCGATGCGATGCCGCGAAATGGGAACACTGCCACGTCTTGATGCATCCCAATGGATGCGGGAACCGACGAAGTAACTGATCTGATTTTGGAACTCAGATGCGACCAAGGCAGCCGAAAAGGTAAACGCTTGCTTTCTTGCCGATCGAAAAACAATGTCGTGCGAAGCGGTGATTGCGCAGAAGAAACGTACGTCAACAGTCCGGTGCGTTTTTCCTATCTCGTAATAGGACTGTAGAAACTTTGCGAATGTAACGCGTCTTTAAGTTATCTTCTGTGCTTGGAAATACCAAGTGTTGACTGAAAAACTGACGCAGAAAGCAAGCCCAGGGTAACATGCTCGCTCGGGATCGAAACGATTTGCAACACGCTGGTTTGCCTGCATTCGCTCTGCGCACCTAAGTTAACTCCCCAACGCCGAACTCTCTTCTGGGCGTTGTTTCAATGGATGTATTTTTTTCAAGCTAGCTTGTGCAATAGCGTTAAGTGGAATAAAAGAACGTGAATAGTCAATAGCGTTAAGTGGAAAGGAATAACTAGTCGGTGAAGAAACAGCACGCTATCAAACTCGTCGCGGTTATGCCAGTGAAAAGCAAGGGCCTTTTTAAGGCTTATTCAGCGAGGCTACAGAACGAAGCTGACGTTCTTGAACGCTATCATAATTATAAATGTTTGCTGCCTCGACGGCAAGCCTTAATCCATTCACGAATTTCAAGCGCATTAGCCGCAGGTATTGGCCTCAGGCGCTCATCTCCAGGATTAGGTCTTACTTGTTGGCCATTGTGCGTTGGCCGTTCCAGTTCAGAAGCAATACAATGAAGGCAACATTTATAAGTATATAACGCATCCTTGCGCTTGCGTTCACGTTCTAACATTGCTGTGCTCCGCATCGTTTTGCTCAATACCTTGGATTTTCAGAAGACGTGCGCCTGTCGCATAAAACTGTGCAAATGGCACTTGAACTGTCGATTGAAGGCTGATGCTTTGGAGGTTGTCGCCGTTCGCTCGTGCTCTTTCTTTGCCATTTGGCAACGTTGTAACCAAGAACCGAATCTGTTTCCGACAGTTCTGTGATGAAAGGGGGCGGGACAAACGCGTGGAGCGATTGCCCTGAGTTTGGCTTTGTCGCAACTAGGTATCCGACGGTTGCATCGGTCACGCTGTGAGATTCCAAGGTTATTGTATCAACTTCGAATTTTTAAAGCATTCCAATCATTGCTTTACATTGGCACATCTGCGAAACGTTGTGCGGCGTCATTCGCAACGTTTATTATTTTAAAAATAGACGGATAGATGTTATCAATTGCGTCCGTAAATTGTGCCTTCCTATAAATCGATTATGCGCTCTGTTATGATGTTTCTAGTGACGGTCTTAGACGCGATCACAAGCGTAAACATTGTACTTCGCAAGTTAATACGGTATGCTGAGAAAATTAATGACACGCAACAACGTCTGTCCGATGTTAGAAAACTCCCCTTTTGCATTTTGCTTTGCGCGAAGTGAATGTCGTACATTAACACCAATTGTGTGTTTAACCGGCTCTGTTCCTGTTAGTGCGAAGCCCTCAAGTTGAAAGCTGTGTTCTGTGTTCCAGTAGTACCAGTTTCGAATCACAAACCGTGAGCACGCCACTCCACATGATGCCAGATGTCCACACCTAAATTACATAGCGCTTGTCTGTTTGGCAATATTTTTGTTCAGTGAAATGTGCGGACAAAAGGCAGCACAGCCAAGTCCACAACGCGACAGGGCACTGGCGTGTGTTCTTGGTTGTTTAAATGCACGTTAACAATAGCGCAGCCAGCCCCAAATTTTTTTGGGGGAGCAAAAGTTTAGGGGGGGGCGAGATGCTTGATTTTAGGCGAGCAATAGTATTCTGTTTGAGATACCGCCTCTCAAAGTACAAAATGACTAGATCTTCTAAACATTTTGGGGGAATGGCCATCTAGGCCTCTCTGGCTACGCCTATGCACGCTAACCGTGACAGCTCTTGGTAGAAATTGCGCGTGTTTGTACCAAGGCCTCTCTTTTGGAGGCCTTGCTCATGCAGTCTGCTTCTTTCGGAAGTGTGTCGAAAAAACTCGAGGTTGTGTGGCGCGAAAAGGTTGCCAGCCACTGGTTGATACTTGCTGCTGTGTTACATGTAAGAAAGCATTCAATCCATGGTGTTTTTCAACCGTCGTTAGAAGTTGCAAAGACAGAACGCAGCCGCGGGTTCTCGCTGTCGATACGCGACGGCGGAAGAAGCAAATCT
>JGI24022J15233_10001716_pt1 | contig 19039 bp, 14 predicted proteins | sample Ectturendosymbi2_FD_15233 | JGI IMG/M metagenome (IMG submission 15233) | reverse complement strand
AGGGCGGGTGCGGAGTGGGAGCGGGCAAGATTTCTCAAACTCATACGGGTGCGGGGCAGGTTTAAATTTTGCGGGTACGGGGCGAGAGCGGACAACAAAATTCAACCCGCGCAGGACTCCAGTATGTAGGCTATAAGGTTTTACCACTTTTAGTACGTAAATGTGCATTAACGTTGTTGAATAAACTGACAAATCGCTTGTGTTATGCAGTGATGTCGGGTACTTTTTAGCCCCACTTCAGAGACTGACAACTGTGCGTTAATAAAATGGGTAATAGCGTGGATGAAACTAAAATGTTTGTAGTAATTGTAAGATAGACCAGACTAATATTCAATTGGTGTCCGAGAGTCAAAATGCTTTGCGATATTTGGAATACACTCAACAGCTTTAAGATATTTAAGGAGTTTTTTATTCGAAGCTTTCCCAGCAATGAGCTGCTCATGGTAACCATCAAGGTCTTTTCGTATTTTCCTAATACCGTTAGTGAACTTCGAGATAACTGGATGGTTAATTCGGCGTATACTTTTCTGTGTGCTGCCTCGGCATGATTATTGGTTCTATCCTCACTAGCTATTGTTCGTCTGTATCGATTCCACATTCCTGTTGGAAAAACTGGTGGACGTCGTCCATCGCCTCGTCTCTGGTCTTCCCACATAATTATCTTCAGGTCATTATTACCCAAGAGTAATCAAGCAGATAGGCGCAAGTGGCAAGCGCCAAAATTGCCCAGCGCCAAATATTCCCATTCCGTATGAAGTGATTTCGGAAACAGGTTTGAAATAAGTATTTTGAAGAAGTCATCTATCTGATGTAGAAGTCGCCTGGTTTATAATCGCCAAAACCTGGTTTTCCAGATGTCCCACACGAAAACCGAAAAGCTCGGTCTTCATTTGCAAGGACTCATTGGTTTGAGAAAAGTTGTTATCCGGTCATTTCAAAATCTTACTGAAATTGGGAAATATTTTTTTCAAGACAACAAAAGGTAATTGTAGTTATGATGTTTTGACGTTTCTGAAGAATTTTAAAGCAAAATAATATCTGCAGTTTGCAAAAACTTTTGCAAGTTCAAAAGCAAATCATAACGTATTAGCTCTCTGCAGGCTAACCCAACTGTACAAATGTTTCTTAAAACCAGCTTAAATCTTGATTTTACTGTGCTTTGAGAAATAAGTCACGAAGAACATTCTGTGAAGTCACGTTTTGAGCGTGTTACACGCTTGGTGAGGCAGGGAAACGTGTATAAGCATTTTGTGTCTGGCATCGCGAGATTTTATGAAAAGTTCACAGAGGAAATTACATGATTTTTCAGCAAATCGATAAATGCGGTCCCCTAAAGCTTTAATTGCATGGTATTGACAATAAGTTTTTTGCTTGACACATTGATCTCTTTCATTCTTATCATTTTAAAGTTATTTTGATCTCAAGGTTGAAATAAAACTTTGCTGTTTCCTGGGCCATGTGTATCGCTTAGTGCCAAGGTTCAAGCTCTCTCGAACGATCAATGCTACAAATAAGGAAAACAGGCTGTTCCGCTTTTATTTTTGCAGACTCGACCTCTAAATCAGAAATGACGACAAATCATAAAACAAGTTCTAATTCGTATGAATATGTAAATGTTTTAACACAATGTCTTTGATGTCATAATTAACGCTTGCCTGTCTGAAACTTAAATACTCTTCCCACTTCCTTTTATTGCGGCGTTTTCCCATGACTTGCGGCATGCATTGATCAATCTATGGTGTAAATATTTCTGAATTGCGATTCCTACGGAAACTAAATTTTTGTTTTATAGTTTCAGTGGCGCTTACAGTTTTTTTCACACAGTTTTTTTTGCTTGGGGGACGTCGATTTTTCTCAAGTCAAGTGATGAAAATTTTATAAATTACAACTCGTCGTAATCTCAAATACTAACCAAATCGATTTAAGTCAAACTCATTTGTGGCGTCACACGTTGTACCAGTATTTGTGAATGACGTTTTATTTACTGAAACATCAATATTTTAAAATCAGTTGGCAAAATGTATCTGATGAGACTGCCACTCTCGTCTCATAACTCGAGGCGTTTCACTACTAGAAGCATAACGGAACCATACATGAGAAGAATCTGTATCTTTGCGTTATTCAAAAAATTCGTTTACAGATTGGAAGAAGTGCGACTAGAAAAACTGCCTCAGTTGGGAAATCGAGGCTTACCAAAAACTTTGTTTACTGATTTAAAAAATCTATCAACATTGGTTATCAAGGCGTGTTCACTTCTGTTTGTACCAAGCGAAGCCCTGCAGAGCGTGGAGCGAAGCGTGCAAGAACTCGACCTCTCGAACAATCCTATCACGTTACTCCGATCAAATGATTTTAGCGTGAGCCTTGTTTTTCCACTGCGTGTTTTTACGCCAACTGTTATCTGGGGTATTGATTATTTATATTTGAAAAATACCTGAAGATGTCTGGTTAGTAGACGAATTATATATATTCGGTTAACATCGTATATGGTGTCTAATTCATTGCTGTGGAAGGATGCTTTTCGACAGCTAGAGTGTATTAAGTGTATTGCAAAAATTTGATTCTACTTCAAACTGGTTTTCGATTTTGTAAATGATTAATGCACGAAAACAGGCAACAATTCTGTGTGGAAATGGTATTATTTTGTTAGTTATTTAATGATCTATATTGACTTGTGGTGTATACAAGCTTTTATTAATAAAAGTAGACTGACATGAGATTGCCAAATGCGGAGTAGGCCACCGGTAATTTATTAGTGATTGATAATGCGGAAACAATGCCTTGATAACAAAGAATGGATTTAAGAACAGCCTACTTGCGACTTTTTACAAAAACTCAGGTAAAGTGTCTTTAATGTAACTAAAAGAAAATATACGTGAGTTGTGTGTGGTCAAATATTTAACCATGATGTTTTCGGTTCGTTAGCCTGTGCAGATTAAAAATCCCGTTCTCGCTAGACAAGCGTGATTTCCACAATTCCGTGTCATTGAACGCTTTTGCGTCGCAGGTAGCAAGAAAACGCAATGATTTTTTTATTGAGCGTACATGGAGAGGTAGCAGCGAACGCAACGATCGTGGGGCGCTCCAGCAAGGATTCAGAATTTTTTATTGAGCGTACTTGGAAAGCATCGATATCGTCATTTTCGACTTTGCGCAAATCGATTAACGCTTTTCCATTTTCCCCAACTCGTAACAACAGGAGAGGGTGGGCCTCACAAATGGATTAGCCAGTAGCTTCGGTTTAGTTAAATCCGGCGCTGAACACAACTACCACCGATCTTCCAGTGCCATACTAAATGATATCCTGAAATTGATCGGTTCACACCGCATTTATATGTGTGAGAACTGCTTCTCTAAACTGATTAGCCAAAGTGCCGTTGCGATAGGCAGTATGTTACAGAAAGAAAAAATGTTTTTAGAATGGATGAAGTGTAGTTTTGTCTCAAAAGTTGGAGTGTTGCATTGCCCTTTCTTTACTAAATGAAGGTTTATGTTATTTGTAGAAACTGCATCACTTGCACACTTTGGTTCTGTCCAATTGTGGGATTAGACACATTCAGTCGGGAGCACTGGCGATAAAAAGACTGAGATATCTGGACTTGTCAGATAATACCTTGTCTACCTTAAAGGTAAATGAAACATTTGATAAAAATCTTTGATGCTCTTTATACGAAAAACCACTCGAAGAGAATTTATCCTTTGCAACGTTTAAGAAAATCTATTTCCTGTTTTGTTGCACCTTTGCACTGACAGATAAATCTTTTTTGTATCTTTATTCAATTTTTCCTCCACTTCTGCACGTATGTGCGGAAGAGTGTGTCATAGTTTGAAAAACAATTAGGGATCATTTTTAACACAAAACAAAATATAATGCCGACCCCCTGAACTATAACATAACGAGACATATGCACGAATGAACTAACGCACGCACGTGGTCTACCAAATTTTTATTCAATTATTTACTTTTGTTATGCAACGGTTAAAACGGTGACACAGCGAAATCATTTTATGCCCATCGTCATCGTTTATGGAATTTTGCGCTAAGATGAAGGAGAGTAAGTTTTTCTGTAAAAAGATCATTCGGCATAATTGTATAGGTAGTGTACGCAGGTGGAAAGTTTCTAATCAAATTTTCAAATCAAACTGTTAAAAACGTTTCCGTGGTAGAGTATATAAAATCTTTTGTTTGTTGCCAAAATGACATAAAAAGAGCCTTAAAAGTCTAACAGCCTGAAAAAGGCACTTTTAGACTCTTTAGTAAATTAAAACAGATTATCAACATCAGCGTGGCCAAGAATTTTGTGATGATTGCCTGAGTTATAGTAATGGCAAGGCATTGATATTTTAAACTGAAGTAAGAAATTGCAAGGGATGTTCTCATTCACTAAAAGTTTTGCTATCCACAAAAACGTGAATACTGCACCAAAAGCTTTTTAAAACTGTTTCAACGCTACACATTTCTAAAAGACGTTTTCGTTATTTCGATTAAAATCGCAAGGATTCAACAGAACATTTGATATATTGTGAGTCGAATGTTGGACGTTTTTTAAATTTAATGTATTTCAATCAAGAGTTGCTGGCTATCCGATCAAAAACCTGCAAAATCGCCTTTCTCTTTCTTGCAAGATGAATTACATGTAAAATTACTGCATTATACTGTAGTCAATATCAACTCAGAAGTGCCATAACCTGTACATGATTTACTTTCTGAGATGAAAAGGGAATCATACATTGAAAAATGGAGATCCTCAAATCGGCGAAATACAACTTGTACGGTGCATCGCTGAAGTGGAGCATGCATTTTTATCCCAGAGAAATAGTGGTGGGTGTGAGTTTGCAGTTGAAAAGGAAACAAAAGCAACGAAAAATTCCATTACAGTATAGTCTCCAATTAAATCTTTAATGCCTACGTAATTTACAGTTTTAATGCTCCATTTCCAAGTTCTTGTTTAATCTCACTATTTCTCTTGTTACATTTTGGTTACTTGATCTAACGATTGGCGAATGGTTTTATGAGTTTTGTGATTACTGCATATAACACTTAGAAAGAAGATCCAGTTACAAAAAGATGTTTGTATTATATGCTATTTTAAGAAAACGCTGGTCTATCTACAACAAAGAAAATTGTTGAAAAGCTGAAATAGAAGATGCAGCACTGCTCACAAAAATGGCTTACAATCCGATTGTAAGCCATTGATGGAATCCGTTTTTTGATGATACTTATTAATTGTAGTAAAAATGTAAAATTCAAGTGCTCATAAAATTTCCAACATGATCTTTTAACGCCATAATTTATGTACTTCATGTAAACATTGACTTCTTGGATGTAACTCTCGTTCACTTTGTTTGCAGGATAAAATATTAATTATGCCATAACGCTGAGAATGGTGTTTGAATGCTTGTTAGAGAATCGAATGCTTGTTTAGTTATGAAGTAGCTAAGGTGATCAGTTATATTTTGCGTCCTTGATTCAAGAGGCTATGCGCTTCGTCCCTGAAGCGTACAACGTACCGAAGTGCTTATTGTTTGAGTATAACATTCTTGTCATGCAACTGTCTAATCATCAACGATTTTGCCTGAATGTAAAGTCATATAAAACAGAAAGTCAAACCTCACAAAACACAGTTACATCCAATGCATAATTACGAAATAATAAAAAACAAGGCAAGTGCGTAACTCAAAACTTTGTGCTTAGAATAAAGTGTAATAATGCTTTAAAACGCCCTACTACAAGCACAAAGATTTAAATATTTCAGCCTTATTTAAACAGTCAGTTGCCAAATTCATACAATCTCTTGATAATGGTAAACTGCTCAAACACTTTGATAACTACTTTTCTGATACTGCATCAGACCCCAAATATCAAACAAGGCTTACCTTTTGGCAAAAATATTATTTACCCAGAATGAAAACGTCTCTGGGTCAGTTTTTTTTAAAGTACGTTGGTCCCAAACTACGGTCTGATATTCCTGAAAGTTTGAAATCTCTTTCATCTTATTCATTTGGAAAACATTACAAAAATGTCCTGCTATTTTTGCCAACATTCCTATTGATTTTCGTTTCATTTGCCACTTTTCTGCAATATTGTTTTTAGTCCCTTCTTTTCCCATATATATTTTATCTCTACAGTCGCTCACCCCACCTGCCTGTACATAAGCATGCTTTTCCTCTTCTGTTTTTTGTTGTTGTTTTGTTTACCTATTTTGTTTGACGTTGATTCGATGCATTTTGTTACTTTTCTTTCATTACAGGTGAAACGTCTCCAATTCAAAATTGATTTATGCTAGTAATAGGGATCGCTGAGCAAAGGACCAATAAAGTTTTTCGCCTACCCTTTGTGATTCAGATATGTTAAATCACATCAATTTGCTAAACCTACAGATTTTCATGTTTTTATATTTTCATCAGCATGCAATTAATTTCTGCTGTTTCACCTTAGTCCATTTCCTCATGTTGCATTTGTGTAATTTCGTGATTTCAGTGACTAAAACGCATGAATAAATCATAAAACTTTCTGTAGCTATCAGGCAATAAAAGCGATCCTACCTTGCGCTTTACAAAACTAGTCGTTCCCTTTGTTTCTACTGATCTGTGCACGGTTTGCAGCTGTGTGTAACCGCCAGTAGCCTGCATCTTTGGTTTAAGTTCCGCTGCTTTTCAATTTTTTTGGAGATAGTAACTGCGATGACTACGATATACTCACTCATTATCATACCCGTTATTCTTCCTTGGAAAGGGGTGGGGACAGCAGCCCTAGGGGCTGCTCTCAAAACATCTCACAGTTTCAGCCACCATTGATAGGTCTGCAGACAGAACTGGAATTGGGTCGGAAACGCTCATCCCGAACGCGGCCCAAATCCGACGCAGCAAGACCGAACCGTAAAGAACCCGAGAGTTAATTGCAAGTCCGAATTGACCCGATTGCAAAAAGTTAGTGTAAGAGGGCATTTAAACTTAGGCAAATGTAAAATTCAGCAAATACCCTAAGTTGATATCTAATCTAAATCCTTGCATCAAATTTAGCAGAATACTTTACAACGCTCATTCATTTCTTCATTGCGTAATTTATCACGTCAACTGTCGCAACCGTTGCCTGGGCCAGAAGAGAGTCTTGCGGAAATAGCCAGTCCACACGAAGAACAATCTCGGTCTGAGTGAGTGTTGCATTGAAAATTACATCTGTGCAACTTCAAAAAGGATGGGAAACTGCCGTGATTTGATCGCCAGTAAGTCAACTGGTTGGAATCTCTCGTTCTTCCGCCCAAATCCTTTAAACACTGACCTTCCTGTAAGCATAAAATATAAGAGAGACGTTAGTCCTTGTTACTGAAACATATGCTTTATTGTTTGTAAATACAATCAGAGTTGGCACAACAGGAGCCACAAGGAGTAACTCCACTCGCTTTCTGTTCTTTGACCCTACGTTTCTACACCAGTGAACCGACATCTTATATTGCGGTCACTTTCGTTGATACCTCCCTCTTTAAATTAAGACCTTTGCCCCGTACCTAAGGCCTTTTGCCGCACTTTGCCACACTTTCCTAACGAATCTTTGCAGGAGAGTATCCCATCAAGGTTTTAACTGAAATATAGTATGAATATGTGTACAAATATCTGTATATATATATATATATATATTTCAGCCTGAAGCTTTTGGAAGATTGCCATCAATGAAAAGCTTGAAGCTGAATGACAATCCATGGACATGCAATTGTTCCATGGAGTGGTTGGTAAATGTCAATTACAGGTGGTTAGTGAATGCAATTGTCTCCGACCAGAAAATGGTCTGCCGAGAACCGAGAATGATGCATGGGAGGGAATTTCCTATGGATCCTCATGAATTACAAAAAGATGCCTTCACTTGCAAGGTATGTTGAACACAACACTTTCGACGAGGGGTTGCATCTAACCACCTCCAGAGCAACGTGATTGTTGTGACAGCACAGGTTCTGATTTGAGCCGTTATAACAAAAAATGTGAACAGATCAGTATATTTGCAACTGTATAATGGCTTAAAGTGAAGCAGCCAATGCTTGAAACCCATTTTTGTTATGTCTTATTTAAATGTTTATATTGTGCTTCGCCAATATGGAAATGTCATTAAAATAGTCTGCTAATTTTATTATGGCACTAAAAATTGTGACACTAAAGATTGTACTTCTTCTATTAAGCGTTATGCTCACTTTTGTTTGACACCGAATATGCACCAATTTGCTCAAGCCCGTTGTCATATTATCGTTTTATGGTAGGCCACAAAAAAAACGAGAAGCCAATATCAGCGAAAGAGTAATAGAAAAGTCACCTCTCATTTCCAGCGGGTGAACACCAATTACAAATGAAGGGTCCGGCACTACGTTTCCCTAACAACTGTGCTGAATTTGTTTTTTGCAAAAAACTTAAATACATAGTGGTAAATATCGAACTCTCCGAACTTTGGCCACACAATGCATTAACCAAGTTCGAGAAAAAACTTAAACAAATGAGGACCAGTTGCTTTCCCAGTCAATTTTTCAGGTGTATTTCTATAAGAAGTGGCTTGAATGTAAAGCCGAGTTAAGATAGTGTCAAAACTGTCATTATTTACAAATGACTTATATGTCAATCATAGTTATGTGTGACGTTCAGGCATTGAAACTGTAACAAAAACACAAATATAGCGACAAGATTTTCAGCCAACTTCTATTTATGTGGTGAAGCTTGATCCTGCATGATTGAGATGTGTGCATCATGAACGACATAGGGGGGAGTTTGTTTGATGAAGTTGAATTTCCGTTTATTATTATGTGCATAAATTATCGTGGTTTTATCACAACAAGGTAACGAAGAGAAGGTCCTGAAAAATAAATATACACCTTATCGACAAAAGTCCTTAGATAGATAGATAGATAGATTTATTTGGCGGTACTGAATTAATTGCGATAAATGTACTCGCTAAAATTTGCTCAAACAATCAAAATTTTTTCTATGCTTAGGCGCTCAATATCTTTACAATGTCTTCATGCTAGGCTTGATTCTGAAAAAAAACCAGAAATATTACCAAGAACATCTCTTTTCAAATTCGTATCAAACTGTGTTATCATAGCGCCTAGCTAGTTAGAAAACGTTTAACAGTAGAATTGTTTTTCACTGAAAGTGTACTACACCAATTTCTAATTCGAGGTCTTACATTAGGTTTAACACGGAGGTCACTGTCGAGCCCCGTGTTGATGATGAGGTGTAGAACTGCTCAAGCAGTAAATGGTGACTGTAGAATTCACCAGTCAAGTCAAGATGAGCTACCAAAATTTTGAAATTATATCGGTCAGCATTGTAATAGTGCGGCATCTAATCCTCCCCCCATAAAAAAACAGAATAAAAACAGGAATACCTCAGAGACAAATACATCCGAACGTTTTCATTTTATTTAAGTTCAGTGATATGCAAATTAGTCTTTTAGTGCTCGTCATTTTAATCATCATTACGTTTCGTTGGAGCGAAGCAACAGAAATTCCATAATACCGTATTTATTCGGTTGTTAGCCACCCTTGAAAGTAAGCCGCAAGAAATGGTGTCAAAATTAATGTAAATCGCCCTTGAACATAGGTTACCTAAGCCTCTGCGATACTTTCGCGTACTAGCTCGTTTCGCGTTTATTTGGCAACTCTGGTAATGATGCTTACACCACTACACCTTACTGTTCGTCATAATCCCTTCTGCGACGGAGTGTGCTCATGATGTTAATATGCCAAAAGAGAATTTGGTCAACAAAATGTATCCAAGGAAAGCCTGTGCGCCATTTATACCTTTCGATAAGGAAAAGAAAAAATACGCAAGCCGCACTTGATTGCAAGCCTGACGAAATGATGAAACAAAATCATTATAAGCCGCTGCTTACAATCGAATAAATACGGTANTAAATTTATTGTTATAGCTAAGAGAAAGGGCAGCTGGGGAAACAATCCCAAACTTTTTGAAGGGAGTTTTACAGGAACATAGGAACTTTTTAAAACAGCCTTCAAAACATTTCAAACAGCTTTAAGTGATGAAACAAAACAATGTAAGCCGCGGCTTACAATCGAATAAATAGGGTATTGGATTTATTGTTATAGCTGAGAGTGAAGGCAGCTGGGGAAACAACCCCAAACATTTTGAATGGAGTTTATACAGGAACATAGAACTTTTGAAAACAGCATTCAAAACATGAGATCGTGTTGAGCAACATTACATATTTTAGATAATCCTGCTTGGTTAAATTGTTTATGCTCTATTCAGTGCATGGTGGACCTTTTCCAACGTCTTTTTGTGCAGCCTGACACAGACATCATGGACGAAAGTCTTACAAGCAACCAGGAAAACGAATTTTTCTCGAACAACGCCGTAAGTTCCTTGACAACTCTTTCAATCACCAGCCACTATAAAAAGAAAACACCGGATATGCAGATGGCTTTCCAAGGATGCAACAATTCACCTGTGAAATCTTTCTTTTTCATTCGATTAGTCTTGCTGATTCTTACAGCACAAATTTTCCAAGCCTGGTTATGAGGTTCAGCAAGGAAATATTTGCTCGTAAACAAGTTATGGAGCGAAATCATGGGCAGGGAAGATATTACGCATTCTTCTTTGACAGATAGTGTAAATTTTGAACAGCTGAAAAAGCTTTTTAATTTTTTCTGTGTTTTTGATTGGATAACTGACGTGGAAATTAAAACAACGCGGCAATGTTTGATAAAATCAAACCAACTTTTACGATTTACTTTCAACTCTAAACTATTTTACGCTCTGCATTTACACCCGCAAAATCTGCCACGTCGAAAATAAAGAGCAGATTTTGACGAACGCTGCGATGATGCACGATGCAGTGGGTTCATTTTTATACCAGATCATATTAATGGTTCGGGGCAGTATATAAAAGCAACGACCTGCTAACTGGTTATTATTTCAACATAATTATTTCATTTACAGGCATTATTTCGCTAACTGCTTATTATTTCATGCATAATGTTGTTTGCTGAAATAATTCATCGTCAAAGCTAAACAAGCAATGCTTAGGAAGATTCGATATAGTTAATTAGAAACATTTGTACAAGAAAAGTGCTTCATTTTATAATGTTGTAGGTATAGAAATTCCTAGATCAATATCATGTGTGTTTTATACAACACTAAATAGGGGCACTTATTTGAATGTTGTAATTCAAAGCAAGAACAAAGTTTTTAACAGTTGCAGCAGTAAAAAGATTTTATAATATTGCTTTAATAATCTCCACTGTATTTTGGCACATCTTGTATACTTCGAAATGCTACCATGAAACAAGCGGAGCAAAAATTAATTCAAAAGTTCTCAATCAACTTCAAGTAACCATTGAAATCCTGTCACCGAGGTAAAGAACCAAAAAGTAGCATTTTGAACGTTGAAAACAAGCTAAGAAGGCAAGTTAAATCCCAGAAATAACACATTCATTGTTGCGGTGAAACAGCTTTGTCAGAACCGTCAAAATCAGTTGAAAACGTGAATTGTATCAAGCACTTGCTGCTAAATCAGTTTCTTGCTAACCATAACACCAAAATGATGTTACCGATAATTTTGTAGTAACTAATGATTTTGGTGATTGCCTATTGTGGTAGGCCATTTGCTAGTTAGCATCCACTGCGACCTTGATCAGTGTAGCAAATACTAAAGAACATTTCCCGCATCTTGAACAAAAGAATTCCTAACATTGATCATCCACTCATCAGATAAACTCATCGGTTACATTCATTCACCTTTGCCTAAAAGTATTAACTGAAACTACTCCTTACTGAAGCCACAAACCATCACCAAAAGGGAAGAAACATCTAGGGAACGATATGTTTCAAGATTAGAAGTATTTATTAACTGATGAAAGTTATATGCACTTCATCGGTGTTCAGCTGCTTGCGACCAAGTGGGCATGAATATAAGCACTAAAAAACGAGGTGTCACTCCATATATCCAAGTTTGTACGCGGTGTAAGTTTATGGCAATACACTGCAGCAGGTCGAGAAGTTGAAGGACGTCGGGGTGGTATTCACCAATGACGGAAGGCAGAACAGGGATATTGATAAATGGATTGGTAAAGCAAACTCAGTTCTGCGTGAGCTTTATCGCCTTGTGGTTGCAAAACGGAAGCTTTCAAACACCGCAAAGCTGTTAGTTTTCAAATCGGTCTTTGTTCCGATGCTCACCTACGATGATGAGTTTTGGGTAATGACTGAAAGAGTTTTGTCTCAAGGTCAAGCAGCAGAGATGGTAGTTTTCCGAAGAGTTCACGCCGTGAGACTTAGCGATAAAGTGCACAGCAGTAACATTCGTTAAGCTCAGGATATCGAGCAACTTCTTCTGCGAATAGAGAAATCTCAGCTACGTTGGTTCAGCCATGCGTCCATAGTGTCCTGCTGGATGCACTCACGGGAAAGCGGCCCAGATGCTGTCCAAGGACCAGGGAGCGTGATTACATCCCCAAACGTGCTTGGTCCCGTGTTGGTGTAGATTTCACTACTTTACCAACGCTCATAAAATCATCAATGAGGTTTGTTGGTTAAGTGTGAATTAATACTTTTTATTGTAAAGTGACACAAATAAGGTCACTGAAAAATAAAACCTTTAATCGCTTTCGGACTATGTAATAGTACTAAGAGTATCTATGCAAATATGTAGGTCTGATTTTGTTGCGTAGTCAAGCCCAATGTTTTATTCATGCACTTTGCACCAAAGAAAAATATAAGCTGACATATATTTTAGGGAACACTTCTGGGCCACGCGGTGCGAATAAATAATAAATGCAAACATGTGCGACAAAGCATTACGCATCGCGTTTCAGGCAGTTATGGCGTTTAGCTCGGTATTCTGCTCGACGATTATTGGTTTTGGCCAAGTTTTCACAAACCTTGAGCATCCGCTCATATTCCACAAGCACACTTTCAAACAACCAATAACATGAGGGATAATGGTTGTAACAAAGCTAGGCTTGGGTCTGTATTTGTTTAGCGGTTCACCATAGCTCATCGCGCAAATTAGTCAGAGATGCCACAAATTGCTCGCTGTTACGTTACACCGGATTTGTTTCACTTTTGTGAGACCTTCTATAACAGCTACCTGCTTCGCGGTGTATCAGTTCCTTTCCAGAATATCGTTGGTTATAAACACTAGTATCTCTACCGTGTCAAGTTCCTGGGTTCATTTTTTCGAGCAGTGAGTTCTGCTTAACGTGATTCGTTTTTTTAGAAATAATTGACAAGGCGATTAGTGTGCTTTAGGCATCAAGCGCTTTTCTAAACATATTTTTGCGGCTGTACTTAGGTGGAAGGCTTAAAATAAGCTATTTGCTCCGGAAGTAAATGCTTTTGTTTCGGCACTTGTTTCGCTATGTACTTTTGTACCGGACAGAATAAATTAAAGAGGTTTTGCCATTTCCAAAATAGGATGAAAAATACAGTTTATCGTAACTCATTCCATTGGTTTGTTTATGTTTGCAATTTACTGGAGCAATTGTTCGCTGTTCTAAGATAAAATCGCAAAAGATCACGTCTAAACAACTGTATAGACCCCGCAAACAACTTAAAACCCATTTTTTCATAAGTGCTTGGAGATAAAGAAATATAATTCTACTATTCCTTTCAACGTTTTAGCCTGCCTTTAGAACTATGCTGTGTTCACCTCAATGCATTTACAATCATTAGTTTGTTATTACTTGCCTACTCAAGGTGTAGACGGCATAGCGAAGTACAAATCAAGCATCATTAAACACACCCTCTCGTGTGGAGAGATTTCTGTATGCGCACATTGCTTCGCTGCTCGATCAGTTTTTGGAAATTGTGAAAATCATCCAAACTTTTTGCGTAAATCTGCACCAACAAATACAAAATTTTGCAATTCTTTCTGGCTGATGGCCATTTCAATGCATCTATATGTGGTTGCAAATGCGCAGTATTACCATTAAGTGCCAGATATAACAAGAACGTGTTGCCACAAGATGACGCTGTTACACACATGGCAGTTTGTGAACGCAAAATTTCTCGCAATGTTTGCAGGTGAAAGAAAAGTCTTATGTTTTTGCAAAGAGATAAATTCGCGTGAACACACGTGAAAAAAAAACAGATCAACACTAGGAATAACTGATATGCACATGCGAATTTTTTTTGCGCTTGCAGATACGTGAAAGAAAGCCCACCGAGACTTTTATTCCGAATGCTTCAGTAAAACATTTACAGTTTAAAAAACGTGAAATAAAAAAATCATACATGACTTACTCATTATAGGTCTTCTGTCAGCACTTACGAAGATAAGAAAATGGCGACGTTTCAAATGCACCATGCAACCTTGAATGATGAAACGTCAGTCTGGGTAACGCTGATGTTGAAATTACTTAAAATTACAGGGGTTTCGCAAGAATCAAGCCGGTTGATATGACCGTGTGTTGAATCGATGAGCATTACACGTAGGCACTTAGCAATACTGACACAATTCAATGCCATTGGTAAAAAAACAGTCAACGTATTTCTGCAAGCAGTTATCAACTGATCAGGCTGTACCAGGGAAAAAAACACTATTTGAATAACAAGCAATAGTGGTAATACGTTCATTGTACCGTCACATTAAAAGCTCCAGGTTTGCTGCAACATTTCAATAAATCACCCGACTGGCCTCTGCTTTCATGGCTTTGCAATTATTCGAACTTACACATATATGAATTAAACCAATTAATCTTCACAACGGTGACGCAGTCGAATAAATCAGCAAAAAAAATTTAATAGGTAGCTGTGGTTTTATTGCTCTGTAATCGGCGTCAGACAGTCTTAGAGTTTCAGTGAAAGCGGTTATATGAGAACGGCCTATTTTTCCGTGTTTTTACTTGCCGCAGCTTTTGTTTCGATATATAGTATTCATTTTAGTCTTGAGTTTTCTTGCTTTCTCTTCCCTCGTTTCAGCATTTCGCCCAAAAGCAACTCCTTGCAGATTTCAGGAATGAGGATGCGTAGGGTAACATGAAGTCACTTTCCTGCTAAAAAAAAATTATGATTGATTCAACTGTGTCACCTTTGTGGAGACTAATTACTTGGATAAAGATATGTATAAGTTCGAATAATAGCAAAAACATGAAAGCAGAGCCAGTTGGCTGATTCCTCTAAGCTTGTAGGAAACATAGGTTTTTTACTCGTCGATCCGTAGAGCAAATCCCGGCTAGCTCGGTTTTCCTAAAATGTTTAAAATGTCCTGAAGCCTGATAAAAGCTTACCTTCCTCATGCGTTGCAAGAAAGAAAACATCTTACTTCCACCTTACCGCCGATATACGTTGACTTTGACTTGTTGATCGAACAACAAAACCGAAATCTACGTGACGATTTGCTCAAAGTGAAGTAGATTGCTAAAGCCGACATAATAGTGTAGCTAGAAAGGCTTGAACAACAGTGAAAGGTGCGCTATTCACAGAGAACGCTACGAGACCAAATTTAGATTTATATAAAAAAGTTCAACTGAATGCAGCCCGCCATAATACTCAACAGGCATATCCAAGCACGCTATTGAAAAGAGACGCCGGAAAAATACAAGATATACTTACTGCTCTGGAAAACGTCTTAGATTCCTCAAAATTCAGGCTGTGTTGCCAGCAGCTAATGATTTTGAACAAATCGTCCGTTGAACTGGATGATAACGAAAAAGCTTTACTGCGCAATGGATTAAGACTTGCACCAAAACCTAATTAGAGTAGAAGTCGGTAGAAAACGCGCGGTGGCTCAAAGCCCACCAGCACACCAAATGGAAAGAATGACGTGCAGCGGAGAAAGAAACGACGTAGATTAAACTGTGTGTTGCCAAAAAACTGAAAACTTTCATGCTCATAAACTCTAGGGTAGACCTATCTAATTGATGACGAAACCTCCGCATACACCGCACATCTTGTATACTTCGAAAAACATGGTTTTTTCCAAAACTAAGGAGTCTGGAGCCTTTGGCGTTGGACGCATACTGAACCAAGAACAATCTAACGAAGAACAAAAAGGCAGTTTAAGCAAACTGACAGAAAAAAGGAAAACTGTGATTCGCCGAGCAGGTAAGGAAGAAAAATATTGTTTATAATTACGAAGATTATAATGCTATAATGATCAAAAAACTGCAGAAGTTTGAAAATATGAATGTGCAGGTAGAGATATATGACACCAACCTTGAAAAAAACAGAAAATGTTGTAACGATCTTGTTACTGGACTCCATACTGTGAATGCTGTTAGTGACCAACTGCTGCTACGCACAAGTGGAATGGAATGGGACAACTTGTACCACAAGGTCAACGGTGCATCAGCAATTTTTTTTGATGGAATACACCGGCTTACCCACTTTTTAAGACACACAAGTTAACCCCGAAGAGTTTGTTGAAAGCTGATGTCAAAGAAATATCGCTGCGCTTGTTACAATATGCTGGGAACATCAGCACCTGACGCATTACTGCATGTTTGGACCATGTCCTGTAATCCAGGATCGGCAACCTTTTTTGCAGTGCAGACCGGTTTGAAACGGAAATGTTTTCGCGGGCCGGCCTTCAAAAAACCACAAATGTTCAGCAATGAATATTTATTACAACTCATATAAGTTATTACAACTTTGATTCAATAAGAACCTTGAACTTGTTTTGCCGCAACGAGACATTCCCACCCAGGAATTGTGGAACTCAATGACATCCGCAGTGTGTCCCTCACATCCAGTCTGTTTCGCGGTTTTGTCTTTGTTGCTGCCATCACAGAAAGTCCAGACTCGAATAAGTAGGATGTCGGTAATGGCAGCAAAGTTTTTAATGCTTTCACGGCAAGGTCAGGGTATTCTAGTAAGACCTTCATCCAAAACATTGGTAGAGTGGTTATATGAAAAATACATTTCAGGCTACCATCATTTGCACCAGTTGAAATAAATCCGTACTTTGAGAGAATGTGACAAAGTACGACTCATCATAATATTGGCGATTGAAAGAAGCTTTCCTTTTTTGTGGTTCTAGGTCCTCATCCTAGACGCCAGGTTCACTCAAGTTTTATTCAGACAAACATCTACTCAAAAATGAGTAAATACACCTATTGAATGATCTTTGATTCGATGCCTGTTTATGATTTATCTGAAGTGAAGCTTTCAGTTCGGAACCCGTAGACGGCCAGACGTCTCGCTGACTGCACAGTGGCATGTAATCATCAGAAAGAATAGCGGCTGCAGTTCTTCACCAACCTGCTGCTTTGTCACATTCTCTCAAGTTTATTAAAACGTCACCTAAGCAATCGCAAGCACCTGCACAGCACGAAATGAATATACTGGACTTGTTCTTGCTGCATTGACAATCTTTATCAATCGTATACATGTTTGCTTAATTCAATCAACCGAGCATGGGTCTATTCGTAACAGGCCTAACATTTTAAACCGTGAAAGTTTTTAGCGAGTATCAACCAGATCCTAACTTCCTTGCAAAACACTTAACGATCAGAGATAGCTTTACTAAAGCAGGAAGTCACATGCGCACGCCTAGCCTATAAAAGGCCTACCAGTTGTCAATGTCAATACCTAATTAGTTTAGTCTAGTCTTGCATTAAATATTACCAGATAGTTGTCACATAAAACTGCTAAATGGTGTCACAAAAAACTGCTAGATCCTGCTAAAAATGTTGTCACAAGTTTTCAGCTAAAATCTGCTAAAAGCAGTGAAATTCTGTTAAAAAATCTGCTATTTCGGAGTGATTAAAATCAACTTGTAAAGTTACATGTCAATTTTTTGTCTTGCATTCACTATCATTGGACAAGGGCAGAAAACGTTCGTTTTGGCCACCACGTGTTTCGGCCCACAATTTTTTTCCGTCGACATTTTGAGCAACGTAAGCGCAACTTACCTCACTTCATTTTCTTATGACACACAGTTTTTAACAATCTCTTTCAAATGGCCGCATGTATGCACAGTAGAGCAATGTATACACAGTAGAGCAGTGGTTTTTAACCTTTATACCCACTCGTACCGCCTGAGCTTTCGTCAAATTTTCTCGTACCCCTTTTCTGAAATCAAGTAGTAATTGGTAGTAACACGATTTCATTGCAACGATGTAACAATACAATGAATTTATAATAAAGTACACCAACCATCAAACATAGTTAACGCTGTTTTGCTGTTTTTTTTTCAATGATCATGCTGCAGTGAGGCTCTTTGTTTGAGATAGCCACTCGCATGTCTTCATCAGACTCTTATGAAAGATTCTTGGCCTTGCTTTTGAGGTGTAAGAGAGTTGAGAAACCGCTTTAACATAAGCAGTTTGTTGCAAATGGCACAAGCACTTCCAAAGCTGCTTTTGTTAACTGCGGGGAAGCGTTGAGTTGCGTGCACCAGAAAGTATCTAACTGCGTTAAATGAAAATTCATTTTAATTTTTCTACTGGCTTTCATTTCAACTGGATCTTCCTTCATTCCACCATTGTCATCCGTAGAATTTAGGTTAAAAATAAATGGGTCTTGCATCCAACCGTGTGAAACAGAAATCCTGGCTGAAAGTATCTGTGGAAGGACTGCCGTATAACACCTGCAAATGCTTGTATATTTTAATGACAGTGGGTAAGGATATTTTTCCATTGGAAACTACACAAAGTTGTAGAAAATTAGTATAGTTGCCTGATGAAATGAGACAAATACAGTTTGAAAGTTTATTAGTGAAGGTAGTGATTTTTTCCTTAGCTTTGATCATGCTCATCGCCGTTCCCTGAATGGAGGTGTTAAGTCGTTGAAGTGGCTGAATATATCTGCAAGGTAGCCTATGCCAGAGACATAATGAACTCATTTTCAAGGTGGTCAGCAGCCAAGGGCGTACCAAGGTGGGGAGTTTTGGGGTTAAAACCCCCCTTGAGCTTGATATTTTACAAAAAATTTATTACCTTCGCAAGGAGATTAATTGTTTTTATATACTTTTTGCTTGTTAATTTGTCAGTTTAATGCAAAAATTGTAGCTGTAAATGCTCTGACATAGTGATGAGTGTGTTTTACTCTCCTGTTTGAACGCTCATCCTGATATTTTTGCAGTTATGAACTGCTG
>JGI24022J15233_10001711_pt1 | contig 19056 bp, 11 predicted proteins | sample Ectturendosymbi2_FD_15233 | JGI IMG/M metagenome (IMG submission 15233) | reverse complement strand
TGGATCTGTAGGGACCCGATTTCTCTGATTCTAGGGACCCGATTTTCTCTGATTTTAGGAACCCGATGATAATTTTCTCTGATTCTAGGAACCCGATTTGAAATTCTAGGGACCCGAATCCGGTCGTCCCTAAAACGCCTTAAAAAAACTGGTATTATTTTACAATACATCACAAATATCTCTGAAAATGTGCCTCTTGTAAGGGGTCTAAGATCGTGCGCCAATTAGCAAGAAAATCCGAGCTGAGAAAGGCGACGATTACAAACTAAAAGGAAGGACAGAACATCTGACGAAATTCTTGTACAAAGCTGCATTTTTTGTAGTTGGAAACAACCTCAGATTGCCACTACACTTTTTCAACGTGTAATATTGTTTTCCCAAAATAAAGGATATATTGAAATAATTACAAGTTACCAAATGCTTCATGAAAATTGGCATCAGAAAAGTGCTGAAGCTTCCGGTACGAAATCTAACTAGCTAAATATAATTTTATCGCCCTTACATTTATAGCTGTGCGTAGTTCAAACACTATCACTAATGTCTCATAGACTTAACAACTGTTTGTTTACTACACAAAAACATTTAACTATGTTGACTCATTTGTTTTCAAACGCAGTTATACAACAAATGAATCTAAAATCATAAAACGGTTATTATTGCACCATAGCATGGCATCATCAAATAGTTAATGTTCATTATTTGCCAGCTTTGAATGGTTGTCATTGCACCACTGACTGATATCAACAAAATTTTTGAATGCCTCGAACTTCGTGGCCGTGCAAAAATTATAGCACTTATTATATATCGTTAATAAGAACTTTTGCTAAGCAGTAACGTTTAAAAGATAATGGTTGCCAGAAACCATCAGTTGTACGTTTATAGCTAGTATCAGCTCGAAAAACGTACCAGTTTCAAATAAGGTTGTATTGTGCACGTGTCGGTGAAGGATCTATACTACCACCTACACGATCACGTGGACGTAAGCAAGATGCCACAGAAAGCCAAGGTTCTTTTCTGCTAATTAGATAAAGCCGTTATTCCTCCCAGCTGTTTTCGTCAAAAGATAATAATTTCGTGTTGATAAACAGTGTGTTCACCACTGCTCGTTTGTGTTGCAACGGATGGTCCGAGCAAAAACTTATGTATCTGTCAGTGTAACTTGGTTTCGTATGNACAGGGTAGACTAATTTACCGACGCAATCCACACTGACTTTCATATCAAGTAAAGGCATTGCTCCGCCAACTTCAACCTCTAGTGTAAACCAAGATTATGAAGCAATTGAGATTAAATAAAGAACAATGACCCCAAGTATTATTTTTCAACGATAACAGATTTATCATCAACATGAAGCATCCAAGATATTAGAGGATCTTGGAGTTTGATCATGCCTTTCTTCTCGATGCTTTCCACAATGCAGGTATGCTGAAACTGGTGAAACCGGCGAGCACTGGAATGTACCTAAAGTCTGTTCAAATTGTTTCACATCAAAACGATATTTGAGTTGCTTTCTTGCATGCAGTATCTCCAATCTTTCGAATGACCGAATTTGTCGTTCGGTCAGTAGGCTTGTGAAGGTCTTCTCTTGCAACATTTTTTATTTTGTCATTTCTACAGCTATACGTTCGTAGGAATGGTTGGTGAACAACAACACCAAATCAAAGGATGCGAAAACACCATCTTAGAATTGAAGGTTGCTGATCGAGTTCACAGTCGCTCGAATTGCGCTCATGATTTTGTGGCCCACAAGGGGTGAAAGAAAGCTGGCAACAGGACNGTAGCCACGGGCGATCATTAGGGGGCAGTGCCCCCCAATTCTTTTGTGCCTCCCAAAATTTGTTGTGTTCAGAAAAATTTGTTTTAAATACATAATAAAAACAAAATCTTGCCACCTAAAAACATATTTTGTCCTCCCCCAAACCTTTGAACCTTGCTAGGGGCCTGGCTGGCAATCCTGTTCGATAAAGCGTAAATGGAGAGCCAATAAACGAAACAATTGGCTGTAGCAGAATGTCTGCTTTGTGGATTTTAGTTAGGTCACTCTGCTTTTCAATGTGAAACAATCACATTTTGTGTCATTTTTTTCCACTCAAACACTTCGGAAACAAATTTATTCATAATTTTTCTTTTTGTAAAGTAGAATATTTTCTCAGTACCTCGTTATTCGCACAATCCTATAGCATTTCAAAAACTTTCGAATCATTATCTTCTTTGTCGATAACGACGGCCATGTTGTATTTATCTACTGTAATAAGCAACACATCTGGAAGCTGACGCAGTTTTCCAAACTGTCGCAGCTACCAAGATCTCACATTCCATGCATCGATTTGCGGTGTTTAAAGTATAGAGGCCGCTTCACTAGTGACGGCAACACCTTCACGTGTGGTTATGTTTCAAATTCCTTTATCTATACACGCGAGAATCTGATGTCTCTTAATATGACGTTTCTTGCTTTGGGATTGCGACAAAATTATGTGCAAGTACAAACTCAGAGAATTTAGCTTTGGTAAGCTGAGCACTGGACAAATTGACCATCCATCTTTGGAGAAATAGACCACCAAAATGTCGGCGCCGTTTTCAAATTTAGTGGTGGAGCAGAACCTTAGTTCATATTTTTTCCAAGGTTTCAACAGAGCTTGATCGTTTGCTTTCGATGAATTATTATCTGTCTAATCAAGATCAGCGAAAAGTGCATGGCTGAGCGATAACACGGTCGCAGTACATTCACCGGGAAAACAGATTGGAGCAATCAACGTTGAGAGCCTGCTTCACCGCTATAAATTCGATTCATATGAACAGAAAAATTTTGTATTGTTAAACGTACAACGGTTCAACCATAAAAGGTAATCTGATAAAACACTAGTTGACCCTGCTAACCATTGGAAACCTTGAAACAAGTTACGGTTTAGATATACTGTAGTTTTCTAAACATTTGGGAAACAATTGTCGCTTTCTCCTTCGAAATATTGGCGCCAGCACAAATCTGAAGAGTCATTTAACCGTTGGGTTTGCTTATTGCTGAAGATAAACGTTTCCAACGGCTTTTCTAACACGGCTTGGTATCAATTGTCCACTTTAAAATACCCTCAAAATGTCACCCTTCCGCTGACAGCAATAAATCGGCTGTTTAGGTCAAGATCTTTAAAAGTTAGATAAGATAAATCTTCGTGAAATTTTATTGCGAGGATTGACTCATTATTTTTGCATATTTTGACATGTTAACGCTTGTATTTCGTTCGTTGAAGTCGCGACGGGCACCAGACATTTCTCTGACCTTGCATGAAACACTTTGGTGATTGCAGACAAGAACCGTACAACAGTGTATTGAAAGCCATTTATGTTACTGCACATATTCATAAAAATTGTGTAGTGTTGTTCCTTCATAGATTTCAGCGTGACGTAGATTTTTGCTCCATTTTCCCAAATGGCATTCAAATGATTAGATCATTTGGTTTTCAAAGTTTCTTTCCAGCGGTGGTTCGCGCTTGACAAGATCATCACTTACTTTCAATGTATTTCAAGATTCAACAAAAGGGAAATTTGAAAACGTCTGAAAGCAGTCTTATCATGGTGGTCCACATCAAANGGGGCCAAACACAAAAAGAAAAGTTGAAGTCTTTCACTTTTGACATTAAAAAGTACTGAAATCTATCGTCTCGCACTCCTAACCTTCACACACAGCAGCACTTGTGGCACTTAAAACGTCTATATCCAGATAGACTTAACTTCACAGACCTTGAAAGATTCCAAATTTGTTGACCTTCTGAGTGCTTCATGCACAAATGCAATCGCTGAAGTGAATTGATATTTGTTTGGAACAAATAGACGTTATGCCTGTTCAATATTCTCTTCATGGTAAGTCATCCGTTTACAAGCAAACAGCAGTTTCGCGACTTTCTGTCGCATTAACTTTGTGCAGTATTTGGAGAATGACAAGCAAAACGGGCGCTTCACTCCCCAGCTCACAGCTCAGCACTGACTAGCCAGAACGCTCTGAACTTGGGGTAGCCTTGCAAAACTGTACAGAGTTAAGCCGGTAGCCACGCGGTAGGTCTCTGGCTGGCGCAAATCACACTGACAACAAATATGTCTCTGTGCTGAAGTATTCATCTCACACAGGCGCACAACGCTGCAAGATCAGGCTTTGCTTTATTTCAGGGAAACAAAGCAAAACGAACTTCGACATCGAGCCGCGAGCGCCATTCACCGTTAAGACCCTCCGCAGTATGCGTCGTCGGCTCGAGACGAAATGACATTTCTGATGCCTCGCACTTCACATTCTAGCACTTGGCCAAACAAACAAATCACATTCAGACCTGCTTTTTTGTGCAAGCCTGTCAACCGGAAATCACACGGGCAGGTTAACCGCCGGTTCTGGGCAACAGCCAGTTGTTCAAACATTTCAGAAGTGCGTGTGCATTTTCCGAACCGGGACTTCTTTGACAAAGAGCAATATAAACCCGTTTAACCAAACTGTATGTGCTTTCGATGATTGACTGCTGTACTGACTGACGAAAGCAGTGTTGGTGAAATAAACCCTGGCCAAGTGAGCATAAACTTCTCCAGTCTTCCATATCTGGGCACAGACAACACTGCAGTCTAGGTGCTCATAACATTGCACGCCGTAGAGATTCCGCGGTCGTAGCGTCTTTCGAAAAGAAGCGACGTTTTCGATCTCTGAGCCGATAAGAGTTATACTTCTGCAGATGAAACAATTTGCTAACCTAATCGCCTTGGCATTGTCAGCAAGGTGTGATTGTTTAACCTGGTTTCGCACTTTGATCCGCTACCGATAATATCACTTCACTGCCGAGAGCAAATACAGCGTGACACTCGAGCAAGTGGGTTGGGTGGGTGGCCGCGAGTGTTCGAAGGGGCGCTGCCACTCTGGAATGCTATGGACAATCACGTCTTGTGAAAACTTGGGGTAAGTTAAGCGCATCTTGCAAGGTCGGCAAATCAGTTAACATTTGCGTTGACCGAATTCCTCAGACCCGTTGCCGCTTGTAATCCATTAGTTTCGATTTAACAAAATGTATTGCCCACTACTGTATCACCAGCACCGCCCAACAGTCTTCTACCAGTGCAGACTACTCGGTTCGACGCGATGTTTAGATTAAACCGTCACTTGTTCAGCAACCAACAAGCACTGCTCATGCAAAGTCAACGAATCGCAACGAAAGAAAATTTTCATATTAAGCAACTGAAGAAAGAAACAATTTTTTGAAAAACGTGAAACAAAAAGACCTGCTTTTAAATAAAAAAATGCGTTTTCTGTGGCACAAAAATCAGCGTCATGCATTTGCTCTACGACTTAAAACCTTTATTCCATGTGAAAATGATTCCATTTCCGGAACAAAAGAGTGGATGTGCCAAAGCGCCAACTAGAACTTGAAAAAACGTCAATTTGTGCATTAAACTCCGCTCTCTGATCCACAACGGCGATTAAAGAAAAGATTAATTTTTAAAGAAAAATTAAAGAAAAGTTTGCAATGAAAGGACAGCCGCCTGAGCTCCATGTATACGATTTAATGTGATTCGACTTGTTCCCAATTACATCTTTCAAAATTAGCTGTTCGTAAATATTGACCCGCTGCAGGGGACAGGAGTTTTTTAGTTCCAAGGATTATTAAACCCATAATTGTTAAAATCAACTTTTGTACTATTTTGCCCTTTTTATTAACGCTGGTAGTCTTACTTCCCTGGGTAACGCTCTTGTGTGGATAAGGTCTATCGAATTTACAGGTAATTGTGATTTTTGGTTTGACTGTCTGTCATTATTTAAACACTTACTTCACATTTTTCAGAACTTAAAACAGAAATTCAAGAAGAGCTTGCGTACTAGGAAGTACTTTTTAGTGATATTCTAATTTCTTCGTTTTTGCATTGTTGGTAAATAAATTCTGCCTCGATGTGTTGTTTATTTGGTTTTCACAAAATCGTATTTGGCCGGGACCGAGTTTGCTAGAAAGCTTTGGAGGAGACACACCTTTATTGTTTTGCGTTTCGATGGCGTCACCGACTCACAAGAACATGACACGAATCAATCACATGATTGAGCGACGTTTTATGTACACACTGATTTGCTTAATTCAAATTATCAAACAAAATTATCCACAATCATGATAATTCAGTTTACATAGTAAATCTGTACACTGTGTTTATAGATAATCCAGTGATAACGTCCATTTATCTTATTTATTCCCTGACTTTATGCTGCGGATTTCCAACAGTAAAGCAACCATGAAATTTGTACAACTACATTATTTTTTATCACAAACTATTAGGGGGGAAAAAGATATTGTGTCCCCCCCTGTCCAAAAGATGGCGGAGATATGTCCCCCCTTAAACTCGGTCCCTGGTATTTGGTATTTGTGCAATGCACTGGTCTGACTTTATGCAGGGGTGACGTACGCACAAATTTTTTCATAGTCATCAGGATACTTTAGAGTCTAAAGCTGTGTTAAACATGACGATAGAAAGGAAACTTCCTTTGTATATCCTAATGAAAGGGTCGTGCGCCTTAAAATATAAATCTTTATAAAATGAAATATTTATGAAAGGAACAAACGTTATGCGACGACATAAGACCAAAATGCATTTACTGGACAACGGCCATGTGGTCACTACTTCGAAGCAATTACATTCTTTGGGTCAAGGTCAAAGGTCTCACAACAAAATGGATACTAGGAGCGTATATAGGAGTACAAAAATATACCATACACTATATTTTTTCTGTTCGTATGAAAAATCAGAAGTTCTGAAAGAAGTGACGTCATCAAAGAAATAATTCAAACAGAGTACAACAAAATATAGTCAATCCGTAGTTTCAAAAACAACTCTCGTACTAACGAAGCGTTTCTGAAGCTGGCGCTGTTGTATGAAGAATGAAATAAGCTATTTCCATGTTAACTTGTAACACGAACCAAATGTAAATATTTTGTTAAATATAAATGTTTCATAATGTTCTTAAGCTCTTCTCATGATCTTCTGTTCTGAAATTTGTGTTTTTATAATAAGTTATATGAACAGTTGCTTATGTTCCTGCATCTTCAATTACTAGCGCATCCTTACGTTTCATTGCTTTTCGGTTTTGTTGTTTTTCCAGTCCAACATCTTGTTTTTAGCATTACCAATTTCAAATATGGATTGTTTTCAAAACATTTGGGTGAAAAAAGGCAGTGATAAATAATTTCATGCTTTATGAAAACGTTGCTGTTTTTATCAATGTTATCTATTTATTTAAAATCCCAAATCTACCATGTGTATAAATGAAAATTTGAAAATAACTGCACATTAAGCAGTTTAAACCTCCTCAAACGTTTCTTCTGCAAACAATTTCTAAAGGGAAAAAGATTATTGTTGAAACAAGGCTTTTATTGTGAACAAAATAGCCACAATTATCGAAAACATTATTTTATTCAACGTTTCGGCTTATGCGTAAGCCATCATCAGGAATAAATGAGATACAACAACTGGAAAAAAACAAGGAGGCAATTTTAAGGCATTCGCACTTTTGAAACAAGGCTGGTTTCATTTTATCAATGAATGTAGGAAGCGCAAGTAACCATGAATATTTTGAGAGTGGATCCAAGTTAGGGTTCTCGAGAGGCTGTCAGTTTGCTTAAAGATTGTATTAATGGGTGCACCATCTGTTTGTTTGGAAAACATACATTTTTACGCTTAATATTCCAGTTCTATCTCATGTTGAAATTGCTATTAGCGTCTTTATCATTTATCAGGATTTCCAGATATTAGCTTAGACATACATGTTACCGATTACGTAATGTCAACAACTTTTGAAATGACATGTGAACGGAACTGGCGCGGACCACTGATCCACTGATAATGGGATGCTGAGAAAATGTCTCACATTTAGCTTAAAGAAAATTGATTTTCTGATTTGGTCTCGTGTATTCCAGTTTCAAGGAACAACTGAAGCTAGCTTGGAATCTCATTTTTTCAAGAACAGAATAAATAAATATTGCAAGACAAAGATTGTGGTTTTACTTTACAAACAAAAGACAAAAACTTTTCTTACAAAACGTGCGAGTGAAACTGCTCTTCAAAAGCAAATATTTTATACACCAGACGTTGCAAAAACCTGCTGCTTCTGCATTTACTGGTTCGAAATCAACTGAAGCTGGAAGGACAGACAATTTCAGACCACATGCCATAACACAGAACATAACAGCTGTCGTGTTGATTTTTCCTTGAGTTTGACGAACTTCGTTTTTTCAAGCAACGTCCTTTTGTAAAAATTGCATCAGTACTTTCGTTAGTAATGTGCCGAAATAGAACGTTTGATACATTTGAAACGCATTAGAAAAACGTTTGCTTTCTTTTGCTAATACAGCATCCGAAAAATCAGGAAAAGTTTGCCAAAGGTTTGGAGCTGAAGCACTTACCGTCTATCGCTGTTACAACTTTTTGAAACTTTCTACAGTTTTGATCTGAGATTGGAATTATGGCAAACATCATATCAACTTTTACGTCTTTACGAACGATATAAAAACACTTAAAAAATCTTAAGAAAACAGCACTGCCTTGATTCTAACAGAAACATAAGTGATATTTTTAACGCTCAAGTCACAACAAACAGTTCATACGAGAGTTCAAACAGTTCATATGAAAGATTTCTTTTTCGGATTTTAGATTGCAACAAAAATTACAAAAACAGGTTATATGAAATTTAAAGCAGCTAATGCAAAATATCAAAATATTTTTACTAAGCACGATGTATAGCTGTTCTGCTCACAATAGCACAAACACTATACTAGGTAACACGCTGGATATAGGCGCAAGGCGCAGGGTCAAAATGGGAAGGGGAAGAACATTTTTGTAGAAGGGAGACTTGTGTTAGTGCAGTCAAGATAGGTAAGACGCCTTATGATGAAAATTTTATAAGAGAAACGGTAAACAAAGGTCTAATGTTTTAGTGCCATATCAGAAACAAAAGGAGACCGTTCCTTTTTAAAAAGTGGGGCATAGCATTGGCTGCTTTCCTTTCACAACGTCACTGGATCTAGTTCACTTATATCTAAAGCGGTTGGTATTTCTGTAGTTTCTATTTTTATTAATTTGCAGCAATTGTACTTTTTATTTGTTTTGCACAATTTACCTCCAGATACTGTGAAATCCATCTCGCATTTGACCTGATTGGCAAGTTATAACAATTTCGGTAACATTAAGGAGAACCTTGAAAATTTCCGAAAAACTGTAGAAATGCGTGAAAGCAACGCCACACTCCTTAAAAGATGCTGCAGCGTTTTTCTGCTGTTGCAGAGCACCGTCAAGCCGGTGAACGGCTAATCTTTTCTTTAAATGCTAATAGCAGATTTGAAGCGGATTAAAGCATTAATTCGTGTTTTTTGAGAGCATGACCTTCGACTGCTTCGCTGTTGCGCAGACTTAGACAGATGCAACGTTTCTGTGTCAGCTTCGCGTGCATCGACAGTTGACGGTGCTGGTACATCCTTGACCGCGCACGATATCCGACAACAGCTCTTGATCCGGCTTATCCACGGGACTTTTAAACTTGACAGCATCTCAAACAATTCAGATTATCAACACTGCGCTGTAAAGAAAAATAAAAAAAATTCGTGAACGATGAAGAGCGATTCTCTTAATTGACGGTTTACATTTTTCGGATTAATAAAATCTCGAAGAAAAGTGGGCGCGGCAACTGGACGCAGGATGTGCGCTTCTAGCGGCATCCCCGTCGCAAGGTTCACCAAAAGTTATCCATTTCTCCTTTAGAAGCGAAGGAAAAGCAAAAGTCGCTTCGCACCCCAAATAAGCGCAAGGTTGCCTCGCGCACGATTGCTAAATTTTCGAGGAATCGACGTGAAAATGATCGGTTTTCGGCACATGCTGCGCGCCTGCCTAAGAAAAGTAGAGTTTTGAAAAGATTTCAGACTTTTTGTGGCACGAATAGGCCTTTGTTGGTTACCGCTGCGAGCGTCACTGTGCTGAAAGCAAGAAGCTTTTGTCACAACCCTTCATGGCACAGCTTTTTCGTAGACCAACCCTTTCACAAACAAAGCAGGTACTATTCATGCTCTTCCGCGTGCCTTTTGAAGCATAATTTTTCTCGACAATCAACCCGCAATGATGAAAGGCATCTTTTAATCTTTAGGTCATTTTTTATGTGATCATGGAAATGGCTAAAGAAAAAATTGACTTCATGAAACAAAAAGTTTTTAAATAATTTAGGACAAAAAATTAATTCGTCTGTGAAAAGATTTAAACTTAATTGTGTAGAAAGATTTTTTAATTTGTAGTTATAAAACTATTGAGTTTTCAGCCAGAGAAGCTACACCAGTCTAATAATAGAGAATTTACTAATTGACTAAAAATGTTTTACTTTTAAGTTGTTCCACCGACGATCAAAAACTATTTTAAAGCGTAATAATTTGTGAAAAAATAATTGATTTGCTTGGGACATTGGATTCTTTTAATCGTTGCATTGTTGGCTAACTCTCCGTGAACCAGCTGTTTCAAAACTTTGCTTTTAGGATTTTCAATTACAAGCGAATTCCACCAAATCTGAGAAGTGATTGTAACACAGGAAAATCGATTTTTTCTTTTCTCTAGAATTACAGTAGAAGAAAAACATTGTTACAAGTTGTTAGCAACTTTTCCAGGCTACGAACCACGTGTTGTTGAGTATAAAGTACCTTTGCAAAAGTAACAAGGCCATTAACTCACTGGTTTAGAAAGATTGTTTATTTGAAAACTGGATTCATATAAGAGTTTTGCGGTTGTCACAACTACAAGTGTGAAACCTGCATTTTCAGCCTGACCAGCCAACTCTTATTGAGCAATCCGAGACCAGTGATGCAGTCATTGTTGGCGTTATTCGCTGAACAGTTGTAAGCGCCTACTTTAGCTTAGCGGGAAAGCTAAAGTAGGGGCTTACAACTGTTCATTACATAAATCCTACTTTACCTTAATGTTAGAGGTAAATGGTAAATGGAACAAATAAATTTACAAGCTGATATTTTCGCGTTTACCGGAGGCTATTCGTTGCTCACGTAAAAGGCACGCCTCCCATGTTTGTATTGGCTGTCGGTAGTCCTAGTTGAAATAGACGCGATTTTAAGCCGATTTTACGTATGCCAGACGCCGCAGAGCGCATGAGTCCCGGTCGGGCGTGGGAATCGTGAAACAGCTGTGCGTTACCGCATTATCCAATTACGTACGTTTAACGTGCTTGCCTAGAAAAATTCAAAGAAAGGCAAAATCTCGGACGTCTTTATTTTGTAATCACATTGACATCCTTTTCCACAAGCTAGTCAACCAAAACTGGAGCACTTGCTGCTGAAGCCAGCAATGCGTAGTGCGTTGCTCGCGGTTTGCCAGTCAGTCACTGCCCGGAATCGCCAAGCAGTTATTCAACCACAGAGTTGCAGTGGCAGCTGCCTCCTTTTTTGACGAATTCAGATGTTTTTATCGGTCGAATTCGTCGCTTGGTGCTACACTGTGGCGTATTGACGTTTTTCCTGGGCGGTCTCTCGAACCCTTTTGTTTTTTTTGTCAAATTTCAACTGAGACTTTAAACATCTGCGCATAAATGCAGAAGCAACTGTCAATTTTGCAAAATATCCACTGCGGGCTCAAGCCTCAGTTATTTTATTCACTCCGCGTACTGCCGAGGCCGATACATGCTCCTGAATAAGAAGCAAAAGTTTCTGCACTTTATATAACAAGCAAATATACTCAGTCAAGATGCCGCAAATAAATAAATGTTCAATCTTCGCTATTTTGTTTTCGTCAACGCCATATCTTCATCAACTGCTCGGTTTTTTGACGGAGAGCCGGAAGGTTTCCGTGTGGAGCAGAAAATTAAATAACAACACCTTTCATGAAATGCGAAACCAGCTTTAGACACACAAGATTTTGACGTTCGTTTCGGTTGGAAACCTGATTTTCACGTGAGTCACAAACATTTTTTAGTATGATAACTTTCTTGCATTGATAATAATTATCAATGCAGGAACGTTTCTCCACTAAGTTTTGTTATCTGTAACACTGGGCACAGCTTGATAAAAAATCGTACAAAGCTTATGTTAAAACATTTTAAAATGCTTTTTTTTTTTGATGCATAATTCAGAACGCTTTGTTGTAGGACGTAGGCTGAGCTTGGTGTGTCCGGAAAGCTTTCCCCTCTCACATTTCCGTCTACTACACGTTGTGCAAAAGAGGCATTGGATGGAACAGAGTGAAACTTGGAAATCATAAAAAGTCGTTCAAGGAGCAATAACGAACAACATAATCACAACAAGCTATTGGGTGATTTCCGTGAATCAAGCTTTGACACTGAAATTTCGATGCGTTTATATATCATTTATTTCTGTATAATTCTATTCATTCCATAATGGGATCCGGCTTGTAATTGCTCACATTTTGACCTAAAGAGCATGTTTGGCAAAAAAAGTTTTGGCGAGAGAGAAGCATAACGCTCTATCACACGAGTACCGGTACTGCCAACTTTGCTTTCTTAAGGTATAGCACTAATGCTGAGAGCTTAGCACAGGCGCCAACCTGGCCAAAGCATTTTCGCGCACAATCCCTTCGGCAAATTTATGATGCTTTTAATCGCCTGGTCACAAAATGTCCCTGATGCTTGTTTCAACACGGTTTGCAAGTAATTAAAACCCAGCACAGAGATTGACGTCAAAAAAGTCGCCTGCCTTATAGGTGATTAAAAACAGGCCAACATTATCGCCAGCCAGAAAGCTGCTGAAATATTTCCTTCTCGGTCACATGGCCTGAGAATCGCATCAACTGGTGGCGGTTGAGGTCTAGAGGCCTTGTTGACGAGACAGTGGCGTGCTTGTTTTACAAGCAAGTCGCCCGAGCGTCGACATTCTATACAGTTCTTTCATACACACTTAAGAATGGCAGTGACCCACGGACAGTTAGCGGTTACCCGGAAGAGAACCAACGTCGATTCACACGAGCAGAGTCTGACGCCAATGGATAACTGGGTGATGGTGGTCTTGTTTTTTTACAACGGAAACTTTGTTTAAAGTCATAAAAGCTTGTGGCTTCTCGCGCAGCAAGGATTTTTTGACCAACGCACTCATCGTATAAAGCGCAAGCTTTTTCCAGTTACATTGCAGAAAAATACATGCCCCACCGGAATGTACCAAAGTTCTTCCAGTACCACAAACACAGTTCCAATAATTGAAATCACAACAGCATATAGACAAAGTCGTTCCACGCAGTTACCATTTTAGATGATCAACTCATATTATTCACAACACTTATCTTCGCGCACTTTGGAACACGTTTGCTGCTGTAAAACTACTTTAAATATTTGCACCAGAAAATATTTTTAACGTCAATCGTTATCAGACTCCTAGAAAAAAGTCGAAATATGCAGAGTCTTGACCTTCTAAGTTGCGGCATTGAAAGCCTTCGGCAACATTCGTGAGTCATGACAGGGGCATATTGAGACTTTACCTGCTGCATACTATGAGAGAGAAAAAATACAAGACGTTGCAGTGATCAGTGTCTTTACCAATGTAAAAAAAGAAAAACGCAATAAGACCAGTTTTGAGGTTAAATCTGTATGCTGTAACGGCTCGTGAAAAGAAAATGTTCAACAACAAGTACTCGCTGCTAATAAAGTTCAACATANTCTTACACTAGCAACTCATATCTGTAAGCAAAAGAAAAAAAATTTGTGTGGTGAAACTTTTAGTTTTTTCCTCAAATTTAAACACTGCATTGTTTCACGATAAGTCGACAAAATATGCTGTCTGCACTTTCTGACGTAAAATTTACATCCCGGGAATGGCTGTTATCAAAATTGTGGAACACATTCAAGAGTATTTGAAGGGTGTAATGCAAAGTATTGTGAGTACACCAGCGCAGCAAAATTTTGCGTGCAGTAGTAATAGAAAATATGTACAGGTATATTCAAAAATAAAAGGTGTAAAACATGATTCTTTTCGTTAATTAACTGCTTTTCGTTTTTTTACTGCATGCCTAAAAAACGTTTGACCAGATGAAATATAAGATTGTTTACAACTGTTTAAATAGAAGATTTGTTCTGTTACACGATGTTTTAATCAATTCAAGAGCATTTTACAGTTTTAACAAAGCCACTGCTTTGATTGTGCATCGGACAAAAATACGCCAAGTGTGTGTATGACCCAACAAAAAAGGTAAGAATGAAACAATTGTGTGACAACAAGTCTCTGGCGATTGCTCCAAACAACTACACTTTTCAAAAGTTATTTTGCTGCTATTCGTTTACCTGTCGTTTCTCTTTTTTGACCAATGAGCTTTCAGTCAACCGCGAAGTGACGCACATGGAAACATAGAACAGTTCACTGATTCTCAGACCTTGAATTGCCACCCACAAGACGACGCTGGGATCATTTCTGTGCTTCCGTTACATGATGAGCCTTCGTCCCAAAAGTCGCGACTAAACAGAAGTCATCAGCCAGTCAAGCTTTCTTTACATTTAGTCATTGCTGTAAATCATGCAAACTGAACCTACGACCATGCCTGTGAAACCTCTCGCGAGCAATCACTCAGCACCAAGGAATTTCTGGAAGCTACAGTTTGCGGTACTCGTTTGTACCCCATGGACGGTGAAAGTTAAAGCAAAACCTGTCGTGTATTGAGGACATACCTGTGAACCAAAAGTTTCAAATACAGCCGCATTTAAATCTTGGATATGGAGAAGGTATCCGCGGGGATTGGAAAGTAAGATAAGAATATTTGTTTGCCCCAATTCATGTCCCTTAGCCCAAAGAAGTTTTGTTACTTATTGAAAGTTTTTGCATCATGCACTGTTTTTGTAATTTGCATCATGCACTGTTTTTGTTGAAAAATATTTTTACTGTAATGCACCAAGTCTTTTTCGCGAGTTTAGAAGTAAAAAAAACTTTGACTTTTTTATAAGAGAGTGTTATCAAATTTTTCTTCTTTTCTTTCTAATGCGTAATAACAAAACGCAAGAAAGTGCATACGCAACGTTTCTTTTAAAGTATTGACGCTACCCTTCGTGGAAATAGCTGCGGTCTTTACCCGAACGTCATCACCTCACGTCACCCTCCGTCTTTCGCAACTGTCACGCTTGATCGCAAGTCTGACGTCGCTGAGCAGCACACCTGCGCGGGAGTGGATGCCGCGAACTCGGCTAATCGATCAAATCAGCACCAACCCGACATTCTTAGACAAACAATCGCAAACAAAGGTAACTGATTGGGAAAAGTGATCAAAGGTCTTTCACGAGCTCATTTCTGTCTAGTTTTAGATGCAGGTGAGGGCACAGGGCNCAGCGCAGGCGAAAACCTGTCGACAAGTGTACTAATTAGCTGCGGTACAAAATTCCATCAGTCTAGCTAGCAAGAGAGATGATAGTTCATAAACAACCGTTACCGGTAAAAGAAACTCACTACCTATCTAGAAAAAACTCGCAGTTGCGTGTGTTTGCGTGTAGCTACATTAAATACCTCCTGACAATAACATGCAGATATTTAAGAGGGATCATGCACAGGCTTACTGTGACTAGCAACGTATGGACGTCGGAGAAACGTTAATGATTTTATGACTGACTAATTGGAAAACATTGCATGAGAAAAAACGGCAAAAACTGGATGGCAAGTGTAGAAATGAGTCGTTTGCAAAACGGAGCAGTGTTTTGGGAAAAACAACTGCTTGTGATGTTTGGCGTATGAATTATGAAAACTTTGCTGTGAAACGTTTCCTGAGTCTAAGGAGCAAAGCATATCCTAGACCCGGTGAAGTGGTACTGGTGTAAATTGCAGTTTTTTGCTGCAAAGCACAAGCTTAGCGTTTTAAAGTTAACCGTTATGCTACAGCTTTTCTACAAATTGAAAGCTGTTATGATAAAAATTTTTGGTTGTCATCCCAACAGAACTGGAATTATTACAAGTTTTCCACGAGAGGACGGACCAGCCCGTACTCAGTTCCGGGGCCCGAAAGCTAAAAAGGTTGGAACTTAAATATCCGGCTGTTAGTTGTATGTAGAATATAAAAGGACTATGAGTTGATTTATGATAAGCTTGTTATCAGTGGCGTAATTAGCATTGCACACATGTTAACTAAACAATTTAGACGGCTCCCAAATTTCCCGGTGGTTCACGAGTACGTAACATCAAGTTTACCAAACAACTCTGGAACCAAAATTGCGCAACACAAAATTCACAACACACTGAGCTTGCCGGGATTATGTCGTCACAAATGCTACTGATTGCAAGTCAATTGCAAAATTTTTCCACAAATTCAATCACCCGATGTTAGTCAGTTACGATGCAATGTTCGCGTCAGGCTTTCGCTGATTGATCGATTTGAAAGTTGGACGATTGCCGGAAGCAAAAATCAGGGTCAGATGGCAAGCTGTTCGGTGCAAATACTTCTGAAAATAAAAGTAGACAAGAGGAATGCTAGACCAGCGGCGATGTAAAGCCGTAAAATTATTCTATTCACAACAAAATGCCACATTCCACTTCAGGATAAACTGCATAAGTTAAGTTTGGAGGCGGCGACATTTTTTTGGGAAGTAGATTTTGATAGTTTGAATTCGAGTTTCAGCGAATCTTATTTCATCAACAAAAGCATCCACGATAAACCCTGGCCACAACAGTCCTGTTGCTGCTGCGAATAAAAACATAACTTGCGTGAATGCAGAGTAACTGTGTGTGTAACATAACCGAAAAATCTGTATGTTATTTTCCGATCATTGCGGCGTTTTATTTTAGATAAAAAACTTTTGTTTGTATTTAAGAGCAACGGGGTTCACATAGAACTGCTAGAAAGTTTATGAGAGCATACATGTAAATTTGGAGGAAATCGAACTCCACTTATAAAGAAAATACTACACTGGCCTCGGGTTTTGGGACACCAAAATACTGTTGTGCCGCCTTGCAAAAGGTCCTGATTGCAGTTGTGTTGTATATTCAAACGGCCCCTGGGCAGAAATGTTCGTGAATGACTAAAGCCTTATTTTTTCAATAGATCTTCATATAATGCTGAGCTTGGACAACAAGTTAATCGTTCGGGAAAATTGAATTTCTTCTTTTACTTTATTTGCGATACACAACATTGGTTCGACATGAGGCTTTGCACTTGTGCATCGCGTTCAGAAAGAAAACATTGTACTGTATGTTCCTTTGTCTGTCAAATTGGACCATTTATTGAAATAAAGCACAGAAGGATATGCCAAGCGCAAGAATAACCACCAGGCCGAGTTCCGTCGCGCGGCGATGACTCACAGTGGTCGGGGCAGGAAAAAAGCAACGCTGAGCGACGTGTGGCCATGTTCGCTTTATTCCGCGACGCCATGCGCATGTGTACTTAAAAAGTATACTACAAAAGACCTGCAGTAGCAACGCATCGGGTCCATTGACGCCGACAACGCAGATCGAGCTTGCCGCAAGAGGCGGTTTTGATCGCCGCGACGAGGTAGTGGGCAGTTCGATGTGCTGGAGAGATTGCTGTGTTGTTTGGCTTGTCGCAATGTTGAAAATCACAAGTTACTATAACTCTTGATTTGCAGATTCATAGTGTGGATAAAGCTAGTTGTATGTGCGAGTATTTGAAAAGGAAGTTCAGGAAAGGAATTACGGTTGTTTTTATCGGATAAAAGAACTTTTTTCAAAAGTTTTCGTCACTTGCGTCAAAATTAATTTTGACCTGGATGTGCCATTACTTGCCAACAATGGCAATTCCTCATTGGATAAGTTTATGTTATTCATCATTGAAATGGTCTATATTCATTAGCGCAGTTTTACTCAACGGGGTACCGGGCAATTTTACAAAAGATTCGCCATGCCCTGAGCAGGTAAGTGTTTTTGATACTGATTTATTTATTTGATATTCATTTTCTGTTATTTATTTGATATTCATTTCTTTGTCTTTAAAATCCTACAATTAGTGAAGAGAAGGTTTGACAACTGTTCAAATTTTTCAGCCATTTCGCGTGCAACATCTATCAAGCAAAGTGATTGATCCAAGATAGTTCTTTTTTGCAAGCAAGGGTAATCGGCTTGCACGATGCAATCGAATCGGGAATTTAGGGGAACTCATAGTCTTTGAATAAAGCTTTGCTTATCCCCAATTCCTTATCAGTCAAGCCAGCAAAATTTCTCACGCCGTAAGGAAACTCTAACTTAACAGAAGAGGGCACCTAAACATTCAATACAAAAAACATAGAGGCAGTATACGAGTATCTGACAGCATTAAAACATGGCAAACAATAAAAACTTGAAAGGCCAATACAGCATCGCAATAAAAAGAACAAAACTAAGAGCATGCAACCAATGCCGATCTGAGGAATTCACAGATGAAGAAGTGAGGTGCGCACGTTGTCGAGAGAAGTGAGTGTAAATGCGTGTTAGGAAGTGAACGCAATGCATCAGCCATGGTAGTGCAATGAAGACGTGCGTAACAGGAGCAGATGACACACGGCAAAGACATTATTGTATAGTGTAGATAAAGATGAAGTGACGCAGTTTCCCATAGAGACAGCAGATGATGCAGTTGACTCGGCAGGAGATGGAGAGTCAACATTTACATTTATATCAGCCAGTTAAATGTATCGGATAACGCAGCAATTTGTAAAAAGTTTTAAGGATAAATGATCCAAGAGTGTTTTAAAGATGGTAAGCAAACATATTATTTTACCCCATATTGTCTGGGTTATTTGAGTTTTTATTTGTTGTGGGATGCAAAAGTCGGACAATACCATCAACCAGTGCGTTGCTAATTTGACCATGCACTGCAGCAATCGAAACAAGTTTTTGAAAAAGTGTTTTGAGAACTTTCTAGCAGTTTGGGACGCAAGTCTGATGCGTGCTGCTACTTTTCACAGCTAAAGAATTATGTGCTCATCCAAGGTGGTGCCGCAAAAAAAGTTGTTATTTTCCTAAAAACGTCAGAACGCATCGTAACTAATCATTATTTGAAGAAAGTAAGCAAGCTTTAGCCTTGCGGCAAGCTTCTGAGGAATCTGCCTGCTTTCTGCTTTCATTCTTCTGCGACGATTAAAACTTGCAAGCGTATCTATTTTTCAT
>JGI24022J15233_10001708_pt1 | contig 19061 bp, 5 predicted proteins | sample Ectturendosymbi2_FD_15233 | JGI IMG/M metagenome (IMG submission 15233) | reverse complement strand
ATGGATGCACTGATTTCGATCTAATTCTTGGTTCATAAAACGTAGTGCTGTTTGGTTCAATTCTTTTAAGCCACTCAAAAACGATAAGTACCAAAGTTGTCAGTTTCCTTGACGCGTGGTGAACAGCCTAAAAACATGAAAATCCAGTAAAAGGAATGTTTTGACATTCAAGCACGAGGCCCCGGGCATTTTCCCGGTTTGCCCAATGGTTAATCCGGCCCTGGTTAAGAGGTGCAACTATTGCAAAGCTGTCATCGCAAAACTTCAGTCAAGTGGTACGGTTCAAGTTGCTTTGCGTGATATTTCGTTGAGAACACTTTTTCTAAACCGTGTATGTTTTGATCTGCGGGAGAGTGCAGACATATCTTTCCTCAATACATATGTGAATGAACGATTTGTGCAGTGAAGATGGTCAGAGAGTCTATGACAAAAAAGATTATTGTGTAGCATCACGGTAGCAAAAAGTTCGTTTTTTGTGATACAACTTTCTGTTTGAACAAACTAACCACATGCGAACTGCCGTACATGGTCACCCCCAATTGCCTCTGAAGTGTAGGCTGCCAAATCGTATCAGTTCTGACGTTATTGACCGGTGCTTCTGCAAAGTTTAAACGAGAGCATATGAAAAGAAGTTGCACTCAGCATTTAGGGGGCCTGAAAAATATATAAACATGCTTTTCCCTTCTATTGCTAACCTTAGATGTACCCCTTCAGGAAAATGTACCCTAGTTTGGGAACCCCTCTCCTATAACGACAGTTCGCCTATAGCGACGCTTTTTCTACGGTCCCATGAAGTGATGCTACTCTGGGCAATTCTACTGTACAAGTGATTCATTAAAGTGCATTTTTTCGATGTAAAATTGCAGATTTACTTATTTTTATTTCGCTTAATGCGCTTGTTACTAGTATCCACATCGTACCTCTCTGAAACATTAGGAGCTGTTTTCCTTCTGCCTTACGTGGGACCTGGCGTTCCAGCACAGGCTACAGTGATGAATTCCTTTCATCAGGATGTTGACCTTTGTTTAAGATCTGACTGTAAGTGCTGGTCCCATCGAGCACACAGTAAATGCGATTGTACGTGTCCAAATGCCCGCCCCACCTTGAGCAAACACTGTGATCGTTTTAGACCGCCCTTGCAACGTTCAAGCTTTAACAATACTGTATAAAAGACAGCCAGTGCCAGAGTGCTTTCGACAAAGTTGCAGTCATTTAGTTTAAAATCTTGATTTGACCCACTATACACAATACAGAATTAATGAAGCAATAGCAGTCTCACCGTAAAATAATACGTGCAAGTAGGACGCGATGAGTCAGATTGTAGCCTACTCAATAAAAGTATGGAGTGTTGTTAAACAACTTCAGGAGAAAGGATTTTTGGAGCTTACGTCTTTGTGACGCGAAGTGTGAGCGATTTAACTTTGCTTTACTTGTTGACATAAATTGGTGAAATCTACTTTGTGCTAAAAGCGCATTAAGAAAGTGACACATAGGCTGTAGACAAACCTATACCAAACAACTGTAGACCTTCACTTCAAGTAACCATGCGAAGTTTCGCATTCATAATTTTTATAGCATTTTCGCAGGTTGAATTACTTTCTGAACAACACAGTACTGGCTGGATGCATAGGAGTAGCCAGGAGGGGCTACGGGGCCATGGTCCCCAAATTTTTAGAACATATAGCCATGTGCTTTGAGAAGCGGTATCTCAAACAAAATATTGGTATTCGCCTAAAATCAAACATTTTGACCCCCAAAGTTTTTGGCCTGGCTACGCTACTGGCTGGATGTCCAGTGGATCTGTGACCTGTTCCGCATTATACCTGCCTAAAATGTTACGCCACATCATATTCTGTGAGACATTTTTCTCAACATAGCAGGGGTTATTGTTCTAAATGACGTGGTAACAGCTGCTTTCAACCCATCATTAGAGTATAACGTTATTTAGACACAATACCTTTTATGTATAGTATTCCCAAAGAAACTTGTCAGTTAGGCTATATCACATTTTGTCAAGTCCGGACTTGCAAACGGATTTTCATCTGCCATATTTTTACATTTTATATATTGCATATTTTCTCTGAAAAATAACAAAAAAGTGTAATACATGCATAATGAACTTATGGGTAGATAGAATCGTAGGCATGGGGGTCGGAAAGGGAGCCCTTGGAATTTGACATTTTACTATTAAATTTTTAGCCAAAAAGGCTATTTTCTTAGTTTTGAGTGGGTAAAATGATATTTTGTCACTATTGGCCCACCTTTGGAAAATTTTTTTTGACTATGCCTGGAAAAATCCACTTTTGACACCCCCTGGAAAAAATCCTTCCGACGCCCATGATCGTAGGGACTTATGGCCCAACCTGTATGTTACGACTTTATACTGCATTTAATTGTGTACATGGCACTTAGTAATTGTAGCTTTTTCGATTATGTCCATTCGAAAAATGTGGTTAACTTTGGCCAAAGTCTCACATCCACCTGCACATCCAGTAGTGGTGTTAGTGTCAGATATGGGGCGATTGCAGCACAAATGTAATCGATTACGATTACTTGTCACATGCTCGATTACGATTGCGAATAACCAAAATTGCAATGTAATCGATTACGATTACATTGAAAGTAACCACGATTACAAGCGCGATTACATTTGTCCAAACATCCTCAGAAAGAACCATTTGCATGGTTTGATGTAAGTACTGTATATGTTTAGACAACATACAATACGAATAAATGTAATAAACAAAATTACCAATCTGCAAGGATTAAGCACCGGAAAAAAAATCACAGTAAACTAATTGTTTACTGAGAAGTTTGTGCAGTCAGCAGACCAGTGGAAATAATTAGAGGTTTGAGCCATGGGGGAAAACTTAGCTGAAAGAGGCCCACTGGCCACTAACCAACACCCAGAGAAAAACCTGATAAATGATGTTGAATACGGATGTGGATGGCTATACTTAAAACCCTAAAATTTCAATGGAAAATACTTCGAAAAATGCAGAAAAAACGGCAACCTACTGAAAACCAAAATAATACTAAAATTGAAGTATAAGTTAAGTGGAGACCCAGTTTTGCATTTAAATTGCCAGGGGGCAATTCGCCCCTGCCTCCCGTCAGTTATGCCACTGCAACAAATACGTTAAACATTGATTAAACAAAATAATCGATGTTTAAAATGTTTGTTGGAATTGATAGCATCAACGCTTCGAATCTTTTATCAGTCAAACGACATCTATCAGGTTGAACATTCGTCCAGCAACGTTGAAAACTCGTTTGTTAGTAATTTCAAAATTGCTGACTATTTTTTTTCAAACGGCGGGTTACAATGTATTCAGCTGTGTGATGGCCTTTGGATCGTCTGCAAGTGCAGCACAGCATTTTGTAGCTTTTTCATTTGAAATGAAATGAACAGTGGTACCATTATAGCTGCGCATCTGTCTATGGGACCAAAAGTCAATGGTCAACAAAACCTCACTGGTTTCTTTTGAGTTTTTTGTACCAGTTTCCGCAAATGATCTCTGTTCACATGTTAGTTATCAGCGTTGTGGAAAGGTGTTTTCGACTTAAGTTAAATTACCTTATTTCTCTGAAAAAAAGTTAATTTATATAAATTACTGTACTGCTTATATACATAGTCTACTACAGCATGTACATTCATAGGTTCACTCTAAATATATATAAATAAAACATCGTGATGTACCGCCAGCTCTTCTGCTGCCGAAGTGTCAACCCATTTTATTTTTTAGAAAAGCTCTTATTTTTGTTGCTACGTCGCACTACTAGACTCACCACGTTACTTCTGGCGGCCAACAGGAAGGCTAGCTGGAACAAAGCGAGAATTCGTTACAAACGCTGCGCTTACCGTTGGACTGTCTGGATTTAACGCACGCAGACGGCAAATGACCTCCTCTGAAACATAATCATAACAAAAGATGCTAAAAGGAGGAAACCCAGCCACCAAAACTGCGGTTCACGGCACAGTGATGTAGAATGAAGATTTCTAAGTTTAATCGCGAAATTAATCGTCGATTACGATTAAATTTGCGATGTAATCGATCATGATTACATGTCATTTTTAGTCAGTTCAATCGACTACGATTACTCAAAAAACTGTAATCGATTGTAATCGATTACGATTACCTCATGTCTAGTTAGTGAGTGTGCAGGGTGCGCAAAATTGATGCATTTTGCGGGGCCCACATTTTTGATAAATTGCTTTCAAAGTTTTATAAGCTTTTACTTTATTTTAATTTTAATGTTTTGAAACTAACACGAAGTCCATAGAGTAGGCTACAAGCACACACTGTCTGCACAATGCAGATTGACAAAAACAGACACAACACTCGTTTTATAACGGCGTTAGAGGTAGATCCGCAGGGTTACAGACACTTTCTTAACACTATTGTTAGCTAACCCGTAACACACGGTCCAACACTATATCCAGAGTATGACACTGAGTCCAACCCTGATCAAGGCTAGGTAAAATACGAATGTGTTGTGGCATGCACACACCCTCAAACACTGTGACGTCCGAGCACTCAGTCACAAAGTAAAACGCGTTTGTAGTTTTAAAAAACTAAGGACGAATATAAACAATCTGACTCCATCAAAGCGCGCAACGATACGTTGTTACACTTCTCCATCGTTCAAGAAACAGGTACGCATTTTTTCGCAATATGTCCTCAAAGGTAGGAATGTTACATTGAACCTGATGACTACTAACACTCGCTCGCCACGACAGGATGTACAGCACTGCAACCAAAATTATAGGCCACACGCAATCTCTGCATGCATGCCTTCCTGAAAATACACCATAATTGTGATGCATACGTGGACGCACAAAAGGTACGAAACGGTACATCATTTACTGCGTTTGAACATCGAGAAAAAGAAGCTTGCACCTTGTTTGCTGCATAATATTGATATCGCAGTTGTCTCTGAATATCTTTGTCATGTGAGATGAGAGCTCATGAGCTCTAATACAGTACTATCCCCAAATATTTGTAGTGGTTAAGAAATTTTACACTTTGTTTATGATTGCTTTTATATTTTTAATTATTACATTATATGTGGTAGAAAACTTGGTTTTGTTTGTCTATATAAGATTGTGATTTGGCCAACTGATTAACACATTTGGATTTTCAACTTTAAGATAAGAAGCCACACTAAAATGACAAACACTATATGATCAAAAGTCAAGAGCCATCTCAAAATGTAAGAGGCCCCAAACCAAGATGTTAAGCGCCCTAATCAAAGGACAAGCAAGCCTTTTATTTTTGGTCATGGATAAGGGGGATAAATATTTGAAATCTGAATAAAATTTGTGTGTCAATAGTGTATGTTTCATTCATTCCAGTCTTATCATTAAAAAATTAGGTTTGATTAGTTCTTATTCAACTGATTTTAAGAGGTTTCAATGTAAGAATATTGAGCCCTTGCTTTTTTGAATTATTTTGCTAACAGTTGCAAGATTTAGCTGCTATCCTGCCATTCTTGCTAATAAATCTACTAGTAACCCAGTTCACATATACAGTATAGCGCAATACGTATCATCTAGCATAAGCCTATTTATTCAGCACAAACCAAATATCTGCAGTTTTGTGAACTTAACTTGTTCAATTTGATCAACACTAAAAAAGCCTGCGAAAAACTATACATGTTTTATTTTGAGACGTTTCGGATTATTCTTAATCCATCTTCAGTCAAAAATAATTTTGGACAATATGCTTGTTTAAATCGCGTACATCTGGTTGACTCACCAATGCAGTGACGTCAGATTGTGGTTTTCACCTTGATGTCAAATTTTCTTGGACTAGCTATACCCAAGGCCTCATAGTTAAACGTTTCATCTTGCAAGCGGCACTATGGCCATGAGAATGACAACTCGACAGAGCATAGCACCGGATCGAAGACAGAATGCTTTCACGTGCAGTCACGCGTAACATTACGCTAGAACCAGCTGGAACTCACGTCTTGAAGCTGTTGTTGAATTGTAAGACAAGCAGAAATAGTTGACAAGACATGAGACAGCAAGCGCGGCTTCTGATGTGATCACGTTCACTCGCTACTTGTTAGGTGCTATGCCTTGTGACGCTTTCTAAAACAGGAAACCTTTTTGGAGAGAATGTTTGTTTGCAGTGCCAGTAATGGAGCAGATTTCAAACAAATTAATTTTGTTATGAAACGAGGTAAAGGCGAACGTCATGAAACAAGGCTGCCGAGACATTCAATTGTGTAGTTCTCAATCGTGATGGCCGCACAGTCTCGTAGCTTTTCTCCGGTTGTCCTGATCTTTGTCAAAGGTGCTTAGGTAGTGTAGTGGTGAGTGTTACAAATCAGGCCTATGTGTTGCACAAGATTGATTTGGTGTTTATTTGTAGTTGGTGGCGAAGTGAGATATTATGTGAAAGCTCTAGCCTAGGTTTTCTGTAGGCTTTCTCGGAATCAGCCGACTGGGCTCTGCTTTCATCTTTTTGCGATGATTCAATCAACTTTCACATACAGAAATCTTCTATTGGAATAAGATATAAGGATTGCCGATGCGTAGTGTTACGTGAAATCGATTTCCTATTAAAATTTTGCGATAGATTCCTTGCTTGTTTCACCTTTGGAGTGAAGTTATTTGAACTTAAAGTCTGTGAAAGGAACTCAGAAAGCAAGTAAAAATTCAAAAACATTTTCAGGTTTGGAAGATTTCCCGATTTAATTTTTCGTTGGTTGTGGCAACAGGAAGTTTACCGTAGTACCATGAAGTCAATCAATGCCTTAAAAATTCTCTGAATATTAATGAGACTACGCCACGGCCAAGAGTATCTGAGAACTTTCTTTCTTAGGTTCAGATGGTGTCGGCAAGAGTAGGCTATAAACTGGTAATTGTGATAACTACAAGCCATCTCTTATTAAATTTTACCTTTATTACACACTGTATACAATTAATTTGATCAGAGCTTAAGTTTCAAGTACGAGAACTAAAGTTTGAGTTATATTAAGATGTGATTGTGCGGTTGAGGATTTGACCTATATTCGAGTTTCGTTCGAGAAGAGCAGAAGAATTTCCACTCTACGAAATTTTGTTTTCGAAAACTCCGATTTTGAACAATTTTACGCTCATTTCGATTTACCTTGCTTGAAGTTTGTTGGCATGCAAGCAGATGTAGTTCAGGTTGTACGCACGGACAAGCAGCGCATTTTGCCGTTCGAAGTATAGCCTACCTGCTATGCCATTGTCTTAGTTGTTCCGTTGCTTTTGAGCAGTTGTTGTTAACCAAGGGCACGCCTCACCAGGTGAGCGTCAAAAGTTTCCGGGGGTACGCGAACCTTTACTCGCTCCACAGCATGAAAAGTTTGATGAACAAATTTACCTATAAATGCATTTGTTTTTACAACTCATTTAATGTTGGGGGGCTTGAAACAAAGGACAATTACGTGAGGGAGTCGTGGTAGAGAAAAGATTATGAACCACTGCTTTTGAGTATGTTCTCTACAAACCTGCGCTGAATATCAACCTAAAATCGAATGAACTACCTACTTCCCTTTGTAGTTTGCAGAACTGGTATTTGGACTAGGTCGTAAGGAAATGCTGTTCCAAATACTAAGTGAAGACTCGGAAAATGCTTGCTTTGTGTTGCAAAGCCAGTGCTGTTTACGATCCCTGCAAAGAACTACAGGGCTTCTAAACAGGCTTTAGAAAGTTTTTGAAATCATACTCACGCACCTCGACCGTAGGCGTAGCCAGGGGGGCATGTTCCCCCAAATTTGTGGCATATCTTGTCATTTTGTGCTTTTGTGAGGGAGAGCCCTCAACAAAATACTCGCTTAAAGTCAAAAGATTAGGCCTCAGAGAACTTGGTCTGGCTACGATACTGAGTCTCGACGTAGGATGCTGTTACCTATCGCTCTATCTCCACGAGGAGCTCCGAGAAAAATTTTGCAAGGCGGCACAGTAGTCTTTTGGTAACCCCGGGTCCCGACACTGGCTAATATTGTTAATTAAAGTTCGATTTCAACCAAATGTACATGTAAATTCTCGTAAAATTTCCAACAGCTTTCTGTAAACCCCGTGGCTCTTAAGTTCATATAGAAATCTTTTATTTTAAACAAAACATGACAACGATTCGAACACAACACTAAGAATTGTCAATTATCCTATACACACAACCTACGTTCACGCAAGTTATGTTGTTGGACTGTTGTGGCCAGGTCTTATCGTGGACACGTTTGTTAATGACGAAGTAAGATTTTTTGAAACTCGAATTCAAACGGTGAAAACCTACTTCACGAAACATTATCGCTACCCCCGGGGGAATAACGAGAGGGGCATGGGGACAACAATTCCCCGTACGCCGAATCACTATGGGGGCGCCGAAAAGTCCCAACAATGTCGCAACTACTTTCTTCATACAGTACATGTGCTTCCGAAAGACCTTAAGTTCAAACATGGGAACGCCAAACTTGTTTCTAGCATCGGGCGCCATCTAACCTCGATGGTACGCCCCTGCTTCCCCCCAAAGTTAATCACGAAGTTTCCCCAAAATTGAAATACGGCGATTTATTAGAAATAAAATACTTTTACGACTTTACATCGCCTTTGGTCTAGCATTTCGCTTGTCTACCTTCCATCCGAGGTGCATCTTCCCGACAGCGTTTGAGTCCATTTTACTACTAGCCCAGTAAGGCATTAGCCTAGACTAGTAAATCTGTTTCTTCATAGTTGAGTATACATTTTTGAACATTTTCTGCATATCTTACACGTGGGTTAAAACGTGCAGAATAAATTTGTCCGAAAAGTAAAGGTTAAGATATAAGCAACCTCTCAACTTGCGCGTTAGTTTGCTGTGGTGATGTAAAGACGTCAACGTGAATTTATAGCGGAGGTTGTCTGTGTGGAATGCCTGTATTGTTGAGTGCAGTTCGAGGTTGATTGATCGGCTGAGCACAGGAAGGTGACACCAAACCACAAATTTACCCAGTGATAAGGCAACAGTGGGATAGCAGTATTGGCGGTCTTGTTATGTCCACGTGAAAGTGTTGCACATGAGGACAGTGTTTGATCTTCAACCTTAACTGATTTTATGTTGAAGTTATTTGAGTTGTAGTCGTTCCTATAGGATGATAATCGAAAAATTATGAAGAGTGTTAGTACGCTTTTAATAAAAACTTTTCAACATGAAGCTTTGAAAGCAGGTCTTTGTTTGATTCTTCACATCATATTCCTTGATCAGGCCCACACTCAGTAAAAGAATTAACGTAATTTCATTAGTTGCAGGACGGATTATCATATTTAAAAAAATATTTTTAATTTAGTGACAGTATCAGTTTTCAACGCTGCGTTACACTATCTTGACTAACAATACGTGTGTAGTGATTTCGAATGATGCTGTTCACTTTCTGTCTCAATATTGATTTCACTCTTTCACAAAAGCTTTTCCTTTCGTCTCGATATTTCCGACCCGCTGCTTATGATGTAGTTGGTGACTATACATATTGCAAAGAGGTAATCATTTATACTTGTTACTTTTAGTGCAACTTTCCTGCTGGTTTTTCTTCGCTGAGAAATTTCGGTCATTTGTCCCATAATGGTATTAAAACTTGCTGTAACATTATTCACTATACAGTATACATTATGACCGACTGGACTTACGTTTTTTTTTCGGTCATTTAAAAAAATCTGTCTATGACCGAAACAAACCTGGCTTTCCGAGTTCAGCAACTTTAGGTGTCAAAGCAAAGACGAGGTGGTGATCTTACACCACGGATCCCGTATCCCTGATAAACTGCTTGTCGCTGAAACTTAACACGAGTAAAAATGGGTCATTTTCAAACCGCATTCAGCCTATAAACATTCAAACCGCATTCGGCCTGTAAACGGTTATCAAAAACAGATTCTCAGTTAAAATAATTGGATCTCTGAACAAATATTGACATGACCGGTAAATTTCCACTGGCCCTCATTCTGTCGAAATTTTTTCCCCGTCTGGAATCAACCCCACTTCCTATGAAATTTCTATAAGTGATGAGCATCCACGGACGGCAATTACTATTTGATTTGATAAATATTTATACAATCAATTTAGTCTTCACTTGGAATCTTTGTCACGCCTAGAAGTTCTACAGTGCTTGAGTTACGAGTAAATCGGCATATCAAGTATTTTGCAATGTGAAATCAAAACCAACATCAAACATGAAGCAATGCAATACGCGTCTATAAAACTTTCGACACTTGGTCGGGTGTTAAGTCAGTGTTATAAATATGACTGCGGTTGACTTCGTCGTATGCACTTAGTCCCGTCACCACGAGGGGGATTTGGTGGGCTTATCCCCCCAAATTAAAATATGAAACATTATAAAATCAATGGAATGTTTGTTAAATTTGCATCTCACCCCCTCTGCACAAACGTCAAGCCCCGCCCGCACAAACGTAAAAGCCCCCCTATTGACGACTTTCTGGCGACGGTTCTGTATGCACTTCGATAGACCTGAACTGTTATGCTGACGGGCTATGACAACAAAGCGACGAAACACAGATGACTACTTTTTCATGACCCATTCCATATCCTGTTCGACAGGCAAGAACACATCCGGTATTGGTTGCCGCGTACGAAGTTTGTGGCTTGAATTTTACTTTCAGGCAAACAAGAGCGAAGTGAAATCTTGATTAAACACAATATTAAATGACAAGTGTCCAAACGCTTTAATGTAGAATTAAAGAAAACCGGCATATGAAGGTTGCTAGATGAGATGAAACTGGACTTATGATGATTGCGGTTTTAATTAAGATACACCTAAACTCAGTCCGAGTTGACTGATGTTCTTCGTAATTCAATGTTTCCAAGATTTACCTTTACTTTTTTAGCTGTTAATCTAATTGAATGTTTTTAATTAACTCTGGAAAAACATGTTTTGAGAAACATAACGTTTGCGCTGCACTCGGCTCAACACAAAAACTGCTTTATTAACAGTATGCTGCCAGTACTGAACCAATATATAAAGTTGTAGATGAGGTGAAGTTTTCTGCGTGATGATTATTTCTGATACATGCAGGGTTGTTGCCAGAGGGGGCTGTCGTGCTCAGTGTTCCCTCTAAGAAAATTTTGCACGAAGCAAATCTCCCTTTTAGTGCGCATGCAATTGCGCAACCGTGTGGACACACAACTAGTGAAGCGTTTCACGCGGTAAAAGGTCTATGCGACATAAGCAGGATATGAAATTCGGCATGTTGCAACTGCGCGAGAATGAGATTTCACTGCGCAGTTGCGCGCCGCAGAGGAAAGACTGGTCGTGCTGCTACCATTCAAAATAACCAAACCCTAACGAAGCTCCAAAATGTTTATTTTTTGGGTTACTTTGGAAGAGCACTTCTGCAAGAGTTGATTTTGCCATGTCCACGTATCGTTTTGCACAGCAAAAAGAGAACCGTGTCCCACAAGTTATCTGATGCCGCTAAATACTTAAATCTAGCCATTTGAACGTCTACTACCCGGTGCTGTGAGCAGTGGGTTGATACCATAGTCTGAGGCACAATACGAAACAGCCTAAAAATTTTCCCAATGGATGAACTGAGTTCCACATCGAAAATAGGGTCGGCGCCAGTGGTAGGTCGAGGGTGCACTGCCACCCTAGTTTTGGTCAGTGCCCCCCAGGTGGAAATGGATGTTGACCTTTTTTAATCTTTAGTATGTGGCTGGCCCATTTGTTGTTTTTCCTTTCCAGCAACCAAACCCTTCCGACAAGCCCAATCTAAAATCGCCAGTTCCAAGCAAAAATTCGGTGCTAAAGGCTCGTGCTCTAGAATTCCGAGAACACCACCAATCACAAGCGTTCAACCCGAACAAACTGCTCTTCCAGAGTAGGTCAGGAGATAGGCGCTTATTTTAAAAGATGTGGAAGTGATGAAAATTTTGCTTGGTTGGACATTGTTAAGTTCTGGTTTGTAAGATTGATTCAATTATATCAAACAGGCAGAAAGCAGACGAAAACCAGTACTTGGACAAAACAGTCAGAAAAGAGGTTGCATTGATAGTAGATGTCAAAAATATTAAGATTGTTCATATTCAGGTGCTGCGTTTCTCTGGTCAAGTTTGGACACTTTGCTCAGAATCGTTTTTGCACACCAGAGGTTATTAGGATATAGAAAATATCTTCGAATTGCTGCTCACTTCCATCTCGCACATGCCACGTGCACGAGTATCGGTGATTTGGATGATTTGGCTCGCGCAAATAATTTTAACGTTGTAATATCGCAAATGTTTTGGAATGTGTGTAACAGCAACTTCATGTGCTTAGGTTAAATTACTGTAGATTTTTATTTCAGCTGTTTTAAGTACAGAAGGTTCGTCTTGGTTGTTATCGGCTCTCTTTAGTTAAGGTATGTCTTTACCGAAAGCAAAAAGAGTATAATGATTGACTGCACTTGTTGCCAAATGTTGTCTTTTCATGGCCTTAAACCAGGGGTCTCCAAACTTTTTTGTCCGAGGGCCACATGAGCTATTACACAACTGTTCGAAGGCCGGACATCTTACGTATTGTGATTGTTTCGGGATATGTTACATTTTACCAAATAAGCAAGTTTTTTGTAAATATATTATTTTTTCATTATTGATAAAATGTATTCGCGGGCCGGATGAAATGCCTTCGCTGGCTGGATTTCGCCCGCGGTCTGTAGTTTGGAGACTCCTGCCTTAAACAATTATATGAAACGCATAGCTGCTTCACATGCGTTGTTAAGTTTTTAGGAGGGGAAGGGGCGTAGCGAGGGGGCACCATGCCCCAGGCGCCGAATCACTGGGGGGCGTTGAAAAGTCGTAAAAATGTCGCAAGTACTTTGTTCAACACCGTACGTTTGCTCCCGAAAGACCTTAGGTTCGCACCTGTTTTTTTTCACTGAGACAATTCGGTCATTTTTTTCTGAAACATTTTGATCGCTGGGACGTTTCGGGCATTTGTACCATAGTATTATTGAAACTGGCCGTAACATTATTCATTAGTCTATATTTCTGACCGAATTGACTTAATTTTTTTCGGTCATTTAAAAAACATTCGGTCTTTGACCGAAAATAACTTAGTTTCGAACATGGGGGTGCCAAACTTGTTTCTTGCACCGGGCGCCATATAACCTCGGTACCCCCTGGGATGGTGTGCTCATTAACCTTTGTTACATTTTCCTGAAAATCTATACAATTTCACCGAAGCATGGAGTTAAACCATTTGGTAGCTCGAAAGCTTCTGGATGGTTACACGTTGATCTCGTAGTGAAAACGTAGTTTGCTACTCTCGTGTTCCACATGAAACGATTAAACTTCTTTGTTCGATAAAAAGTAGGCCTGACCCCTGCCAAAATGTATGTCTACAATGTTTTGCTTGTTTTGTGACAAGATGTAAAGCGCTATGGTCGAGAAAGCCAAATCTTTGTTTCAGCAGGTCCTTATTTGTGACGGTAAACCAAACCCGTGGCTATCACAATTTTTTGGGTAATTTTATAATGTTTTCTAAATTTTTATTTATGCTATTACTGCACCACGCGATTGGTTTACCGGCTCTCTCGAAACTAGCAGCGTTATCGAAGATACCAAAACGTGGAAGATCACAGAGTTCGTCCTCTACATTGTTGAATCGGAAACTTGAAGCTAATGATAAAGAAGATAGGAACATAGAACCAGGTGTGCCACTTACCCAGGCCTTTGCCAGTGAAACACGAGATATGACCGTACTTCCTGGTGCTTGGTCAGAGAAACACGTTTATCTTGGTGAAACTGTGGATAAAGAAGCCGTAACAGATACGACATCAGTAAAGCCCAACCTACCACAAGGTCCCCAGGAGAGCAATGCACTGGCGGAAGGATTCCTGGACAAAGTAGCAAAACTAGCAGTTGAGAATAAAGCGAGTGCCATACTAAGCGAAGTAAAAAAAAAAGGATCAATATTAAATGATAACAACCAATCGGCGAATGAGGACCCGCATACCACGCAGTATGTGCGAAACAGTAACCTGAAAGGTAACGCTTCGTTGAGTAAAGGTTCAAACACAACTGTAGATGCGACAGCGAAGCAAAGTGCTGTAAATCAAGTCAATTCGATTTCGACGGAAGCTTATGGGAAGGAAGGCTATAAGGAAAAAAGCGACAATGTAAGCCAACCCTCCGAACCTCATCTTTCGAAACAACTACTTCCCTTAAATAGAACAAAAAACAGCAACCAGACAAGAGCAGATGTACGAGGAAACAGCACAAGCGAAGGATTAACTTCTAGGAACTCGACGAACACAAGAGCAAGTGCGACTGCGCTATCTGTGCAAATGTTGAACCGTTCTCATGCACTTGCGCAGAAATCTGATCAAAGCAACAAGGCACAGAATGACAGTGAAGCGCAAGTTCCACAACTAAACACCGTTTCTTCAGCAGCAATTACTGATGCACAAAAAGAAAGTACCATCAAACAAACCACGAAGAATGATACCATATTGAGTGAAGGTAAGTCCATCGAAACCGTATAGTTGGTATAATTACGAACAGCATTGCTAATGGTAATTTCTTGCAGTGCATTTGAAATTTGTTAGCTATTCTTTTCATTTGAATGACTGAAATGCTTAAAATTGTAGTTTTCGTAAGTGTTTAATAAATGTTTCAAATAATTCTTAGCTTGAGTTTTCACGACTTAGATCGTTTCGCCATTGAAGTAATTTTTGCAAATGTAACGTTAAGAATTGGTTGCTCCAACATTGCAGTTTGTTGCAAGAGAGTTGATTGCAGGCAAACCGTCCAATGAACCAGTTGTGGAAAACAAACAAACACTGAAGGGAAAAGAACTTGCAAATGTTTCAACAAACCAAGAAACCGACGTGAAAAAGAACCAGACAACTGCTGCTGAAATAAATGTGAAAGAGGATGAACAAGATAAACAGAAAGGGCAAAATCGAACTGCAGCTGTTGAGAATACCTTGCCATCTATCAACGAACTGCCAGGTACACAAAACAAGAGCGAACTCTGAAACGTGCAAACTAACTAAAGTGGGTTTTGTAAAAGACGATGGGTTATTCCCTATTCAGAACGTAAGTCGCTGACTTCTTTATTAGCAAATTATCCCGGGCAGTTAACAATACAGGAAAAATCCCTTCATGGTGTCTCCACTAAATTGAGAAGGCTGTACTTCTTTGTGTATTTCGTAGGTCACGAGCAAGACGATATCATTGCTACAACCAAACCAAGTCAGGACAGTTCGAAGGAGCTAGCTGCGGATGGCGACGCGCTATCACCTCAAGACGTTGCGAAAAACCGAAGTGACACGGATTCAACACAACCTGTGGCTGTAGATAGTGAAGTTGACGAAGGGTCTGAAGAAAAAAAGACTTTACCAACAGATGACGAAGTCAGTTTGAAGAAAACCAGCGAAGGTTTGATTAACTTTGGAAACACTTTTCACTGCGATATGGTTTTCAGCCTCTGTACGTGGCCCGTCTTAAATTCTGACTAATTCAGAAAACCGTCAATGGTTTATGCCAGGGGTGTGCAACCGTGGCCCGCGGGCAAATAGTGGCCTGGGAGCTAAAGTTTTACGGCCCTCGGAAAGATCCATATTTTAAAGTAAGCTTTAGGTTTTCAAAGGATATTTCCAATCTTTCGTGGGTGGCCAGCGAGTTATCTATCCGCAGACCTTGACACATGCAGCTGTGGCCCATGGGCCAATCTTGTCATTTCCGTTTGACCCGGCAGTGCTGTATGATTGCACACCCCTGGTTTATGCCATTGAAAGAGATCGCTTTATGTTGGAACGAAAAATGGACAAACACCGTTTATTCAAGATTTTTGTTCTATCAACGAGCCTTTTGTGGCAGAAATTTAGGGTTGCGAATTTTTACTCTGCTACCATTTTTTATTGTTCTCAACAACTTACCTCTGTGAAGCAACTTCACATTAATTGCCCACTGCTCACAAACGTCCTGTAGTCATGGGTGTAGTACCATCTTAGTGGGGGAACCCTCGATTGAATAAAATGTTTGCTATCAATTAAAATAATTGAGAAATTTACGTTAAGTGACAACATAAGCGTCAACGTTTTGGTGCCCCATCAAACAATAAGATAACGCCGCCACCCTTAAAAAGAGACAGCGTCGCCACATTTTGGCCTTATTGCTACACCACAGTTAGTAGTGATTGTGGAAAAGATTGATCGGCATGTTTTGATCTATCATATTGCATGCCATTACATGCTTAGTCGTGACTGGCTTCTCTAAAGATGTATAACTTGCTTAAGCTGTCCCGTTACGAAACTAAGTAACTCCGAGATGGCGGTGTTTATTTGCCATGTTCATGTAGTGAATACCATAAGCAAGCGGGAACGAAGCAATGCAGATCCTAAAAAGATTGAAATTTTCTAACTGCTACAATGAACACGCGATTTATATTTTACAAACCCTTTAATGAGCCGCTCTGCCGAGTTGTTACAAAACGCTAGTTCGCGAAACTGATCTGATAAAACTCGTAAAACTAGTTGTTCAAACTTGTTGAGTGTGATACTGTGGACAACTCTGTTACTCTGTTGTCCGGTCGAAGCAGAGTCGGTTGAGCTAAGTGAGAAATTGGCGAAATAGCTGCTGACATCGTGCGATGTCGGCACTATACAGAAATGTTGCCAGGTGAAACAGGAAGGTCTTGGACACAGTGGCGTACCTAGGGTTTCCCGCGCCCAGGGTCAAAGTCTGTTTGGGCGCCCCCAACTAGCCCATTGATGGCAGCATAGATGCAACGAGTGAGTTAGAAGTAAAGGGGCGTCGAAAGCTGACTCGGGTCCCGCGTATATGTGTTTTTATGAAAACTTCATATGACTGTTTTTATGAAAACTTCATATTTTATGAAAACTTTTTATGAAAACTTCATATGTTTTTATGAAAACTTCATGTGAATGTGACGTCAGGACCTTTGAATCTTGGAAATCATAACTATCGTAGAATTAAGAATCTAATCGTTTCGCTTGAAGCTATTTCCACTTTGAAATTTTGGTCACGATCGAACATTCTAACTGTTGTATTGCAACATTCCAATTTGTGGCAATACATACGAATTGTAGCTACTAATGAAAGAAAATGCAAAACTAGGCAGAAAGTTTCCTGATCATCTGCAAAAATCTGCATGATTTTATTGACGGAATTTTTTGGGCACAAAAATCTTCTGATAACGCAGCACAAAAATGGCCACAGTTGCATCTTGTTTTCTAAAGCACGGGTTTGTCTGAGCCTTTTGAAGACCCCGACTCAGCGTACCCGCTTATTCTCTTCTTTCGTCAGGTTTTGTCACCATCACCACTAGTGCAAGCTGTAGGGGGTTCTGGAGCATGCACTCCCAGAGTTTTGAGTTTTGAAACGTCATAAAGTATCGACTGAGGGTAGACGCACGAATACACCAAAGAGGACAGACAGAAGGAAGCATATGAAAAACTGATGGCGAATGATTTTATACAATCCTAGAAGACAAATGTAAAATTGCATAATCGTAAAACATTTCCTTGGGTATAACAACCTGAGAAGTTGACAAAAAATAAAAGACATACCGCGATTTAATGCTTTACTTGTATTTATCTAACTTCAAAGGCAGCGTTTTCTTGTATTTGCTGCAACTTTATCTATTCTTTCGTCAAAAAGCTGATATAATTTTAATGTGTCACATGCCCTAAGAAATATTTAAGGCCAGTGATGCTCCGTGAGATCTAAGTTAGCAATTTTATGACCTGAATTTCGACAATCATGCATGGAAATACTCAGTTTATAGGTCAAATTAATTTAAACACAGGTATCAGTAACTGAAAAGTTTACAGGAAATAAAATACTCAACACTATTGCACAGTTGTAACGAAAATCTTGCAAAAGCAGTCAGTATATATTTTAACAATCCACAAATAAAAATCATCGTAACTACATTCGGAACCACATCAAATCCATTTCAACCTGATGTTTGTCAAAGCTCAAAAATTTTCCGAAACATCAGATCTGTTGACGTAACAACCAGGGATGTGCAGAGCTCTGGTGATGCCAGGGGCAACAGCTTGATTGCATGTCCACTTACCACATTGTAGTATTGAGGAATGTGAAAAATATAGGCCTTTGAAATACGTAAAAACTGGTGTTTACAAAAAAACAAGTTTCGAACAACTGACTTAAAACTTTTTGAAGGGTGTTTTTTGTTTTTGAAGTGTTACTTTTTAATAATTTGTTTCATTTGCGGGCCTGAGGTATCTGTTTATAAGCAAAATTCTTCCCAATAATGGGTAGGAATTGAGGAATTAGATATTGCATTTATTCAGTATTTATGCAAATACATATCATTTAGACCTACCAAAGTAGATAGCACTTGTGAGGCATGATAGGAGACAGAGTTGTCTATTGTTTGTATCATGAGTAGTTTCTGAAATTGTACAATCATGAAGATTGATGTTGTACAATCATGAAGGCTGCTCTGAATATTTTTTGAAATATAAAAAATTGCTAAGGATGTTGTTCAGTAAAAACAGACAAAGACAACGATGGCAATGCTTCATCTCTCTAGGGCACTGAACATATATTTGCAGGCCCCTCAGGCAAAATACCATCAGATCCATGCAGCATGTGTTAGTAGCCATTAAGAAGAAACGTCTAGTTACAAGATCTTAAAGAAATGTACTTTTTTAAATTTCACTCTTTGGATATTTTTGCCCCTCTTCCCACTCTGCACGCACCTTGTAACGTCACACTGCAAGTTTCATCGCTGCTCAGAATGCATCGCTGCTTGGCTATCTGAACGCGTTGTAACGCAGTTGTGAGTCATACCACATGCGGGCGCTGATTGTTGGAGACAGAAGCTTCACTTAAATACGTAACTAAGGTTCGTAACTACTCCCTTTGCAAACCTTCGTGATCTTGATGAGATTTCGCAACCACGTATCAGCCGATGTATTCGACATTTTGCAAATCGTAATTATTAGCATCTGTTGAGTGTTGACAGTTGACATTTCGTAGTTCTTATGTAAAATTTCGACCTCAATTTGGCGCCCCCAAAGTGCTGCGCCCAGGGGCAGATGACCCCCTTGCCCCCCCCCC
>JGI24022J15233_10001704_pt1 | contig 19072 bp, 9 predicted proteins | sample Ectturendosymbi2_FD_15233 | JGI IMG/M metagenome (IMG submission 15233) | reverse complement strand
CACCTGCCCCCCGTCAGTTTCGCCACTGGTTGAGGGGGCGTCGTTTTCGGATTTTCGCAAATTGATTAGTGCTTTCCGTTTTTTTCCTCACAACAGTGGGTGAGGGGGCCTCACAAGCGGATTAGCCTAGGGCCTCGCATAAGTTAAATCCGGCCCTGGCCATCATTTTCACTAGGCATTGGCCGCGTCGTTTCAGCTGCTCCTCCTACTACAAATGAAACAAACGTTTGTTAACAATACTGACAGTGTGATGAACGAAATTGTAGTAAACATTGAAACCCATTCATTCAGGCCAACATATAAATAAACAACCTGATATCAAGAGCGCTTCTATCTACTGCCCAATGCGATCAATTAGAAAAGAATTTGACTTCAATCCACAACATTTCTCCTCCGAACGTTGACGATGTCTTCTGAAACGTTGCTACCTTCTTCAGACATGGCGTTGCTTTGCACACACTCTGAGCTCTTGTCTTCTATACAGGCCTGGTAGAGAAATATTCAACTGCTTTGTGAGGGAATGACATGAGATTTTTTTCTCGTAACTTGACGATCTTACGCTCGTTTATTTTTAAACCTCGCTCTTGGACTTCCAAACACGTTCCGTTTTGGCAGTTATTTTCAACGGCACCACTACCTGCCTTATCTTTTCAGTTTTAGAGCTAATGTGCTAAAGCGAAGTCCCCCGAAATGAGTTGGAGTGCAGTTCATGCAAAAGGAAGTTGAGTTGAGCACCTTGAGCAAAGCAACCGACGTTTTGACCAGACCATAGGTGCTGTAGGAGCAAAAAAATTTTGGGGGTTCGAAGGATTTTTCCCGGATTTTCCCAAAGTTCCCAATAAGTTTTTGTTCGGCTTTTGCCTACAAATTTTCTCCCATAAAGATCATCATTTTGGAGTGACCTCCAAAAAAAAGGTCTTCATGTATTTTCTGCAAACGTTGGGCGCGATTTTGTGAAGTCAAACAACACTGAGCACCATTTTTGCCTGTATTTTCAGGGCTTTTGCCCAGATTTCAAGTGACTTTTCTCGAATTTTCGACAAATAAAAACTTTTGGGTTCCGCTTGCGTACCCTGGACCCCGCCTCCTACACCACTGGACCAGACAATATCGTTCGTATGTCACTTAAACAAACCGGCGAGCTTTTTAGCGCACCAAGTGATCACTGTGTGCAATTATGCAGTGTCGTCGCTTGGGTGCCGACTTCAATATCCTACTCTACTTCGTGTGGTTGATCGTAAACGTGACTTCAAAATCTTCATCGCGCTAAACTTTCTCTCGTCTCGAGTGCACGAAATCATGACAGCAAAACTGAAAACGTGTTTTACCATCGGGAATGTCATTCTGTCTCCACTTTTCTCCGACGAACACATTCACGAAACAAATATTTGCATTTGATGGACAAGAACACGCAGCATCTCAATAGGAATACCTAATAGTCTCGCCACCAAAAGTGTGAGACCGAATCAGCTTTTTCCGGTGTTTTTACCACTCAACTTGTTAACCTACCTTCAGGTTTAAATTTTCGATTATTCCAGAAAAGGGATGCGTACTTTACCAGACAGCAATACAGCCTATAAGGCTGTCTTGACCATGTGTGGTTTCGTTCTTACAATGTTCCACAAAGCATTAACTTCAAAAATGAATTAGAAGTTATAGAAGACCATTCTGCATTTCCTGGATGTGTGAAAAGATGCATATGCAAATTTGTGAGACGGTATTGTCTTCTACACTCTTGACGAGCAAGCGTTGAGGTAAAACTTAAATGGTTCAAATCTGTGCATTGTGTAAAGGTAAATTATACGCAATCCTTTTCAATGAATCGAGATTGCACATATAGTGTATTTATAACAGGGGTTCCCAACCGGGTGTACTCGTACCCCCAAGGGGTACGAGATTGAACATCAAGGGGTACGAAGATCCTTGGGTCACAGAGCAGCTTATATATCTCTTATAGAGCAATATATATCTCAAAATTTTTTGGGGGGTACTAAGAATACTCTGACCTGACAAAGGGGTACGAGCAGCAAAAAAGGTTGGGAACCCCTGTCATAGAAGCTCCGTAACAGCAAAAGGAGCCACAACGTCCAGGAAAGACCTGCATCTTTTCCAAAGTTTATGACTACAACTCTGTATTGGAGTGTGAAATACGTACTGCAGCAGGACATGAAGTGCAAGCCAAAGATCGTTGGAACTGTTTTGATGAAAGCGGCACAAGCGTGGCGCATTAATTTTTTCGACAGAAGTTACTACAAGAGAAAGATGTAGATATGAAAAGAAATACAATTTTTACAGTGGCTGAATGGGTGGTACCATTCATTCGCGTTGAACCTCTACAAGAAATGGAAACACACAGCTGCATACCACGGAACGGCCCGATCACGGGCGCAACACAGTCCGGCGCAGGAATTTCTAATTTGGGCCTCAGCATATTCGCAAGGAAATTCAGAAAAGGGGTTCTCCTCTAATGCACTCACGTTTCAAGTGATGATGACTTTCGTCGCACTGACAATGTAAGTACACCTGCAATCCAGCCATGCCACACGCTTTCAACGGAAGAACTCAACTGAATTGAGAAGTCAACCCGGCGAGGTTGCCAGGTTGTCACTTTAAATATCAAAACAGCATGACCGCCGCGAGGCTTTCCCGTTGACACACGTTCAGTCGAAGGCGTTTGCGCAAAATTACCAGCGAATGAGCTTACAAATGAACATCTTCTGTGCAAGCATCAGGATCGACAGGGGATCAATGGGTGCCAAGCAACGCGTTTCCCTGTTTTGTTTGCGCTTTTGCATGTCAAATGTTGCGCATCTCGACAACTTTTGATTTGAGCTGGAAAACCCGCACATTCATCTCATCTTTCTCGGACAATACTAGATGCCGCACCAACCAACTGTTATCAGCAACCGGCAAGACCAATGCTCAAACACTTTCAAGGAAGAACTTTAATGGGGAAGTTCAATACATCTTCTTATAACCACATTCACACACTACGCACTGAAAGCAATGTTTACGAGGGTTGCCTGAGAATATAAAGCAACGCTGTTAATTAAGACCTCGAATGAACAACGCTGTAACGTAATCTAAGATGGTTTCTCCATTTTCACTATTCACAAACTGAATAAAGCGGTTGCTTTGACTCTGGCCTCGTTGGCGCTGAGTGCGGACGCACTTCAGATTGTTCCAATCTTGTCATATTTCTCAGATCATTTTTCATCGTAGGTCTTTGATTACCGTTACCGCAAACCATTCAAAAAATGCAGCTACCACAAATATTTTAAATGCGTAACTTGAAACGTTTTTCGTAGCAACGTTAGATAACGCTGTATCTTTTCCACGTCAAGTGCTTATGTCAAAACACTGTAGGGACAAACGTTTAAGCGAAGCATAACCAAACATCTATCAATAATTTTAAAAAACTGTAGGCTATTTTTGTAATTTTTATTGTACTAACAAACAATAAGCTTCATCCACTGAGGTTTTGTCCCACAAACAATGACGACCAATTACTTCAAATCGATGCAACTGTTCTGCAGAAATATGCAGAAAACATATGTATGAAGCTGCTTTCCGACGGTTTTGTGCTTGCAGCTTCGGCACAGAAGAAACAACCAACAAAGCTTCGTTTGGACTAACGTTGTTGTTGCCAGTACAAACAGAACCAGGTTGCGCGAAAGCCAAAACAAGGGCTTAGACGGATTTGGTGGGTTCGGAACCATCGCCTTTGCACGCTCCTCAAAACCTACGCCGGTTCAGATGCAACTTTGACCTCAGAAATCGGCAGCAGGATTTAATAAACACGCAGTGACTGACCTGGGAAGCCATCGCACATGCAAGAATTTAAAATGCTGGGCTCCCGGAAGACATCAAATAATGCTACATAAAAAGCACAACAGCAGTGCGGAAGATATGATAGAACATTTTCAACCAATCATCGGACGCTCTTATCAAGAGCAACATAATTTCCAGACCAATCCTTTAAGGTACCTTAAAACCGTTGCGATCACACTGCTGATCGAGATGACCAGGCGCTTCGCAAGCAGCCATACTTCGTGCCGTCCGAACGCCGAGCAAGCAATTTTCTTGATTTCTCGCTTCCATGCAGCATTTTTCCTATGAAGCAAAACAACGCAGTGATATCGCAACCCCCCAAAAAAATGAAGCAAAAATGCGAAACAACTGCAGCAGATTGGCAAGCACCACGTTGTCGGGAATTCGGTAAAGCGCGAAAATAGATAGTGCAGGAAAGTGCTATGATGAAAAATACATGTCTGGAGAGCATAGCCACAAGAGTTGCGGGGCAAGGCAAGCTGCCTCCCGAGAGCATTTGAAAACAGCGTTCTACTGATCTAAAAGATAATGAAGTAATTAGCGCATTAACAAATAGTATACCTAGTCAAAATGCGATTGGGGTTGTTTGATAGTTAAATGGCCAAACTCCCCTAGCTGTTTAATAGATGTGTTACTGATTTTGTAAAAAATNAAAAGTTTTGGTGAACTGCTGTAGTTTAAAAAAACTGAAAGTTTTTCATAGAAAAACTTTCAACGTTTGATCATAATTTAGGAATGTTCGAAAAATAACATTTTGTTCGACGAAAACGCACTTTTCGTTTAAAAACACTGGGCAATGATAATGCCTGCACGTAAACGTCACTTCAGCTTTGTATCACCTATACTGGAGAGCCACTTGCGGTATCCCGCATCTATCGCACAGCGCACATATCCTTTGATGCTACAAGTACACTTTGGAGAACAAGTGGTACGGGTTTAGCTACAACATAACGTACTTGAGCAACAGCGCAAATCTGACTGTACGAATCCTCCGTGACTTGAATTCCTGAACAGCTGTCGTGATTAAGTGCCCACTGCTTTCCACGCACGCAGCACCTTGACAAGACGTTTTCGAAATGGACTGCAAACAAAAATATCTCTTTGGTTAATCTTCAGCTGATGCAACTTTGAAATCACTGCAGCTTGAAATCGTCTAAACCAGGGGTTTTCAACCTTTCTCTGACCATGTACCCATTCAGCATTTCGACAGATGAGCATGTACCTTTAAAATTTCTTATGACAAGAAGGCTGAGTAAAATAACAAAAGTGCACTGAATTTTTAATAGAACGTTATCTAAAAATTATGTTAAAACTTGCTAGAATTTTTCACAAATATTTTATCATGACTAATCATAGATATATTTTAAAAATAAGCATATAATGATTTTTTAAAATAATATTCACTGATATATGCAGAAATATTTGGAAATAAATCATATACAGGTATGTTTTTACGTACTGCTGCTAACCATGTACCCCTTCAAATAGGCAAACGTACCCCTAGGGATACATGTAACCCACGTTGGGAACCACTGGTCTAAACGCTACGCTGGAAACTACATTTTGACAATAATTAACTCTAAATTATGTGTCGTGAAATACTGCTGACTATCGAAAGTAATCCTTTCCCAGCATAGAATCAGATAAATCAAGTACTAAGATCTTACATATTATATATTTCGCCTACTAAGTAGGCATCATCAGCTCAAACCCTTTTCAACAAAACGCTACGTTTAAGTAAGCTACGCAATTTTTGGCCTCACCGATGATCGAACATAAAGGGACGGTGATGGAGTGAAGGTGCTTGACTCGCAGTTCAGGTAAGTGAAGACTAGGAAGTTTAGGTTTAACATCTCCGTGTTTTTCTTATGTTTTTTCTCTTAAGAGAATTAAACCTCGAAGTTNTCTGGCTAGTTGTTTACCGTTCAAACTCGTTGCTTGCATAAATAAAGAATTAAAATACAACGAAAATGATATGTACAATGCACATTGCCAANACATAAATACCTGGATGTTGACAGTTGGTATATGACACAAAGACAGCCACAAGCACCATTGTTAATAACATCATTTTCTTTTTCTTTCTAAACCCTGTGAGAAAAGCCCAACACAAGCATTTTGACAGGCTTTCGTTTAACACAGACTTTCACTTTTCATCAACAACCAGCATAATTCGCCTCGACGGCCTAGCTTCGGGCGTTTTCTTTTGCTCATCTTTGCAACTTTCAACGCACGTGGGCTTCTGCGACCGCACAGCTGCATTCGGAAATGACCGCTCACACACATCTCTACTATTCGGGAACAAGACTGAAGATCGATTAGGGCATTACGTTCCGAATGGAGAGTTGGCGATCTGATAGAGAGTCACAATTGTCAACGTCTTTTCCCGTGTGCTAAGTGGCAATTAAGATAAGTCCCAAGTTAAGGAAACCATGGTGTGAGCTCCGGTTCACTTCACTTCAAGTCGCAACGATAAACGATGGAACAAAACAAAGAACAGCTGAGAAAAAGCGCTACTGGATGATGAGTCTGCATTACACAGATCTCCTGCACAGACACCAGACACTTATATTAATCTTATCTTAAGAACAGAACTCCAGCATGCACGTTGAGTATGCAGCGTATGGTGGCAAGAATGCCTGCGTGACGAATAAATTCCATTTATACTTTACCAAATGGCTAGCTGGCTCACCGGCGCATAAGCCAGCAGTAGCTTAGACAGAACGTGCATAAGACCAGGTCGACGTCAACCACCGGCAGAAGATTAACCAAAATATGTTATCGTCCAACCGCACCACAACCACAGTCCGAAGCATGACAGAAACGAGTCATTTACTTTTAATGCAAGAATCGAGCAAGACAGGTCGAGACCGCTTCAGCTGTTGCTCGGGATTCGCAGCAGCTTTCAGCGTAAAACCGCAAGATCCGGTGGACTTGACTGTCTGATACCATCACGCGCGGCTTGGTTTCTTGGTCACTCCATACATTCTGCTACAAAATTATGTGGCTTAACTGCGTCACGCAAGCGATTGTCGTGTCGGACGGTAGCATTTATCCTGAACGAGAAAGTTTTACTTTACTTCCGTAAATGATATCCCGATGAATTAAGATAGTGGTTGAGATTTGAGGACAAAATGGCTGTGTAATTCCGTTTCGAAGTGATGCTTCTTTTTCGCACTACTTTTAGGGTTGTACCAATGTACTGCCGCATTCTTTAAAAATAACTCTAAAAGTGATTGGATAAAGAAGTTTGAGGAGTATACGGTTTAGACGTTTGAAGGCAGATTAAGATTTAGTATAGACATTAGAAAGTCATACGCATTTTCTTCAAATCTTAAGACGGCATACGCCACATGCCCCCTGAAACCTTGCCCTTAACTACATCCCTGCCTATCTCCACTGTCAATCGAGAAGGACGCTTTTTTAAAACCAAACGATGCACTATTTGGTTGAAGAAAGACACAAACCTTGATTTCACACCATGATAAAACCCACATAGCATTTTACAAAATCCCAACCCGCTGGTGCACGCCAACATGGATCAACCGGATTTACAAAGCATCTACATTCCGGAAGAAAATCATGTTAAACACTCCGATAGTACAAGCTAGATTTTTAAAATGTTATGTACGTTTACGTTTATAGCGCAACATTCCGCTCAGCTTCAAAGCGCCTAGTTGCTCAGTTTTCAAAACAAGCAAATATTTTCTACCATCGCCACAATGTCATGCTTTTAGTACTCAGAGGCAGAACCATAAGGCAAGAAAACATATCTCGGGGTGTTTTATCGCAGTTGCTCTGCAGCACATATGTATTTGTCATATTTTGCGCGACAAATGACAAGTCAATGATTAAAACGCAATGAAAAAAATCGTTCAAAACCTTTTAATAGGTTTAAAAAAAGACAGAATTTGCGTCATGTTCCAATGCTACAAATATACTTGCTTTCCGATACTACGAATAGCATGATTTAACCAGGGCCGCCGCCAGCGGGGGGCCAGTGGTGCCCGGCCACCCCATTTGAAATCTGTGCCCCCCCATTTCACGTTTGGCCCCATGGTTGCTGCATACATCTAATACAGTATTTTTAAAATGTGGTCCCCCCTACTGGTTTTTGGCCTCTCTTTCTAGTTTTCCCCCCCCCTGCTGCTGTATCCTGGCGACGAGCCTGGATTTAACCTCCATAAAGTTTGAGATTCGCGATATTAACTAGTTTAGGTAGGTATGACTCCCCAACATCTACCAACATGGTGATTTCAGGTTATTGCGACTGAAGGCAATGTCAGATACGGTGCTTGAGAAATTTTTGGATACCATAACATCCAACGCCTTTCTTGATAAACAGAAGTCGCTGTTAAAGGCGGTCCCAGCTCCTTCAACCTTGCAAAGCAATGTCGAAAACTGTGTTTTCGGCTGTGTTTTCATGAATCACACGTTGTTGCAACATTATATGTTCTTATATTTGCATGCCATTAGGTGACAGAGTCAAGTTTTCCTGCTTCGAGATTAACGATCGCCACAGTGCGTTTGACGCGAAATTGGTTGGGACGGTGCAGTGTGGCGCAAACGCTGATTTCGCTGAAGGCGCCAACGTAAAATTTATCGAAACGTGATGCTTGGCAGNTGGAAAACAANACTGCTGAGGTGGTAGTCAAGAATGCAATTCTGGTTGAGNTGCGCTGTTCACAGGTTCCAGACAGAACAAACAAACTTTTGAACAAATATATGTCTAACTAAGCCCACGGTTCCTGAAACAANCTTCGAAATTTTGCAAATACTGTGACACTTCAAGGAAACGAACGGGTGAGGAAGANAATTGTAATCACAAAAATTGACACNTCTAGTGCTATTGCCATGCACAACTTCATAGTTTCAGAAATTACATAACCCATTTAGACGGAAGAGTAACATCCTAAGAATGCTCAAACATTTAGTTTATATCCCTGATTCAGAACGTTTTTACGCTCCCGACGTCTCTCACATGTTTTACAATTTCACTCAAATTTTAAAAATAACTTATTTGCAGGTGATGTTAACCCTTTCTTTGTCACTGGTAGTAAAGTTTTCTAAAGGATTTTCGTATGACGCATTGCTTACGGCTTTCCGAAGCCGTTACAGGAAAGAAAAGGACAGAAAAAGTTTGTTTACTTTTTTATCACTTTCTTTTAAGTTGGATTCGTGCGATACAGTAATGGTTATAACTTCTCTTTTCTCGTATGTTAAAAAGCTGCTCAATGTGCGTTAACCCATGAACCATCGGTGGATCCAGACCAAATATGGCGTTCATGGCTGCAAGAGGGATGAGCTTTCAAGTATCCCGCTCGTAATACGTTGAAACTCGATATTATGTTAGTTGTCACTTCTAAAACATTTCTCAACTTATTTTCCAGAGGTGAAGGCTTTGCGACGTTTTTTCGACGGTTTAAATTAGTGTTTGTTGCGCTGCGATAGGTACTCAGCTGAATTCTTACGATGCTTTTCAGTTAAACAGTGATGATGTACCAAGCATCGCAAAGAACGTGTACGGTTTACATTACTTACACAAAACGTTTGCTCCAACGATGACGCTGAGAAGACATATTTTTGGAAAACTTTATAAGGGTATTAAAAGCGTTACCTCGACTACATCCCTGCGCTGCAGCAAATGATGTNAAAAGTTTATAGTTTGTCATGTCGCTGCTTCAGAACGTCGCAATATTTCCCGTTGCGTAAGTAAGCTAGATTTGTAAGTAGTCTAATGGTTTGATCTGGCGAAATATGCCGGGAAAAAGCTCAGAAATGTTTCCAAGTGTGAGTTACCACATAAAATTTCTTATCAGAACGACCACACACTTTATGAGTGCTGGAAAAAGTCGCAGAAACTAGACCAGCTATATCCAAACCGAATGCCTTACTGAGCCAAAAATTATGTCACTGTCTTGACCAGGGCGCACACTGAATGACATATTATTGAGGGCCCCACACTGAATGACTTACTTTGATGTTGTCAAACTAAATTCAGCTCAAGCTAATATACTGAAAGTGTTCGAATCCTAACTGAAATGATAACACGTGATAAAATCGCATTGAGGAACACCTGCATCAAAAATGTCAAATTCAAGATTATCAAAACAGGGACAGGTTGTCAGTTGTAGGATACTTTGACCACAGCCAAAACCTAAACTGGGCCGCATAAAACCCTCGACTGGGCTGCATGCGGCCCGCGGGTTGGACATGCTGAACTAGACAATAGAAATGAACAGCATTTATGCATCAAGTAAACCTGCAGTAGTGTAGATGTCAAACACGTTGCATCACTGACACAGCTTTTACAAGTGTTGATAAAACGCCACCCTTTGTTTGTTCCTTTAAACGTGCAAGTGCACCGAATCAGGTTTGGAAAAAACTAAAGGACAGCATCAGAAACCCAGCTGTTTATTTCTTTCGGGTTCAATTCATTTGAACAACAGCCTTGTTCCTAGTTCAACAACAACATCACTGATACGCCCACCTTTCCGCAACAGAAGCCATAAAGAGAGGCGTTCTGCCACACGGACATGACTTCATGGTTTCACTGTCTGCGTTACTCGGTTGAGCGTCTGCCGAAGAAGCAAACGTTAACACACACAGCAGCAGCATGATCATGTAGGTCACACTTTTGGCAGAATTAATGGAGCGATACAGTACAAGGCAAGTGTGGGATACTTGTTTCTGGAAACTTCATTTATAGTTTCAAAAACCTTTTTGAATCCGCAAGCAGCCCAAAACGTGCAAAAACCAAAAGTAAAATTGCACAGTTTAGTTTTCAAGAAACATATGAATAACATTATGGGTTTTTGCCGATGCAGTGTAAGCCAATCAACAATGGACACAGTAAAGCGGTCTGTTTCACACCAGTCGAGATGTGCAGTTAACATAAAGCCGCGCGCTCGCCACTTCCGACAAAAATGAGACGAAATTTCCAGTACATCCGCGTTTCTATTACCGAGCCAGACGCTGCGCCTTGACCTGCTCATCTAACAAAGGCTCGCTTGTCCCGGCATGAATCGCTGCATTGTTCGCAACTTTTATCTGATGGGTGCGCAGTACGTTACACTTGAGTGAACGCTGACCAACTGCTATGCGTATATATTTGTAACGTATGCGTCACAAGCAAAAAGGTCAACATTGGCAAACACCACTTATAGACTGAAATTTCTAGCGAAGAAGTAGCCATCGCGCAAACCATGAAACAACTTGCCTGTGAGGGGTGAATGGCAGTGAGAGCGAGCGAATCAATTAGAGACTGACGTCAAAACATGAACAAAAAATATTTCTCAATGGTAACCCAAATAGTCTGAAACCACATGTTTTGCTTCTCTTGTGCCAAACCTAATTAGATACAACCCATACTGCAATTCTATGACCCTGGAGCAAGGAAGAAGAGAAATCTTTTCTCAGTCGCGCGAAAAACCGTCAGACATCTATTTCACTGGCTTTTATATCAATCAAGTGCTCTTTCCAAGGTTTTTCACATATTAATTTTCACGTTTATAGCAAGAAAAATGTTTCTAGCGCCTTTCGTTAATTTCCCGATCTCGTAAAAGCGTATTAAAAGTCAGCATGGCACGTTTTAACAAGTGTGATGGTTTAAGCGTGCAAAACAAGGTGACAAAACGCACATTTTTGTGCAACGTGCGCTCTGCATTTTAGAGTTCAAGGCATAGAACTTGAGATCTGCAGTTTTCTAATGTGAGCAAGCAAAACCCTGAAATAAATTATATCGAAAAAATGAACTGCAAAAACCATTGTATCTCGAGAATACAACAGAAAACAATGTGTAGTGATGCCATGAAGTGCTGAACTGTTGCTTGTAATGAAGCAAGATTTCACGAGCGAAAGCGTACCAAGAATTTGTGGTGGAGGCGGTAGAATCAAAGTTTATACAAACAGTATTTATCGTTGGCAAAGTACACGTTGCAACCAAAAATAGCAGGGTCAAAACACTTCGGTATTCCAGTCATTTCGATTTTTTGTATCGAATATACCTTTCAAGAACGTCACGTTTCAGAAAATCAAAGCTTACGCTTTCGAAGCATAAGATTCAGACATCTTAAAAAATTTTCGCCAAGCGTTCTCAAGTTCTAAAATCTTGCTTCACCCAATAAATAACCCTGTTCAAAAATCTGCCTGGATTTTCACAATCTTTAAGTGGAGTTTACTTCGTCTTGCCATAACTAATTTGAAACAGCTAAACGAAATAATATTTGGACCAAAATTTTCGCGAGTAAAAACTAAACCTGGAACTCAATATTTCGCGACAATGAAAACCAGCTGCATTTCACGCATGTGGATTCGCTGCAATCCATTCTGTGGTTGGTTACCTGTGCTCAATCAGCAACACTCCTGGATATCAGGTTGCAGCTAGCCCCTCGTCATTACACCAAAACTTTAACGTTTGCTTTAGAACTTCATGTGCCTACTTACAACATGAAATTTTAAAAGTCTGCTCAAAGGGTTATTGACTGCTTGCGACTGCGTCAGAAAAATACCATCGCTCAGTGGATGACAATGTAGCGGAAAAAAATCCCCAAAACGTACTTAGACAACGTCAACCTAAATGACTCAAACTTTTTCTGGACGATTTAATATTGATTTCGCTTGTTTTTAAGTGCGAGGCGACACTAAGAAAATAAGCAGGACAAAAGCGTCTTGAAAAGTTATCGGTACCCACAAGCAGGAGGCAATAAGTCTCTTAAAAACTATGCTCTATAAGTTAACCACGAACACATTTCACCTGCCCACGACATATTCAGAAATGTTACCTACGAACATAATAAGATGAAAAAGGTGTATATTCCACAACGACATATATATATTCACCTCTATACAACAAACATAGCCTACGACTGTTTCCTGCAGACTACTTTAAATCACCCAAGGTTTCTCCATGCAATATCAAGTTTGCCCTTAATGGTAGCATCAAATACAATTGTGTGGTAAGGCAGAAAGCATGTGTTTACCGACTGGTAATCGTTCGCTTCGTCGCAACAGCGTAAGCGAAGTTCTGACCTACAAGCTCTCTCAGCCAGCGCAGCCGAAACCCGGCAACATGCAAAGCTTTCTTTTATTTCTTCGTACACCAAAGTTCCGGTGATAGTTTTACTGATGATTGACGCTATTCAGCTTGGCCACCGCACGTATCACACAGAAATATCTCTGTGCATTTTTTGGAGAAGGAAATATTTTAAATATTGTTTATAATTTCGCCTTTGTTTCATCAGCAGCTTTTACAGGTTTTACATCCAAACGTTACTATTCTCAACTGACTGCATCCAAAAATCAGCAGCTGCACCCAGTTTTATTTTTGCTTACTGAGGTGACATAGAGCGTTGTTTTATCGAACATATACCACTGGTTAGGTCTCGCGATGATACACACCACCTAGGAACGTTGCGGCAAATAACGCGACTACAAATATAGCAAGAGTGAACGAATCCGTTATGCCCTGAACCACTTGCCATTTCCTCTCACTAAAATCTATGCAGAGTCACGTTCAAGGAAAGTTCAGGGACGTCCACCCATTCGGCATAGTATCAAGAAAAGCTGACACTTAAAATATGTTTACTTTGAGCATAACACTGCCGTAAGAGTGGAATAAAGATGAAGAATGCTTGTGGCCTAAAAAGGTGTACTAATGGCCACGAAAAAGTACCTCAAGATTTACCACAATTGTACGACAATACCACAGTATAATTCGACCATTATTATCTTTGATACTGAATGCACGTCGAGATCGATCACTGGGAGTGGAGATAAATCGTACTTATCTCCGATGTCAGCGCACAAAATTCTTACAGCGCCTGTAACAAACGATAAAGCACATACTAGCACTGATGTTTGATTCTTCTTGATGCTGTGGTTGCCGAGCGTCAAGTTGAACCGGTGCGTGCGTGAAAGTTGCCCGCGTTGATTCCACTCCTCCAGCGGTGACGCGTGAGTTTTGCACATTGTTTTCGCTCGCTTTGTAACCTCCCACGCTTTCGTTCGATGGCAAACTGCACAAAATGCAAGCACGCAAAACAAACTAGATTAGGCCAGCGTCACGAAACTTTGATCCAATTTTGATAATCTCACTAAATCAGCGATGTTTATTATTAAATTTTGTGTTGCAAAAACAGAACTGAAGTCAGCTCAACTGCAGTGCCATCAAAATTCGAGCAGAGAAAGCTAGAGGATGTAAACACAAGAATGATTACACACAATATGCGCGTATTTTTTACTTACTGTTGCCCGTTTAGAAAGAGTGGTGTTTGAGGTCCGATTGAAGGTGGTTGCTGGCCATGGCCGTTCGAATACCCACTTGACTGTTGAAGATGCTGGTTATCTATGGGACCGTGCGCCTTACTGGATCCAGCTGGATTCGAAAAGCTGTTGGACTGTAATGGGTACTGGTAATTGTAGCCTTGTTGTACCTGTGAGTTTTCATAAGGTTGTTGCAGCGTCTGATGATAATTGTAATACGAATTTCCGTAAACAAAGTTTTTGTTGATACCGGTAGGCCAAAAAGGTTGACCATGTTGCAGATCACTGTGAGATGGAATTCCACTTTCTACCTTTGGCAGGTTTCCAGAAGGCTCAGCGGAATAGCTGCCCGGCGATGTTGACTTTCTTAACGAGTCGACTGCTGGGTCTTCTGGAGCCACTGCCGCTTTAGCCAGGCCATCAGAAGCTTCCTGACCACCCGCTGAGGTCAAGGAATTTGAGGCAAGGCCTAATGTCTGAATGGAACCGAGGGGCTGACCAGCATCCCTGCCCGAGTTTTCTTTTGATCGAACTGCAGCACCGGCAGAACGTTCGGCTTGTTTTTCCGGCACAACGTTTTGACCGTAACTAGGTACATAGCGGATGGCACCTTGAGACTGATCGTCCCCTGCAAGGCCCATGTTTTGAGCACTTTGTATGGACTGACCACGGTAATTTAACCCATAGCCTGGCGGCTGATAATTAGAAAAGATGTTGCCGTAACTACCAAGATCTCCATGGTCTGCAGGTTGCACGTCATCCGATATTTGAGATTCATCATTTCCTTCAACTGCGGCAGCAGAACTTGTTCCTTGAATCTTTGCATTTTGTTTTTTCGTGCCTAAAGCAACGGCCAGGTTGTTTGCAACACCATGGCTCTGAGAAGAGTCTTGACCTATGTTGCTTTCTTCGTCGCTACCAGTCCCAACTCCGGCGTCGTCTCTAGAACTGTCCTTTGGTTGGTTCCCATTGCCAAGACCGCCATAAAAATTAGGAAATCGAGAACCGTAATAACCGCCTGTCTGTCCTTGGTAAGTTCCTTGCGAACCAGAAAATGGCACAGAACCAGCTGCAGCTTGTTCGGAATTTCTGCCTCCACTCACCGCGTCACCGGAATCGGGAACGGCAGGCTGTTCTTGCGACCCATAACCTGGATACCCGTAGGGATATGGCAAGTACTGTTGTGGTTGATACTGATACCCGCCATAGCCTCCGTAACCGTAGCCATTAAAGCCATTGACTCCTCCAGACTGATCACCAGGCCTCAAATAACCAGGTTGATTTCTGAAGGAATTGTATCCGTTTTTCAGTTGGTTTTCCGCATCCACTGAAGCACCGTTAGAGCTGGCGCTAGATGCTGCATCTGGATTGACTAACGGGGGCACGACAGTGTCTTCTCTGTCTTTGCTCGTCTTGGTGGATCCGTCCGAAAGTGCTGGCTGGTAAGAGTTGCTCTGGCTTGTAAATTTATTCCAATCAGATTGCAAGTATCTCGTGTCGTATCCCACCTCCGGCCTGCCGTCACTGCCGAGATTCATGGATTTTCCGTACTGACCAAAGTTTGGCGTCTGTTCGTCAGTTTGTCCTTCAGACTGGATGGGGTCGCGTAGGACTCGTTGGGTGGCTTCTAGCGCCTGGGAGGTCTGAGGAGGATCTATAACAACACAGCTATGTTTACAAAATGTGATCAAACGGTGTGCACAAGAGCCCGTCGCACCCAGAGACTACATAATTTTTGAGCACTACACCATCGTAACAATCTCCTGAAAATTCAGTTTTACATATCTCTTGTCGCTGCGTTAACCTATGCTTGCCATTTTAATTTTCACTTGCAACTTTGCAGTAATGAACCCAGTGGTGTTGGTTTTGTTGAAAGCACTTACTTTGATTGGAATTTTCCATGCAAGCCTGGTCCAAACTGCAATACGGCGTGCCTCCTTCTGGAGGGCAGTAGCACGTTGAACAAGGTTGTTTTTCGAAACTGCAACACGACAAAGATGCAGCTTATTGAATTGGAATCACTACTAGCAAGAACCTTAATCTTGCAATTGCTGAATAATACTGCAACTCTGCCACACCGCAGAAACGGTAATTAGCTAATCATTTCCATGTCACATCATGAAATAGCAAGTGTAAAAATCTGCAAACCTTGATCCAGCCAAATGTTTCGTCCCATCCTCAGCGACGCAACCGATAGCGGTGCATTCCTCGCATCCATCCTGCCGAATATAACTGTCTATGCAAGTTCGAGGAGAATCAGGGCATATGAATTTCGGTTGGTTGGGAGGCAGGAAAGCAGTATTGCCGCCAAAAGTGTCTTGATAGCTGTGAAAAATCACACGGCATTTAATCCAAAAATTTGAGTTCTTACGTTGAAATAAACTCATAGCAAATCATTCCTAGGAAATTAAGAATCATTAGAAGGCGTTTCATCTTTTACATAGACTGCCTACTTTTTTACTGCTATGTTGTTGAAATTGTGTCACTGCCTTCACACATGTCTGCGGTAAAATCAGTCCTTCCAATCAAAAGGAAGGCGACGGAATACCACATGAAACAAATTTAATCATCCACCTGCACGTTCAGTAAGTTTCCTCAACTGGCAATACAAGAAAACATACCTAGTAACTCAAAAAAAAACTTAAATTGAGAGAATATGAAATTTATATTATGTATTCCTTGCCTATGCCTTCTTATGACTTGATGTTTTAGCTCTTTCATTCGCAATGAATGGCAAATCACAATTGAAATACATCGCTGAAAGCAGTAAATATCTGCTTCTGGACTTTGGCTTGGACTTTCGAATTCGAGGTAAACAAAACCGAGACCTCACGAGTTCGTGGCAACAGATAACAACATTTTTGACATTCAACAAGCAAACCCCATCAAATTTTAATCCCGTTTTCAATCGGTCAGAGCCCAGTGGAAATCGAACAAAACTTAACCGGATCCAGTTCAACCCCGATTCATTTACAGTCTCAAAACTTTGCTACCATAACTCTATCGTGGGGTGTTGGAATTTATGTACGTTTGCAATCAGGCAATAAACCAGACGTACTTGCTAGACTAGGTACAGAAACCAACGCACCAGGATTGCGGCTCTGTTAAGGAGAATATAGGCTGTTTGTTTGGTACCACTATGCACATTACTTTGTAATGCAACAACACACAAAAAAAGATGTTCAGCTGAGATATTACTTGATGGTTGCCAAGGGTGTGGCCAAGTTTTGGTTGACAGAGGCCTAAAAGGAAAATGGGGCGACGTTTAGCGAGTCTTAAAAACGTCACAACTACATCACAATGGATAGAACCTAATAAAAACGGGAAGCAGTATACCGGCCTCCCCACTCACGACGGGCCTGACATCTGTGGGATGTACGGTTTCTGCTTCTTACAGTAATGTAAGCCAAGTCAACGATGGAAGCAAATCATACCAAACAAGCTGCGATATTGCAATAACCTTCAACCTAACGTAAAACCTTGTCGTCTGCGTGCAAAGTGAGTCCAGAATCAATCACAAAAGGCTCAATTTTGGTGGCTGCGTGAGTTCAAGACGTGATTTTCGCGATAAACACATAACGTTTAGGTTTTATAACCAGACATTGAGAATTCGCAGGCTTTCGTTGACACGACTGAAACGAAAAACTGTACGCCGCCAAGCACGAACCGCCTTTCATGCGGAGCGTTTCACTTGTATGCTACGTAAAACAGAGCATATCAAAATGGCCATCTTATCAAGAGCCATGATCTACATTCAGGTCATTGTCAGACAAGCCACATGGTCAAAAGATCAATTAACGAAAGCATCTGTCACAACACTGCGCGCCATTCACATTTCAAATTGCTTTCCATCTTTCGAAGAAAAGTGTTTTGTCAACACTTTGTGACGTCATCTGATATATTTGGCGCAAATTTCCCACTACAATATAGGAACATACCTGCATGTAATTACGCCACCACCCACAGGACAGCTGCAAGTCGTACTTCCACTGTCTACAGAGTACGACTGGCCTTCCGGCACTCGGCCTTTCCTGCGTGCAAAATGCGCAATATAGTTTCAAGCAAAATGGAATTAAAAACATATTAACAGCATATAAGCTCGAATCAACCACTGAATGCAAGCCATTCGACACTGATTCACTGATGCGAATATCTCGAAAAAAATGAGGTAGACTTTTTAGCGCACAACCACTCCCAAAGGCAGTTTAAAACTTCAAGAGCTTGGAAGAACAAGCGTGCATGTATGGAGCAACGTCGAATCTGTAGAATTGAATTAGCCCGTGTTCATAGCGAATTGTATAGCATTTGGTACCTTTTGCGTATCTCTTGTTAGATCTTCACGCATGTTTACCAATTTACTGATATCTGGTTAACTGTTATAGGCATCACGCAGTGTTAAAAATATTATCTGGTGTTTGCAGATATTGTAATCTAGAAAAGCTGAATTTTGTTTGAATACCGGCCAAATTTTCCACATTGATTTAAGTAAAATTTGCATATTACAGTAGTTTGCTTCGTCAACTTTATTCAGATTGAAACGAAGGCAAACGACGAAGTTCGATGCGCGAGTTCACTTACATTTTCACATGCATCGCACTACGAAGCATTAAAAAAACATTCAAAGTCTGAGCTATGTGTTTCCAATAACGACGTGCAGGTTCATTTTATATTCAGAATTTCAGCGCGGAAAATCTATCTGCACTTAATAAACTCAGTGGCAGAGCATTGCACATATCTGATAACTGCGGCACATATAACAGCAAGATTGTTCTTCTGTTAGTTACTTTAACAGATTTTATACGAGACTTACGATTGCCGGGAGCAAGCCACAGAAAAAGATACAGGTGAAAGTGGCACATCGTAGACATGCAAGGTGGTCTGGATGCTCGTAATTTGGTTTGGCGCTTTCACGCTCAAACGACTGACGCTAGCAGAAGGGTTGGGCTACAGCGGGATCAATCGGCGCGAGTGTACTCTC
>JGI24022J15233_10001703_pt1 | contig 19072 bp, 12 predicted proteins | sample Ectturendosymbi2_FD_15233 | JGI IMG/M metagenome (IMG submission 15233) | reverse complement strand
AGTCTTTAATGTACATGTAAATGCACAAGCTTGGCTTGGAAACATGATCGTCATTTAGCTTTTTATTTGAGTCCTATCGTGGGACATGAGTTGTCACTTCCCAGTCTAAGAAAAACCGTTCTGTGTCTAACCCGGTCGGAATGCGTTTCAGACACTGTTCTTTACTGATGTCGCTAGGGATAGCCAAAACAGTGGCAAACGCTTGCGCGCAGCATGCTTTTATACCTTTTAAATACATTTTGTGGATATACGAGATTTGTGCAGCTTGTGAAAACGAGGCCCACTGATTGTGACCCGTTTCAAACTTTTTCTGAACTAATGATATAAAGCGCGTTCAGACTGTGATTATTCCCTGAAAAATAGCATAGTTTGACCAACAAAAATAGCCACTTTTTGACCTAGAAAAGATAACCTCTTTTGTCGCAGACAACCTTTGGTATTTTAAGCAAGTAAAGACATTTTTGGCGCCCCAAATTTGACTGCCCCCCAAACGCCTGGTCTGGAGTTGCCACTGCCCAGAGGGTGTTTATTGGTTGGACCGACTTGTAGGGATCGCTTGAGGGTCGCTGCTCATACGAAAGAAGAAGGTAGTATGCCTGTTGGTCTGCGAGCGCCCATCACCGCATTCTATTCGCCAGTTATTCATTTTTTTAAAATCTTGTTTACATTTTTATTTTCGCTGGCCAGGCATCTAGCTCACTCACCAGCTTGAGACGCTAGTTGTCAACTTATGGCAGCGCTCAGCCTGTAGAGGAAACGTCTTCTGGTTTGGATTGAAAGTAGACCCAGTAACTACCCTTGAAAATTTTACGAGTGTCTGATTTTGGGGTTTTCCTTCTAGAAAATAGTTATACGCTGCCTAATTGGTCCCCAGAAACATTTGGCATTTGAGATTTTTCAAAAAATTATTGATGTAAAATCGCAAACAGGTTAAAAAAGTTGGAGAATGTTGCACTAAGAAGTCGGTAATTTTGATTCCTATGTATCTGAATGCCCTCAACAAAAGGCACTAAATTCTTTGCTATTCATTTCACGTCTGCATAGGCTGGATTTAATTTTAACTGTATATGTCCGACGATTTGGCCATTGGTCTATTCCAGGGGTCACCAACCTCTTTGAAACTGCGAGCTACTTCTTGTGTACCGATTAATGCGAAGGGCTACTTGTCTGATACACACTTCTGAAATATAAATTACTCAATTTACCTTCATTTATTTTAGTATTGATATTCGTAAATGTGAAGACATTGATCACGCTAATGTTATTTTTAGAACAGGCCCACGGGCGACCTACATGGTCCTTGCGGGTGGCCTGGTGCCCGCGGGCACCGCGTTGGTGACCCCTGGTCTATTGCATTTGGAAAAGTCAATGAAGAAAGCTTCTACCATTCCAAATGTTGTCAGAATTTTACGGCAAAGATGTGGTTCATGCAAAGCATTTTTTTTCCAGGCATGTCCATAATGTACCTCCAGATGAGTTTAAACAACATTATGAAGTCAAAGTATGTCCGTTAGCCATCTTCTGCATATCTGTCACAACTGGGCACAAGGTCAAACATTTCTACATATGGTCATTTCCATGGTAAACCTTCAGTCAATAAAAAACCTGTGAGGAATTCATAAAAGCGTTCTCCAATTATTGTTTACAAAAGAAGTCTCCAAATATTCAAATATATTCAAGTTACCTTGAACCAAGGTTGTAGAAAATAGGGTTAAGACATTCACTTAGACGTACGCAAATATGTCCAACCATTACAACCCACCAATAGACGACATGGTTCGGAAAGGCACGTGTGTTCCAAGATTTCATTATTTGATACACTGCGAAGCAAAAATGCAGTCATCAAACTACTGGGTATGACAAGCGCTTTTTGATCAAATCTTTTTTTGTTATGACCTTGAATTTTTCATGCAACGTTCCACTGTCAAGAGTAAATGTACAGCAAACGAATAGTTGAAAGCATTTTCACTATGGCTACCTGTTTGCATCGTGGCTAGATGTGTATAGCTCAAGTGTAGCTAATAAAAGTCGGATTTGTTATATAAAAAGACGGATTGCGCTAGCTGACCCGCTAAACGTATCAGAAAAATGAAGTTAAATCACTTGAAGGCCATTGGGCTAACCACATTCAACAGTAAAAGAAGCGACACTGACAGGCGAAGTTAACCCATGTAAGGCACCTTAAAGAGCAGAAGAACCAAAAACGATCTGTTGCAATGAGCACAGACTGTCGCAGAAAATTGAGCTGTTAGCCAGAAAACCCTGTTTGGTCTCGTAGCAATGGAGAGTAACCATTTCTGTTGTGTTGCGATTATTTTATGATTATGTTTTGCATAGATTAGCCTTGTTAAGCACCTATTAGCGCAAGGTGTGGGTTGAACCTTAATTTACTGGAAAAGTCTGAATCTGTGAAATATGTACAAGTAGCTCTTTTGATCAGCGTCTAGTTTTCTACCAAAACAGCTTTCTCCTGACCAGCCTGTTGTTTTCCGAATACATTCAAGTAAATTTGTGTAAACTAAGAGGTGGGTTTGCAACTTCTGTAACTTTCTATTATTTGCATAGCCAGAATAACAGAGCTACAGTAGTTTAGTGAAGTCTGGAGTGCAATCGCCCATCTTTCTGAAAGAATGAGTTTTGCTTATAATGACGTCAATCAGCGATAGATACGTATTTATGAACTTTATCAAGAACGGTAACACAATATTTGAACTTGTTGATTTGCTAGCAGAAACGAAGTCCATATAGTACAAACACACACTGTCTGCACAACGCCGGTTGATAAAAACAGACTAAATAGAACGTTTTACAACGGCGTTGGAGGCTAAATTACAGGTTACATTTTCTTAACAGTACGTTCTGCAGCGGCGTTGGAGACGGAACCACACGGTTGCAGACACATTCTTAACACTATTGTTCGCTAACCCGTAACACTTGGTACAGCACTACTGCAGAGTAGGCCGCTAATTCCTAAACTGGTCGAGGGTTAAAACGGCCTAATTTTCAGCATACTAAGGCCAAGGAAAAAAAAGCGAAGCGAGTTTTTTTAGAAGCTCCTTTGATGTACTGGATCTTTGCATTTTGCGTGAAAGATTGTTTCCATTCTTTATTGATATTTTCCCCTGTTATTTTCTTCCCATTTTCATGAATTTATATCGCATTCACTCTACAACGCTTTTGTTTTTTACAAATAAGCAAAAACTTTGTGAGCAAAACTCAGCGTGTGAAGACGTTACACAATTCAATACAACGTATATGTGGCACGACGTTTGTGAATGGTATAATCAAGAAAACCTTAAGCTAATGAAAGACTGAAACCCTTTCATTTCCCCAAGCCAGGTCCGGAAATGAAGCTAAACTTGACTGTTTTCTTATTTTTGCTTATGTGCAAGGTTATGTATGTTATTGACATAATTCAAAACTTTAAATAATAAACATGGCAGTTTTGTATGCAAAAATGTGATGAATTGTAGATTCTCACAGAAGCCTAAGTTGCTTGAAGTAACCTGAAAACAAATATTAATTGCTATTGATCTAAAGCAGCAGTCTTAGAGACAAGGAACAAAGAGGTTAAAACGCTACAGACAGAGGAAAAATATTGGAAGATTAATTTAATCAAAATCGTAATTTACTGAATTCCTGCAATTGAAATATTTGTGCTGTACAAAGTAATGCTGTTGAAGAAATCAAACATCTGCAAATTTTATATATTGTCTAATATTTTTGAATAAAGTTCTGTTTGCAATAGAAAACGTAATCAAAGAGATAAATCTACTTTAGCGTGGCAAAAAGAAAATTGATTCATTCCGAAGCACAACAAAATTTGTATATCGTACTCATGACTATATGAGCGAATAATATTCTCAAAATCAAACTACATTTTCCATTTGATACCAATCAAGCTGTGTAAATTACTTTTCAGTTTACTGTTGAAGTATCGAAAACATTTAAGATACTCGAAGAGCAAGTTGCCCAATAAGAGAAAAAACTGGGTTGATTACAACAGCAATTCCTACAAAAATCTGTGGAAATGCAGAAAGTGTGTTCTCCTAAGACACAAAAAAATCTAAGAAAATTGAAAGCAGCTGATGTTATTGATTTCTGAAGCAAAATAATATTAAGAATAATTAGGATTCCATTAGATGCTCTTGAAAGTATTTCATACCTGACATAGGAAAATATCCCATTGTAAAGCTGACAACGATCAGCATGAGTTGAATAATTGCCTGTTGTTCGCGCTTTCTACGATGAATATCGGTTGGCGATGCTCTCACACCTTTTCAAGCATAATGAATGCGTCAGGATAATACAAAGGCAAGCAATCAGCAGCAAAAAAATATAAGACCATTTTATCCCCATGAAAATGTCTGAGAAAACATGTTATAATTCTTTGACTACTCGACAAAAATGGTTCGTGTGCTATAATTAACTGTGAAAAAAACTCTTCAAATAACTGCTGTCCGCGACAGTTGATATTACAAAGAAATTATGATGTTTGAACATTTTACCTTCAGATGCTTTCCTTTTCAACCGAATAAGACAAGCTGACATGATTGATGAAGCCATTATCAGCAAAGCCGGTATATAAAATAAAACAACATATCCTACCACAATGTAGGTCTTGTATTGGTTTTCCCTGTTGAATATGTCAAATCGAATAGGAATTATGAGAAAGAATCCTTTATCACAAAATCGTTTCAAACAAGTTAACTAAGACGCAATTGTAGAAAATTTAAAAAGATCTTGATAACATTTCAAAGCAAAGTCATTTCGCTGAAATATTTACATCAACGTTTGTTTTCTTTGCATATTGTATAAATACTTCCCTTGAGCTGATCCCAAAGCTAAATAAGTATGGAAACAAAAACGATTGAATAATAATTTCTTGTAGGAAAAAAATACAGACAAAGGCCTGAAAATAGAAATTGATTGGTGTTGACAACAAGCAGTATAATGAACCTCAACACGTGCTTTTAATTGGACACACAATTTGGAAGATGATGAGGTAAGAGAGAATGTGACAAGCAGTTATTGGATTGCTGCATGTCTCATCAAAAACGTTTGAAAAGTTTTTATGCTATTGCATGTACATTTGATTCTGCTTTTTTATCAAAGCATACGTTTGTTGAAACTATAGCATTGTGCAAATGATAGTGTAAAATGTGCAAGAGCAAAATGCACGTAATGCTCAAAGAAGTGCACAAGATGTCTCGCAAGGCTTGCCTTCAGTTCCAATCACTTTTAGATAAATATCTGTTTTGGTTTGTGCTGTGAGTACAGTATGTGTGATTTCATGTGGGAAAACCTGCTCTATAGTGGACATCAATCATGACTCAAAGGATAACTTTGTCGAAATTATCTTTTGAATATCGCACATGATTTCTGGAAGATATTTTGCGAAAGTACCTTTGGTTTCTATTTGCAAACTATACTGTAATGTCAGCATTCACTGAAATCTATGTTGTGCACAATGTGCGGAACTAATCTCAACATGCAGAGTCTCGCAGTTTATTGATTTTTTAACAAATATTGAGAAGTAAAATTCTGATGACACATCGTTTTCAAAATAATGTTTGACTATGCTCCAAGATTTCAATATTTCCATATGAAAAAATGCACACAGGTAATCAGATATTACCGTCTTGTTCTTGCGATCAAGACTAAGGTGAGGAAGGTTGTTGCACCGCAACAAACTCTCATTATTCTACACTTAAAGAGATGTCACCAGAAGATCAAAGCACACATTTTTTCCTATCCTGTGTACTGCAATAGATCATACGGTTACTATTCGGTTAATGTTTCCATTGCGGCCAGTCGATGGTAGCACCGACCGCAAAGCTTTCACCTGAACGTCGGTCGATCTCAGGGTGATTCCTCTGCGTAGAGAATACAGCATAACAGGGGTGGTCAACCAGTCAAAGACCAAGAGCCACATTTCTTACTGTGTTACCGCAAAGAGGCGCATCATATACATGGACATACATGAACATAACCCCATTTGTTCTTCGCTCATACACATATATTTGCTCAGCAACATTTGTTGTACATATCGCACACAAACATGACAATGACAGAACTTTACAAGCCATTTATTGTTATGTTTGTGATTTAGTAGGACGTCTGGTAATTACGTAGGAGCCGCATGAAACTGGGTGAAGAGCCGCCTACGGCTCGCGATTCGCGGGTTGACCGCCCCTGAAGTACAAATTGCCTTGACAGCCTTATGTGGAGCAGCCTGGTGACATTGTCAAGCCATTGCAGTTAAAGTTTCCTTGTTCCAAAAACATGACTCGTCTTTCAGAACCGCATCAGTTTATCAACTGCTGCCTATTTCTCGTCGCCGTTATCGCGTGATATCGTCGTAAAAATCCCAAACATGACGCTTGCCCTTGTGATAGTTTTTTTTTTCGTTCTTATTTGGTATACTTTGAAATTAAAACATTCCTTTTGCTATAATAAATTAAAGGATACTTCAATTTTGGTGATTTTGCATCACTTATTAGTTTTGATAGTCGTACAGCGGAAAATTTTTTCAAAGCAATGCTGTTCTGAAACTTTTGAAACGTGTTTTTACATTCGTTGTTTTTCTGCGTTGGCTTTCTTGGCAGTCTCCGAAACGTGTGGTCTCATTTATGTTCCAAGTACCGTTTGTTTTTAAGTGTTTGCGACTTGGAATTCGGTATAAAAAAGTATTAAAAAATGTTTTAACACGAATCAGTAAAAATAAACCCTTTTTCAATTGCTGGTGAGAATTGCTTTTTTTTAACAATATTTGGCTAAGAGTACTATTATACAGGGATGCATAGTTACTGCAACAGTATTTCTTATCTATTACCAAAGCAAAAGCCCGGAAACAGATCGTGTTTATTCTTACCATGTCATATCAATTGAGCACTTTCCCAGGGTGTGACTTTTAAATGCCTTGGATAGATCGAACCAAACCGCAAAAGGAACAAATCCACATCCAACAGCAATTATCCATGCCGAGGTGATGCACAGCTTTCGAAAACATAAACCAAGCATGATATCTAAAGAAACCGATATCGAACACTGCTGCAGCATCATTTAAATTTGATTGAATGCAGGCAAAGTTAATAAAGAAGACGGCGTAGAAGATCGATCAGTAGCAACTTTATAAAAAACAACGACTTTTCAAATAATAGCATACGTTTTCCCAAACAACGAAAAGATTTTTCTGGGGCTAGAAATCTTTCAAAAAAATGTTTTTGTAACTGGAACGAAGTAAACGTTTCTTCTTCATTTTTCCTCCAATATTTAACTCTCTTGTATGACGGTAACCAATTGCAGTACAGTACTTGCTGGTGGGTTATCTTGGTGTTTCTTTTTCTCCAGCATTTCCTATGCTTTGCAATCAAAACCTTCTGTGTACTGTAACGGCGCGCAGCGATTTATATCCCAGTCTTGTTTAATGGCTTCAAGCTGTGTTCATCTGGTTACTATGTGTGTAACTCTCTAGGTTTAAAGGGAATTTGATTTATTGATGCTACCTTAGAGCCTAAAATTAATTGACAGCATCTTTACAGATACCGCAGTATTCCTGCCAGCTACGGTTCCCGTGGCTTGCTATTGTAGGCCAGCAGGTTCTTGACCGTCTTTGCCTGATTGCACAATACCGCACTGAGATCCCACGGGCGGATTGACCTACTTCCGTCCCCTGGTATATCGTCCCTCATAGTTAAGTATGTCGGCAACGGCCTTCGATGGTTTGCGCAATCTCGCGGCAAAACGAACTGTTTTTCTATTTCGCATCGCATAACGTGTAGGAAAAGCCACAGCCTAGTCTAATTTTGAGTTAGTGACGTTTCGGCTCTCGTGTATAAATCAAATTCTGCTAGCCAAAACAGAGTATTTCTGATCGCGGAAACAACCAAAGATCTGAGCTGTGGATTTCATACCAACTGGTATGTAATATGTGTTTATTCCTATTTCTCTTGAACGTCTGTAGCTCACCGTGAATCCAGTGCAAGTTTACCGCTGTGCCTTTTAGTTCGTGTTCATTTACCTGAGAACTGTGGCAGCAAACGCTTTTTCATTGTTAATTGCTGAACTGACTTAATTCGCAGTCGCGCGCATTGTGGGATTAATTGTCCTGCCACACTGAGTTAATCGATAGTGCGGTCTGATAGTTTACTGTTCATGCACTTGGTAGAATCGCTTAGTTGTTTCTGATGTATTTCAGAGACCATGCTTGATGATCAATCGCCGTTGAAGTTTGATGTCTGTTGAATTTTGTGACAAAAAATCTTGCCCTGATTGCCCTCCGTTTGCGATTGCTGTAGAACAAGAGACTACAGCCCCGTAGAGCGCGGAGTTCGAAAAGGTCAGGTTTAGGCGCAAGTTCGTCAGGCTCGCGTTTCTCCAATATTCTGCGGACTAGCTCCTCCACGGCTCGCATCTGAGGCTAGCTGCCGCAAAATATGCTTCGTGGCGCCTCATGTTTTTTGCATTTTTAAAACGTCCTTATCACCCCTAACATGTCAAGGATGTGCTCAAGCCAAATACGCAATTAAAATGATCTTACGAAATTAGTGAAAGTCCAACTGCCGAATATTGTTTCAGATGGAGTGAAAACAAATGGTTGTCAGCCTCAAGTTACAAATACCTGGCAACATCATTTGAAATCTTGATCAAAAGAAATTACGTGCTTCTGTGAGCATCACCATCCGACGATTTTAACCATTTTCGTCAGAACCTACTGTCAAAATGTCTTAATTTTCTTCCCACTGCCAGAATACTATTTGATGATGAGTTAATGCAGCTATAGCTGCTGCACTGTTTCAGTGTTTGTCTGTGATTATCATCTAACATTTACTTTTTACTGCGATATTACTAACTATTTGTGTGTTATTGTGTTATACAAGCATCCTTGTGATATAGACAACGAGTCCGACGCAAAAGATATCAATAATATTTTCTCTTCTTATTCATTCAACTCTTGTTTTAAGGTTGGTGTTTTCTCTGACCTCGGAGTTTTGCCCGGACTGTGGAAGAACGAGCACCTTTCGTAGGATGTGTGCATTGCCAAGCATAGCTTTGCTTATAGTTGTGTAATCATGTTTTGGCCAGGGATCTACTTGAGGTGTTTCTTCAGATTGTTGCTGGTTGCTCCGAGAGCTGCTGTTACTATTAGTAACCTGGCTTTGATGTTCCATATTCTCTGTATTTCTAACCTCAAGTCTGGGTACTTTTCTATCTTCTCACCTGCTACTGCGATTGTTACATGATCGGCACATGGTCCTGGAGCTAGTGGGTAATCGAAAATTCCCCTTTACCTTCGGTAACGGCACACTGAGTAGCTCACGACGCCATAAGAAAGGCGTCCCACAGGGTCCGTTTTGCAACCTTTTCCTTTCAATATCTACACCACTGACTTGCCAGCAACAGTTTTCAGAAATTATGCACACGTCGATGATCTAGCAATCATGCATGTTGCTGGAGACTGGCAAGCAGTGGAAGGAGTGCTTAGCGAAGACATGGCGACTATAGCTATGGGTAAATACCTCCAGTCGTGGAAGTTAAATCTCAGCACTACAAAAACGGTGTCGGCAGTCTTCCATTTCAACAACAAGGAAACTAAAGGTGAGCTGAAAGTCATTTTCTTGGGTGCTGGGGCAACAACGTTCCGAACAGGCACCATAGCACTGGTCCATTCAACAACAGAATACTGCGCTCCTGCCTGGAGCAGCAGTGCTCACACCTGCCTTAATGATCTTCTCACCAACAACGCCTTGCGACCTGTGAACGGATGCCTGCCTCCTACACCTTCTTATTCTCGCAAGCATCCAACCTGCTGAGCATCGTCGCAAAAGAGCCACACTGTCTATACCACGCCATTACATGGTTCCTGGACATCTGCTCCACGCAGCCCTCACCCCTTCACCGGTTTAGAATACACATCTTCAAATCGAGACACCAACCGCACAACAACACATCAGTTCATCTGACGACGACAACAACAGAAATGCGGCGATCTAGGCAGTTCAAAGATGGAATGGAAATGGTTAAAGAGCACTACGGGACGCCGTACTTTCATCCCCGATATCGGCACCCACCCTCCTGGAATGACCCTGTTAGTCTGGTAGCGTTTGCCAACGATTCTGCATACGTTCAGGGGCCTCGAGATAGCGCCACATGCAAAAAAGTGATCACCAGTAGATGGCACCACTTTTAATTAAAATGGACAACGGCAGATGGCGCCCATAAATCATACGTCTCTATGATGCACTGCTATGAAGCTAGTCGTGCTGGCTTAAGTCAAACTTCAACTAATGAAACTGAAGTAAAACTAACGAAGGTAATAATGCTGCAGGTCAGTTTCAACTTTCGGTTGTATCGGAGTAACCTTTAACTTTGAGTTTTGGTAGAAATTCTATAATTGTTTTAGCATCAATTACTAGCATAAATAATCAGCTACATTTAGTAATTACTCCCAACTGTGTTGACACAAAATGAGTGGAGAAAACCGAAAGTGTGGCAAAGAGTATCCCATGTATGGCTTTATACGATGCGACAGTGAGTGGTCAAGTTGTACCACCATGCCGGTGATATCTTTTGTAAATCTGAGCAACTAACCTTTGATAGCAACGTCATCGTCAAACAAGACACCCTGGCTATCATGATAAGTCTTTGGCTTTGTATCAAAGCAACAATGACTCTTTTCAAAAAAGTGAAGATTGCCAGTAGTCAGTGCTTTTGCCAATCGTTATCTGCAGAAGTAACATAAGAGTCATTCAAAATCGCTCACATGTTTGCTAATGAGAAAAAACCCACACCATTGGTAAAACATTGATAAAAAGGTGCGTGGTAAAAGCAGCCAGCGTTGTGTTTGGGGAGGCGAACAGCAAAAAGCTTGCGAAGATTCTTCGTGTTGATTCTAACATTAAAATACGTATCAATCGGCGCGCAAAGGATATTGAGTCTCAAGTTCTCGAAATGATACACGCATCATCTATTTTGCAATCCAATATGATGAAACAACTGATCAGCGCCAGATTTGGAGGGACCCAAGGCGCCCGGGCCCCACCAAAGAGGGCCCCCCACCATATTCATGTGTTTAGCCATGTGTGTGACATGCGCGTGCCACTTAGTCGTATTTAGCTAGAAAATTTTGTTTGTAGACCTTCTTAATTATTATCGGTCGGCCAAACAGCAGTATTTAACTTAAAACCCTGGATTACTATCGCTCGATTTTTGTCACGTTAATACTATCGCCGGGTGTGCATGACCCGGTTTTCAAAAACAAAAAAAGTACTTTCCTTCAACTGCAGTTTATCACAAAAACTACACTGTTAATATGAGTCTTACTGAGCAGTTTGAGCGCTAACAAAGTTACTTTACGCTAATATCATACGATTTGTGATGAAAAGCAAGTAGGCCAAATATAGCGAAGGTGTCATATATGCCTGAACTGAAGTACTCATAAAAAAAATTATGGGCATGAAGAACTTCTCCTTTTGCATATTGCTAACAAAACCGTAGAAGCATGCGCTGAGGGAGTTTCAACTTTTTACAGCCACCTGGCGCATAACCTCCTCTAATCATGACGTGGGGTCAGCGTGATTTCGTCACTTCACGCTAACATCGGGTCTGCTGGACCCGGAACCACTTCCTTTGTAAAATCGATAAAAATCGTGGACGACCGCACACGCACGTACTAACTGGTTACACAAAAAATGAAGCTACTGAAGAGTTGAAAGCGCGCCAACGTGCGCTTACGTAGGTATCACATGATGAACTCATTTGACCCGCGTCTGCCAGACCCCACTATAGTATTCCACGGTAAAGGATATTTGATATTGTGACGAAACAACTATAAGACTAATGGGTTTCTTGAAAGTCGGTCCGGTATCTGAATCTAGTGAATGCAAGGCCAAGCCACGTAGAACATGTTAGCTTACGTCTCAACTCGCTTCTGGAAGATTTTGTGTCTGCTGTCCTCAGATTTGCACAGGTCGCATATGAGTAGCATTGCTAGCTATGGCTACCACACGCCCTCTTTTTGAAGCGCATGTCCACGTTTTTCATGAGATATCAATTATTCTCTGAGGACATTCGAAAATTTCTTCCTTTTTTCATTCTTAGTTTACATAGCTATAATCAGTGGCGCAACTAGAACTTTGAGTCAGGGTGGAAAACTTAGCTAAAAGGGTCCCACTGCCACTGTGCAGGGCCCACCATCCAACACTCGGAAAAAACTTGAGAAATGATGGTGAATCCGGATGTGGATAGCTATGCTGAAGCACTAAATCACCGGAAAATAATCCGAAAAACGCAAAAAACAACAACCTACTGAAACCCAACAACCTACTGAAATCCAAACGAATACTAAAACCGAAATATCACTTGAGGTGGCGGTCCGATTCTCAAATTTAGATTTCCAGGGAGGCATTTCGTTCCTCTGCCTCCCGTCAGTTACGTCAAGGTCTTTGATATATTGTTTTGCATACAGTAAGCTGTCCCTACTCTACTGCAACAAGATACGAGCTCTGGTGGCGCAGCTTAGTTTATGGGAGGGCCTGCAAGTTGTCCAATTAATCTATGTTTTGGTTGAGTTAATTCTTAGCTGGAAAGGCGGGAATGCTTTCACATTAATTGTTATGTAACAGCGGTAAACTTTTTTTCAGTATCTCAATGACCTTGGCATTAGAGTGGCACTAGCTTTGCTGATGAATCATGATACGGTGATCAGTGTATATACATACCTGTAGCTCAGTGTAGCATCGTCTAGTAATTATAGCGAATCCAGGGGTTCACAAATGCACCACGTGATCAGAAAATAAAGTATTTTGAAGCTGGGAGAATTACGCGTGGTTGCATTTACACAGTTCTGGTTGTAAAATGAAAAGTTATTTTTAAAACATGATGTTCCACAACACAGAAAAGACAGAACCTCGTCACGGAAATGCACCACAAATCTTATTCGGCGCCAGAACCACAACGCCGAAGTCGTTGAGAGAAGCTGGCTTTGTTTTTCTCCCTCACAAAGTTGTGTTAGTTGTTTCAAGTGTAGACTGATGTGCACGGATACGACTAACTGTGCACATTTCCTTATTATAAAAGGAATCTGAGACTGGAAGCACGCTGAGGAGCCACGAGCAATCAATGGAACATGTAGATGCTACGATTACGTTTAGTCGCAGATGTAATTAATTACCATGGAGAATTGATACAGAGATAGCTAGTCAGGTCAATCAATGCCAACAGTATTGGAAATCGCTTCTGCAAAGTGTGATTTCTGTCGTAAAATATGTTGCTGAGCAAGGACTGGCGTTTGGATCACCCAGAAAGTTTTTTCAAACAAAATTTCAAAAAACGGAAATATGATGCTTCTGGTGACCGGTTTTGCAACAGTTTCACAAATCGCTAATCATTGTCAATCATGTTGCGTCATGAGGTTTTGTTACAGTTGAGTTAACAAATGTGACCTCACAAGATTACGTCATAAATATTAATGATCCGTGGAAATACTAGTGACTTCGTCGGTCATCCCCTACCTAAAGATTCTATATACCCGATCCGCACATGGGGCCTCCCACCACTCCTGGGCCCAGGACCACCTGCATCTATATCCGGCGCTGCAACTGATGCAGTCCAAATGTCTGAGTTATTAGTCTATGTTCACTTTGTTGGACCTTTCTCAAGTGAAGAGGAAATGCTGTTTAACACACTTCTGGAAACAACTACAAAAACATAAAATGTATTCCAAGTTGTCGCCACGTTTTTGACAGCAGTGACATGAAATGGGAGACACTTGCGGTAAGACACCTGCGCTGACGGTGTCCGGCAATGCCTGGTTCTGGAAGTGAATTTATCGTAAGGTAAGGATATAGCAGAAAAGTCGCAACGCCGTTGGATCTCACTGTGTGATCCACCGTGAGGCTCTGGTCTCCAGGACTCTATCTGATGCAATGAAAGACAAGCTGCAATTATCATAAGCGCCTTCAGCTTCGTCAAAACAAGTGGTGCCAACGCGAGATTGTTTGCCATCATGTGACTCTGCTGTTTCACATATAAGCTCGGTGGTACTCGAAAGGTGATATGTTAGTCCGCCAGGATAAAGTGAGAAATGAACTGAAGCTATTTCTGGAAGCTCATCGGAAGCAGGATTTCCTTCGGTCATTTAGATCAGGGGGCTTCAGCTGCAGTTTCCTAGCTCGAGGATATGTTTTAAGGGTTTAATATTTAAGCTCGCCCTACAGTCCTATTCGTTCTTTATCAAGGGAAGTATCTATGTTGGGAAATGAAGCTGAATTTCCTATTTGAATTCGGCGATGCAACAACCGTAGCTTCTCCACAAAAGCTTGGATATTATCATAGCTATTGTTCCGATGTGTATTCTTGCCCTGCACGAGTAAATTTTAAGAACGATGTGGAGGCCCACCTTAGAAATTTGAAACAGGAATTCAATTTTCCAGAATTCGGTGACACCAAACTTTCAGAATGGAAGATGACACGAAAACTATTTCGTTTCAATGAAGACATACTTCCCGACGATTCGCAGTAGGAATTCTTGCAGATGAAGTGTAACCTCTGCAAATAACTATTTTGACGCAATGCCACTAGCTGATTTCTGAGCAAAACCTGTGCACATATATAAGAGAGCAGGTCGTGTGACTACACGTATATGTCTTCCGTTTTCACCGAATTACTTGTGGGGAAGTGGCCTTTCTACACTTGTCATAAAAAGACAAGACCTCGAAATACACTGCGTGTGAAGCCGAGCTGAATTGTGCATTTTCTGCTACATAGCATTTGAACGTTTGTTTTCCAAACAGCAGCTACATCCTTCCGAGTGTTGAAAGTTACTTGTATATAAATTGTTGTTATGTCCAATATTTGTTGATTTTGTATTGGGATGGGGCACGAATTTTATTGGCAAGGATGACGCGTCCCAAAAATTTTAAGAACACCTGCTGTAGAGCAACTTGCTGTTTGAACTATGGACGTAAACTAGCGCAAACTATCTGGAAAACAACGTGAACACCGAAGTCTATGACCACAAGCAATTGACCTGTATAAGTAAACTGGAGGCAACGATCTATGAACAACTTGAAGCAAGCAAACTTTAAGCAACCAGCATTCTCGCAACCCATCAAGGTGAGAAGAGTCGAAAGTAACAACACGTGTGTCGGATAAGACAATGAACATGCATGACGTGTATCCTGAAACGAAGAACACCCGGCACTCTGCAAGTGTTAAACAAAACTATCTGATTGCGCCACTGCCAAAGAAATGTAGACGACACAAACGAATTGTCAATTAGCATTTATTGGCACTGTATTATACGCAGTACTAGCTCAACGGAAATTCGGTTTTTTCGAATTCAAAATAGCACGAACGTTTATATTTGTGTTTACCTTAGCATGAAACATGTTGATTTTCCGATGTCGATAGGGAAAAACAATGGAAAATAAACGTAGAAATGAAAAACACATAATGTGTAACGAGGTTGCCACAGATGTTGCATGATCTCCAGCCCAGTTCAACTTGAAATGTAGAATTGAATGGTTTTATTATATAACGATGGTTACGGAATGGAACAAATTTTACAGCAATTTTGTAAAATATTTATCAAATTAGTTTTCGTTCATAGTTCATGCAGTAGCTAATAACGTTGAGTAAAAAATGAACCATCATATCATACAACAGAGTTTGTTACATTAATTCGTTTCATGGATATTTAAAAATATTGTTAAATACTTGCATTGCATGAAATGATGCAGTAGGCAAAGCGGTGAAACTGAAAAATGTTTTTCAATGTTCAAAATTGAGAATAAACCAATTAGCAAAAAAGGGGAGATGCTACTTTTTCAAAAGTACAAAACTACCATCTCCGCTTTTGATGGAAAATAATCATTTGTGGAACAAAGTTTGCTTCTTCCCTTAAAAAATTGATCTTGTTAAATTCGCAACAAGGTGTGTACTTTAGAGTATCCATTTCTTTCTAGCCACAGCACTTGCGCAGCAAATGTATGACAGTTCGTGGACCAACTATAGCGAATCATAGTTTGGAAATGTTTAAATTTTTTTCGTATATAAAATCTGTTGAAGCGTGGAAATACTTACGTTTCATGTAAATGTCCGACATGTACTATTGTCTTACTAAAAGTCATATTTTACCTGGTGACACTTTCTTTACATTTTTCTCGAGAATATTGCTTCTTCTTAATATGTCTGAAAGCTCAAATAGTGTATGAGAAAAAAAGTAAAACAGATGAAACGTAAAAACGAATACTGCCAACGTTTCACTGACGGTGCAGTCAACGAAATGTTAGCGGCATTCGTTTTTACCTTTTATCTGTTTTTACATTTTGTCTCATACACCAGTTGAGCTATTGGACATATCGCGAATTAACCTGGTGTGCTCGGAAATAGCAAGATTGCGTTGTCTTTTTTCAGAATTTTGCTTTAATTTTGCATTGTAGAAATGCTCAAATTTTGTTCACCAAAAACGCATATTTAGAGTGGAGTGTCTTCAAAGATATGAGATTTTCCTTATTTGCGCAAGAAGAGTAGAAAGGCTGCAATCATAGATATTACTTTCAAAATTTATTTTGAGATTCCTACGACCTAAAATATGCCCAATATTTGCAACCATGTTGGGAAATAGTGGATTGCACAAATATAGCAGTACTTTCAACCCAACCAATGTGGGAGAATATAAATGTAAAGGAACTAAAACGTTTAGAAAACAATTACCTTATTTAGTCATGATTGTTTGACAAATCTCTCGTTTATGGCAGAGATTTACAAAAATATTACGATGATGCCTGCAATGTTGTTGTAAATACTGCAAAGAAAGCAGGCTCAAAGAATGCGTGTCAAATTAAGAGTTTTGTACTTGCTACTGTAATTAAGCCTCAGAAAAACACCTTGTTTGGAAAGATTTTCCTATGCATACCTCACAAAGCCTGAACAATCATGTGATGTTCTTGATTGCTCTCAACTGCCCGTGGCCGTCACTCGCAATTACTGGTTACGTCGCAAAATAGAAATATCATTTCACCTTGCAGAGAAACGCAGATGCCTTCCAAGTGCGAAGTCCCCACGTTCTTCGGTAAAGAAACAAAGGACTAAGTAGTGCAGAAATGAAGTCCGAAACACAAAGACTGGCAATGATCAAGTTAAATGGTGACCTGCAAACAGCGTGATTTTAGTAGATTGACTAATCAACTATGACTGGGTCTATGCTTTACTTGACACGTCATACTTTCATTCCATATATCAGTTTTCTGAAAATAGAGGAGAACGTAAGCTTTTCAGCAATGTTTTGGTGTGTTTATTCTGGAATTACAAATTAATCTTACATTATAAAATTACATTTTCGATGATGTATATTTTGCTGTTTACAGATTTTGTAAGCAAAGCTGTTATCATCACCTTTAGTTAGCAAGGCGAAATATCAGAAACCACGCCAATGGCTACGTTTACATATGAATTCGACGTTGATTTGCTGTCCGCGGGTGATTTTATCTTCACCTATCTAACGTTACTTCCAATATAACCCAATATTGAATAATACTGTCTACTTGCTATTTCGATTGTTTACTAAAACAATAAAGCAGCTTTCTGATGTACAGTAAATATTTGTTTGTAAAGCAGCTTTCACGGGAAACTATAAATTTTTGCTCAATTTCTGACTCATCAACCAAGGTTTTGTTGAATAGAATAAGTGCAGAAGAAACGAAGAGAATTAAAAGTTCTAGATTTTCTGTGGACTTTCTAGGAATCAACGGATTGGGCTCTGCTTTCATTTGTTGCGATAATTCAAATTTCCGCATATCAGTATTCAAGCAACTTCATTCCACAGGTGAAACAAGCAAGGAATCAATCACAAATTTTTAATAGGAAATCGATTTCACGTTACACCACGCATCGTCAGTCCTTATAATTTATTCAAATAGAATCGATGCCCCTATCAATAATTTGCGATAGATTCCTTGCTTGTTTTACATGTGGAGAGTAGTTAATTGAAGAACAACGAGATAAATACTGTTATGGTGTGAATAGGTTTGAGATGCCCATGGCCAAGTGATCAACAATCTGTTGAAGCGTGTTAAAAAAAACTAAATTCAAAAAGGCAGATGTTACTCTATTTCTGAAGCTGAGATATTCTGCAAGTGACCAAAATGAAAACACCCTTGTGTTATACACTCGTGACGACATTCAGAAGAAACTTCTGTAAAGCCTCACCTCAGTTTCGGACAAGTTGTTATTACGTAAAAAGTCAAGATATTTGCAAAGAATCCGAAGACGGTCATCAGTAGCAGAAATGAGCTGCATGAGACCAAAGCAGCTATATCAAATGGTTTGTCTGGATTTCTGAAAATTGGAGCTTTCATCAGTACTTTCAGTCAAATTCTGTGTCAGTTATACATGCTTGCTGTGAAACCAAATGCAAAATAATAGTTTTCAATGATCGCTGATGCATGCTTTCGGGAGTAATAAACGTGCTATCAAATCATAGATACTACTGTAGGACATTTTTTGTTTTTGTTTCAGACAAGCATAGACGAAAACAGACCCAAATAAATACCATCTGCATTTATGGAGTTTCCGTTTAGTAAACATTATCTGTTGTGAGCACTTACGTGACCAAACTTTGATAAAACATGCAGTTTTTAAAAAAAATATGCAATTCAATTCATGAAAATTCGTCACCTCTTCATGCTGTGGTTTCTGGCATCGATTCCAACGGGGACTACAGTTGTGGTCCAGAGCAGGTTAGTAAAATCCATTGTCTTTTACACCACCTAATCACCGTCATCAAGGTCAGTAACCTTGCCTACGTCAAAAATGATATCTTATTTTCTGTATAAGAATGGAAATCCGCAAGAAGCGTTTGACTGCGATGACATCATATATCAGAGGTTTGCGTCACGTATCAATTTTGTTGGGTGAACATACCAATGGCATGTTTAAAGCAGCAGAAAGGCTTATCCATCCGAAGGCGCAGCCAGGGGGGGCTGAAGGGGCTCAAGCCCCCCCCCTTAGCAATCAGAATATTGATGTTTATTTTCTTAGTTTTTCACCAACATTGTAAATCGAGATC